>Ga0123356_10006282_pt1 | contig 12001 bp, 10 predicted proteins | sample TergutEmb28metaG_2_FD_92546 | JGI IMG/M metagenome (GOLD analysis project Ga0123356, IMG submission 92546) | Embiratermes neotenicus P3 segment gut microbial communities from Petit-Saut dam, French Guiana - Emb289 P3 | ecosystem: Host-associated > Arthropoda: Insects > Digestive system > Gut ... | reverse complement strand
TTTTCCGGCTATTATTTCGAGAGCAAGCTTATCAATGCCTGTAAACCAACCCATACCGTCGGGTGTACCGGGTTCGAAGTAATCGATGATTTGTATTCGGTGAGTATCGCTTGTTGAGTTAAACTCCTCAACAGCCTCACGCACTGCCGGATCGGGATAACAGGCAGCTAGTGTGAGTATTATCTTTTGTTGTGTGTCAGAGATCGGTGTTTTTGTCAGGATTATAAGCTTAGTACCGCTAATTAGTCCTGTCGACCAGTCAAACACTTCATTAATGCATAAGATTCGGCTGTCGGGAAGGATCATTATATTACTCAATCTTTCCGGATCAACATCGCTGTTGATCCAATCGAGCAGCTTTATACTTTCGCCGGAATCCGCTGTCAAACCATATAAACGAACTCTGTCGGTATAAAGGATATCAAACTCACCATCACCCTGAAATACTTCATTTACATAGCCGGGCAGAGCAACAATATCTCCACGGGCTCTTCCTGAAAGGTCGATCCGCCGGAGTGCGAAGCTGCCATCCGTATACCCTGAGTACGCCACAGAACCGTCGATCATCCTGATGAGCCTTTGAACGTAACCGTCCACATCAAGCTTTAACTGTAAGCCGCCATCCTTGCCAAGCACAAAGATACTGTTGGTATCACCTGCAAAAGCGCTTATATAGATATTGCCTTCATCATCCATGTTAAAAGCGTTGATATTAAAGTATTTATCATTACCGGTAATGCTGTGGATATCAACTGAAAGACTTTTTACGTCAGCAGAAATAATACCCCTGTCCGGATCGTTTAGTTTGCGTATATTAAAAACACTGCCGAGATCCTTAAAGTACCGATATCTTTCTGTTCCTGCGTCTTCAAAATCCTCAGGGAAGTCAAAGCGGTAGAGATATTCGACATCAGCGATCCAGACATCTCCATAAGTATCAGCACACAAAGATTGTATTTCAACACTCCTGGTCGCGCCTTCCGGTATCCCGCTGCTCTGAGATTGATTAGTTAGCATGATCGGAATCTGATTTGTACCATCCAAATTCATAGCAAAGAACCTGGTGACGGCTTCGTCAGAAATCAAAGCAGTGGATGAATAGTACAACAGATCATTTGCATAAACCACATCCCTGATGTTTACATTAAAAGGCTCACCGGGAAAATCAACAAACTCAGGAACATACACGAAATGCGTATCTCCGTAGTTGTTACTACACCCGGTCAATATAGCTGCAAGTATAAAAAATGTAAGAACAGCGGTTATTAAACGCTTAATAATCTTTTTCATGCAAATAACCGATCCCTTCGATAAAATTATATCATAGACAGATCATGAATATGAAATAATATTATCGAAGAGGTATTAAGAAACAGTAAACCAAATCCTTAAGAATTTCTGAAGCTGACAAACCCTGGTCACTCCATCTATGGATAGCTGAAACCCTTAGACAACAACCTCTCCCGTGCAATGAATGCCTCAAGACTTGTGTAGTGTGTGAATCCGGGGAAGTATGAATGGTTTTTAAGGTAGTCGTTAATAGCAAGCTTTAAGGTCATATCATCAGTCCATTCAAGCACGTCGAGGGCGGGCAGGACGCCTGCTTTTCCTGCTCTGTAGAGAATATCTATATCGTACTCCTTCAAAGTACCGCTAATGAATCTATCTGAATTATACCGGACTACAAGAGAGTCGGGGTTTGTCAAACAAAGGATGCAGAATATCACAGCTCCCGCTATGAGGGACAAGCGTACGATCGAGAAGCTCCATTTTTGAAGAGCTATCAGCGCGACGAATACGATTGCGAGGAAAACCATAAAAACGCATGGAAGAAGACGTGGCATAGTCAGTCCGTATGCATCTATATAAAGAGCCATTTTACTGAGAGCTGTAGCTATAAGCACAAGCGTTATCGATGCCAATGCGATGTTAAAAACTTTTAACAATCTTAACTCTACCCGCTGCTTTTTTGATGTTACATTAGCAACAGTCAGAATAGTAAGATTGATAGCGGCGATGCCGCACAACTCAAAGAATCCTTGTCGGGCATACTCTGAGAAAATAAGCCAGCCGGCTGGTCTGTTGCCCGTGAATGCTGAGAAAAAGTAGGGGATTTGGCTGAATATAAACACTAAATACAAAAGACAAACTGTTCCAAGAACTATAAAGATCGTTGCGGGTTGCAAAAATCGGAGTGCAGCTGCGCTTTTTATGACTGATTCCGGTTTGATCGTATTTGTGTGTCTGCCATGCGCAGAACCGGAAATTAGACCAAAAATGTACGCTGCAATGGGTAATGCAAAAAATGCATAAAACAGGAACTCAAACAAATGAACAGTAAAAAGATCGGCAAAGAATCTAAAAATCATTCTGAATCCGCCGCTGTCGGCACGGAGAAGCATCGGAATTAGGATCGCGGATAGAATCACAGCGATCAGGATACCTATAAAAACGGGGAGGGCTCTGCTGCGCTTTTCTCCTTTTCTCAGAACAGAAAAACTGACATATTGATTAAGAAAGTTTCTGAAAGGAATAAGAATAAACGCGTTAAGGCAGTCCGCAGGCAGATAATTCCCGATTTGTCCCATGATCGTCCTGCCGGAGGCTAGAATGGCATATAATACTGCTGCGCCAAATAAGAATAATGCTCTTTCGAATGAAAAGCCTCTGTTATCAAACAGAGCATACGAAATACCTATCAAGCATGTGATAGCAAACCAGAACCATACAATGCGGCTGCTATTGAAGACTCCTCTGACCTTAAAATATGCAGTTACAGCAGCCAGATATAATATTGTGAACAGAGCAACGCCCCAGCCCTGCCATGCGAAAAACACCCATCGGGAACAGAGATATCCGAGTATGAATGTGATCAGTGCGAAGCAAAAGTCATAAATGTCCGGCTTTAATGGATTCTTAGGCTTCTTTTCGACCAACTGCGGAATTCCCGGTGATAAAGTGAATGTTTGCGGCGGCGCTGCATAATTATTAAGCGGTACTTCATTAGTTGTCATCATTTTGCGTCTCCTCCGAGTTATTGATATACTCAAGAATATCGCCAGGCTGGCAATCAAGTGCTTCACAAATCGCTTCAAGTGTTGAGAATCTAACGGCTCGTGCTTTACCTGTCTTAAGGATCGACAGGTTAGCCTGGCTTAATCCGATCCTTGACGCAAGCTCACCCGAAGGCATTCTGCGTTTTGCCATCATTACATCTAAATTGACATTTATCGGCATATCTGCTCACCGCCTTAAATAGTCAAATCTGACTCGTCTTGAAGCGCTACTGCTTTTGCAATAACATTCTTAACGACACGTATTATCAATCCAATAAAAGCTGCTGCGATACACGGCACAAACCATGGGATATAATAAAAACCGGATGCCAAACAGATGATAGCTCCTGCAAAACAACACCATGATATATATCGCAGATTGTTGACATTCGCATTTATAAACACACGACCTGAGCTTATATGATTTAAGAGTGCATAAAGGAAAACGAGCAATGCTGCTGCAGGAACACTGCCAACATACAGCGTGACTAAAAACAGAGTCCGTCCTGCATTTTGCGCAGGAGCAGACATAGATATCAACTTTGTTACAAGCCACGGTGCAGAAACGAGACATGCAACCAGTAACACCATAAAAATAATCGTAAAAATTTTACTCAATTTTATTGATCTGCTGTCATTCCACATAAAAAAACCTCCCAAGTCATATATTTGACAAAAAGAGGATATCACAAAAAATATCGAAATGCAATATAAATATATCGAATAACGATAAAATAATATTGATTAACGAGAAGAGTGTTTATATATGACAATACCGGTGTACTGTGATATAATGATTACTGCGATAATCATCATATATTGATTTAATGCATATATCATAACGCTGTATATAGTCGCTTGTAATTGGGAAGCAGTTGCAACAGCTATGACATAATCAGGATTACTTGATTATTTAAGGGGAAACGGGATGTATAAAAGAAAAACTGTTACTATTGTTTTATTTTTTGCTGCATTGATCATTGTTCTTGTTGCGTGCGGTAATAGAGAGGAACCCGGTATAAGTGAGATCGATTGGGACGATCACGATGTGCGTGCAGAGCAATTTGTAAAAGCACTGCTTAATGGCGACTTTACTATTGCAGCAGAAGGGTTTAATGATGAAATGGATCGTGCAGTCGGTGTCATCGGCCTTAGAAGAGCATGGAATAACACAGTAAGATTAGCCGGGGAGTATAAATATATCGAAAAGACAGAAATCGTCCCGGATGATGATTATGATATTTATAATGTAGTCACAAACCATAATAGAAGAAACATAAACAGCCGCATCGTATTTACACATGACGGTTTGATAACCGGTTTATTTTTCAGTTTTGAATAATTATGTGATCAATATACAAAAGTTCCCATAAATGCATTAACAAGCACAAAGTAGATCAATAATCCGGAGATGTCTTTGATCGATGTTATGATCGGAGCAGAACCGGCGGCTTGATCTACGTTCATTTTTATTAGCACAAACGGTACAAGAAAACCCAGCAATGCCGCTAATGTCATTGTACAAATCAAAGCAAGACCGACTGCGATCCCAAGCAAGGGTTCTCCTTGCCACATATAAGAAACTATACCTGCGATCACGCCTGCAATAACACCCACCAGAACACCTATACTTAAACCCACGCTGGTTTCCTTTAGGAAGTGCTTCATAAAATTACCTGTGTCAATATGCCCCAGTACCACTCCGCGTGCAAAAACTGTTGATGATTGAGTACCGACATTACCACCCATATCCATTATCAGAGGTATAAATATAGCTACAGCGGCACTTGACATCAATGCTTCTTCAAATCCGCCAATAACAAGTCCTGCAAGAAATCCGGCTGCAAGAGTTATTACAAGGAAGGGCAGCCGGACTTTCCAGATTTTCCATATACTGCCGTTGACTAAAACATCGCTTCGGTCAAACTCCGAACCGGAGACATTTGCAAGACCGGCTTGATTGAATATGTCCTCTGTAGTTTCTTCTTCAATTATGTCCATAGCGTCGTCAACCGTTATGATACCAACAATACGGTTTTCTTTATCGACTACAGGAATGGAGAGCAAGTCGAGTTTTTGTAAGAGTCTTGCAGCTTCTTCCTGGTCACTATCGGTAGAAACGCTTGTTATATTTGTCTGCATTATCGATTCGATCTTGACATCTGCATCAGCGAAAAACAGATCACGCAATGTGACAACACCTTCAAGTTTCCTGGTGTAGTCAGTTACATAAAGCGTATATATCGTTTCTTTATCCTTTGCTGTTAGTTTTATCCTTTCAACGGCTTCTGTAACAGACATATCTTTTCTCAGCCGCACATACTCGGGCGTCATGATACGACCGGCTGTGTGTGCTTCATACCCCATAAGCAGATTTGTAGCTGCACGTTCTGCGGGTGACAGAGCAGCTATCATCCTTTTTGCAACCGTGGCAGGAAGCTCATCCAGCAAACGGACACGGTCGTCGGGGTCCAGCTCGGAAATCATCTCGATCGCAGCTTCTTCTGTAAATGAATGCATGAGCTTTTCCTGATCGGTGATATCAAGCTGTTCGAAAACGAATAATGCCTTATCTTTTGACAACAAGCGATAAACTATTACTTGATTTTCTGCAGACAAGCCGTGAATGATATTAAGAAGGTCAAGCTCACCCGCACTGTTTAAAATAAGCTTTAGTGCCCCTATATCTTTTGATTTAAGGTTAAATAAAACAGAATCTTTAACTATTGCTCCTTTAGCTTCTGCTTTGCTGTTTTTTTCTTTACTCATAGATTCGCACCTCCGTGATTTAGTTCTTGCGTTTACAAGGCTTTCACTTTTTTCCGGAAAAAAGCATCAAAAAACCACCGTTTGGAGAATCCCAAATGATGGCTTAAAGATTACGGACCGCAAATTCGTCAAACAGCAGACGCGCCTCGTTCGTCGAGATTGTGGGCACATCGTTTCACTTGTGTTACGTGAATTTGCATATCATAAGAAAAGCCATCGATCGAGTTTCTACTTCGACTGCCGCCAGCGTCCACGTACTCACCTCCTGAAACGAAAAAGTCCAACAAACACACTCTATACCTTCAAGTATATCTTGTCAATAAAAAGTTTAACGCTTGCTTATTTCTTCTCAGGTTTTCTTTCAAAGCCCCCGCATGGCACTCCCGAGGATTTTTCAACAGCGATCGATGGCAGTTGTGCCGATTTGAAACCAAAGAGCTTACAGGATCTTGGGTGCCTTGGCTCCCAGGTTACTGCGAAATAGACACAATGATAACAATCGATTTTGTCCTTCTGATCGTTTCCCATCAGCACAAACCACGTTCTTTTTTCTAGTAATTCGTTTGTTTGATTTCGAAATATGCTTGCGGATGTTTACATGCCGGGCATGCGTTTGGAGCTGTCTTGCCGACTATTATTTTGCCACAGTTTCTGCAGTGCCAGTCTTCTTCTGTTTCACGTGCGAAAACAGTGCCCGCTTTTATATTTGCCAGCAAATCTCTGTACCGCTTCTCATGTACCTTCTCAACAGATGCGACCTGTTCAAATACTGCAGCGATCTCTGTAAAGCCTTCTTCACGCGCATCGAGTGCAAAATCAGCATACATTTTTGTCCATTCGAAATGCTCACCGTCTGCTGCCGCACCAAGATTTGTAATTGTGTCGGGTACTGCACCGTCGTGCAGATATTTGAACCATAGTTCAGCATGTTCTTTTTCATTGTCGGCTGTTTCCAGGAAAAAAGCTGCTATCTGTTCATAACCTTCTTTTTTTGCCTTCGATGCAAAATAGGTGTACTTGTTTCTGGCTTGAGATTCACCAGAAAATGCTTCCAGCAGATTAGCTTCAGTCTTTGTACCTTTTAGATTTCCCATGTTAATATTCTCCTTTTCAAAAATTATTCTTTGGCTTTTATCTTTTTGAGATTTGCAAAGCGAGGCATGCTGTTTTCTTGTTTACGCTTATTATCACCCTGGATCAGCGGTAATACATAATCTATAAACTCCTGCGTTACAAATGTTCCATCTTCAGTTATCCATTCCCGCGGGATTTTCTTTTCCGTATTTGCACAGATGCTTAGTGGCTCATACTCTATCCCGCAATGGTAAGCGCCGTTCTTTGTTTCACGGGTAAAGCATACCATTTTACCACTGCCGCCGGAGACCGCATATTCTACAGCGGATTTTCCTGCGAGGAAAGCCTCGTCTATGTCTGTCTGCGAAGCAAGGTGTGCCGCACATCTTTGAAGAAGGCTCAGTTCGATACCACGTGTTTTAACACCAAACTCCTGCGATACTCTTGCGGCGAGCTGTGCTGCTGTACCCCCGAGTTGTGCATGTCCGAATCCATCTGTAGTCGATATCTTTGCCTGAGCAACAAATGAGCCGTCGGCATATTGTGCACCTTCCGATATTGTTACAAGGCATTTGCTCTTTTTCTTATATATCGCTCCAACATCTTTAAGAAATGCGTCCATATCGAATGGGATCTCCGGCATATAGATCAAATCGGGCGGAGAACCGGAGAGACCCGCTAATGCTGATGCACCGGTCAACCATCCTGCATTGCGCCCCATAATTTCCAGTATTGTAACAGCCCCTGTATCATAAACATAAGCATCCTGATGAACTTCTGCGACAGAAGTTGCTATATATTTTGCAGCACTGCCGAAACCGGGACAATGGTCTGTTCCTACCAGATCATTGTCGATTGTTTTGGGAACACCCATTACACGGCACTCATAGCCGACTTTTATCATATAATCGTTTATTTTACTGCACGTATCCATAGAATCATTTCCGCCATTATAAAAGAAATAACGGATATCATATTTCTCGCACACCTCATGGATCCGTTTCAAGTCCTCATCATCATTGATTTTATATCTGCATGAGCCAAGTGCCGAAGATGGAGTATTTAACAAAAGCTCGAGTTCATCGGCATCTTCCTGACCCATATCAAACAAATCATCATTGAGCATTCCTACGATACCGTGGGACATGCCGTAAACTTTAGTGATCTCCGATGCGTCAAGCGCTGTTCTTATGACTCCATAAGCGCTTGCATTAATGACCGATGTTGGTCCTCCGGACTGACCGAACACCGCTGCACCGATTAACTTTTCCGCCATAATATCTCTTTCCTTTCGTTACATTCCCAAAGAATGTCAACATTCTTTTGTGATTACATAGGAATCGCTGTTGTAATCACTGTTGTGTAGAATATCATAGTAAAAGGTCAAAATCAAACAGCAAATGTTAAAAATAAAAAAACAGTGTTAATTCTCAATCATGTGTAGTACAATAGGCGATGCAAATCCCGTGAGAAAGAACATGCTCGTACAAAAGTATTAGGAGGTTTCAAAAATGCCAATAGTTACATCGACGGAAATGTTCAAGAAAGCATATGAAGGGAAGTATGCGATCGGTGCGTTTAATGTCAATAACCTTGAAATCATTCAGGGGATCACGGACGCAGCATCAGAATTAAGAGCCCCGCTTATTTTACAGGTATCGGCAGGAGCGAGGAAATATGCAAAGCATATTTACCTGATGAAGCTGATAGAAGCTGCAGAAAGCGACTCAGGCTTGCCGATCTGCGTACATCTCGACCACGGCGATGACTTCGAAATATGCAAATCCTGCATCGACGGTGGTTTTACCTCGGTTATGATCGACGGTTCAAAGCATTCGTTTGAGGATAATATCAAACTCACAGCCGAGGTTGTTAAATATGCTCATGATAAGGGAGTGGTTGTTGAAGGAGAACTTGGAAAACTTGCCGGTATAGAAGATGACGTAAATGTCTCTGATGAAGATGCAGCGTTTACCCGTCCCGAAGAGGTTGAAGAGTTCGTCGCAAAAACAGGTGTAGACTCACTGGCGATAGCAATCGGTACAAGCCATGGTGCTTACAAGTTTAAACCGGGTCAAAAACCACATTTAAGATTTGACATCCTGGAAGAAATATCTAAAAGACTGCCTAATTTCCCGATAGTTTTACACGGCGCATCTTCTGTTGTTCCGGAATATGTCGAGATAATAAATAAATATGGCGGTGATATGCCGGATGCGATCGGTATCCCCGAGGATATGCTTCGCGAAGCTGCAAGATCATCTGTATGTAAAATAAACATCGATTCTGATCTGCGCTTAGGAATGACTGCAGGGATAAGAGAGCACCTCGCATTACATCCGTCCCATTTCGATCCGCGCCAGTATCTCAGCCCCGGGCGTGCAAATATAAAAGAATTGGTAAAACATAAAATCCAAAGTGTTCTTGGGTGTGACGGAAAAGTCTGATCAATGTTTGGAGGGTATGCAAATGTCAGATAAAAATTATAATCCTTACGAAAATGCACAGGTACAGTTCGACGGAGTTGCTGAATTGCTTGATTTAGATCCCGGAATGAGGGAATTCTTGCGGCAGCCAATGCTGGAAACTCACTTCACGATCCCGGTCAAAATGGATGATGGCAGTACGAAAACATTCAAAGCCTTCCGCATCAGACATAACGATGCACGAGGTCCGGCAAAAGGTGGTATCCGTTTTCATCCGCATGAAACAGATGATACAGTCCGTGCATTATCAATGTGGATGACATGGAAATGTGCAACAGTCGATATCCCGCTCGGCGGCGGTAAAGGCGGCATAATATGTGAGCCGCAAACTCTCTCAAAAACAGAAATGGAAAAACTCTGCAGAGGGTATGTCCGTGGCGTGTGGAATCAGATAGGACACGAGATAGACATTCCTGCCCCCGATGTGGGTTCAAACGCTCAATGCATGTTATGGATGATGGACGAGTATGAAACCATTACAGCAGGACGCTATCCGGGTGTGATCACAGGCAAACCGGTTGGGATGGGCGGCTCTCTCGGACGCACAGAAGCTACAGGATACGGTTGTATCTACGTACTGAAAGATTTGCTGCGCTGTATAGAACTGCCTGCAAGCTCAACAACCGCAAGCATTCAAGGCTTCGGTAATGTTGCGGAGTACGCGGCTCGTATGTATACAGAGCTTGGCGGGAAGGTCATTGCTGTATCATGCTGGAATCAAGCTGATAAAACAGCATACACATTCAAAAAAGCTGACGGATGCAACATACCGCAGCTGGTGGAAATTAAAGATCAGTATGGAAGCATTGATAAGAATAAAGCAATTGCTCTTGGATATGAAATTTTACCCGGGGAAGCCTGGTTGAGTCAGGATGTTGATATTCTGATGCCCTGTGCATTGGAAAATCAGATAACCCCGGCTGTATTTCCGAATATTTCCGATCAGGTCAAGATCATTGTCGAAGGCGCAAACGGACCGACGACCCCGGACTGTGACCCGCTTATCCGTGAGCGGGGCATAATAATGCTTCCGGATTTTCTGGCAAATGCCGGTGGCGTCACATGCAGTTATTTCGAACAAGTTCAATGTAACATGAACTACTTCTGGGGTAAGGAAGAGGTACTCGAGAAGCTTGAATATGCTATGACAAAAGCTTTCAGGGCGGTGTATGAGCTCTCTAAAGAAAAAGATGTATATATGCGCGATGCCGCATACATCATTGCTATCAACCGGGTGGCAAACGCAGTCAGACTTCGCGGCTGGGCGTAAATAAAAACAAAAAAGCAGTGGTTGTGCTAACAATGAAAGCACAACCACTGCTCTTATTTTTAACTAAACACAACGCTCTGTGTTGTCGGGATTATACAAATAAATGATGATCCGCGGCCAAGTTCAAGCGGCGTACCGTCCAAATGTGTGTAAATATACGGTGATGACTCATTTTCTCTTGACCATAAGATTTCAATGTATTTGCCTCCATGCAGGAAATATCCTTCACCATTACCGATCGTATCAAAAAAGTACAAAGTGTCTCTACCGGAACGTACTAAAGTAAGTTCAGTTTTTATAACTAGCACATTTGCAAAAATCGGTCTGAAGTTACCGTTTGCATCACGAAAATCGTTGCCGAATTGACGCATGAAGTAGCCGGATTCTGATTCGCTGTATCTGAATGTGCTTGTTTTACCCGCAGAATATCTTACGACCGCTTCATTAGCATCATCTCCGTTCAACGGTGTTGCATTGTCGGAGAAACGCAGAGTTTGTCTAAAATCCTCATTATGCTCAGTTCTCAGGTTATCCCTTTCAGCATAGAAGGGAAGCCACTCTTCAAAACGCGCACTGGTTGTTACTTGAGAATGCAGATGATCTACTGTACGGCCGCTGATCCTGTTTAGATTTCTATAAAATATTCTCGACCGTGTACCGCCTTCCGACATCCGGGCATCTTCGATCCCGTCAAAGTTCGTTATGTTTCTTTCACGGATCTTGGGATACGCATATGCTATATTACCACCATGATGAATGAACATCGCATCATAACCTTCTACGATTTCTACAACATTTACTCGCGCACTGCGTATACTGCCGACCATCCGGACATTTGTGAACTCCTGCCAAATCCCCATCATTCGTGTGGTTCCGCCTTCGACGAGATACTCATACACGATGTCTGCACTGCCTACACCGTTCATCGGTAAAGATCCGCCTTGATTACTTAGCACGACTGCGACCGGTCTGTTACGTGTCTTTTCAACTTCCATATCTCTTCCGGATAAAGGACATATAGGTTCAAATGGTTCCGGAGTCGGTTCGGGAGTTGGCTCCGGAGTTGGGTCCGGGGTGGGTTCCGGTGTTGCTTGAGGTCTGATTGTAGGCTCCGGTGTAGGTTCAGGTGTAGGGACGGTAGCTATAACATCGGGAGGGTGTTCTTCTAAATCTGTACTATTCCATGTACCGGTAAGTAATAATAAAATAAATACAGCCGATACGAGCACCAATGTAATGCTAAGCTTGATCGGCCAATTTTTTATCAAAGGCTGCATAAGTCTCTTGAACAGGCTTTTTGTTTGATCTGTTTTCATGGTAAACCATACCTCCGGTCGATTGGAACA
>Ga0123356_10006281_pt1 | contig 12001 bp, 11 predicted proteins | sample TergutEmb28metaG_2_FD_92546 | JGI IMG/M metagenome (GOLD analysis project Ga0123356, IMG submission 92546) | Embiratermes neotenicus P3 segment gut microbial communities from Petit-Saut dam, French Guiana - Emb289 P3 | ecosystem: Host-associated > Arthropoda: Insects > Digestive system > Gut ... | reverse complement strand
ATTTAACATATTCATTTTCTAATTCATGATATAATACTTCTTTTCTACCTTCAAATGATTGTAAAGCTAATTTTAATCTTATATCTTTAGGGTTTTCATCGAGTAATTTCTTTCTTTTATCTATTATCTTATTAACTTTATCAATATCATTTTTAATATTATTAATCTTTTTCATGAAAAAAACCTCCTTATAGTTCTATTCTTATTATTCCTTTTGCATTTTCAGAATCTTCTTTGGAACCCTCAAACAAATCAAGCCAATATTCTTTCTCTTCTAAATAATATTCATACTGAGGGTTATCAGGATTTGTTTTATATAATGGATACCAATCACAACAATAAACATCTTCAATATTCATATTATTATTTTTAACTTTTTTTAATTCCTCATGCCTTTTTATATTTTTCTCTATTTGCTTTTCAACTTCATTTTGGAAAAAAACATAGTCGACTGAATCTAAAGTAGATAAATCAAACACAACCACAAAATCTATATCTTTGGGGTTGTCTTTATTAGTTGTGAAGCTACCATTTATTAAATATGTTAGTTCTTTTTGGATAGCTAGTTTTAAATATTCAATAAATTCAATAAATCCATCAAAACGACTTTTTCTACTTTTAGAGTCTTTGAAATCATTGACAAATCTTTCTTTAAACTCATCTATTGAACATGAATGACATCCCTGTGGTAAATATCCATCTTCTGTGAATTTTGGTATCATAAAACCATCCTTTTCATCTCGTTTAGTAATTCCACAACACCTAATGAGTTATCTATTGAGAACATAACATCTGACTATAATATATTTTCACTTAATTAATGTATGGTTTTATTAGTTAATATATTTTTTCTTATTTTTTAAAAAATTATATTATTTATTATTACAGTGAAAAAGAGTGTTATACAATTTGTAAGATCATACAAAAAGTTTTATTTCTTGGAATTTATTTAAAGTAACATTTAATTCAATAATATTTAAATTGTTAGATTCATTCTCAAAATGAAAAAGACATGTGTAAATATGTCATATATGAATACTTCTCATAAGCTCTAGGAAAACTAGTATATAAGTACCATGACAAAAATTAATATTATATAAATTTTAAAGGAGTTTAAACATGGTATTGATAAAATCTTTTAGTGTTGGAAATGGAGACATGTTTTATATTAATCATGATTCTGATAATTTTTCAATAATTGACTGTTGTCTTCCTGAAGAGAATAGAAACTCTATTCTTGATGAAATCTACGAAAAATCGAGGGATAAAAACATCTGTAGATTCATATCTACACATCCTGATAATGATCATATTTTTGGTTTAGAAGATTTAGATGAAAAAATAAACATTTTAAATTTTTATTGTGTTCAGAATGAAGCTACAAAAGAAGATGAAACGAGTGATTTTGAAAAATATTGTGATCTTAGAGATTCAGAAGAGAAATCTTTCTATATCAAAGAGGGTTGTTCAAGAAAATGGATGAATAAAAATGGTGGTGGGAGAAAACATTCTGGAATCAATATTTTGTGGCCAAAAACGCACTCATCTCATTTTCAAGACGAATTAGAAAATGTTAAAGAAGGGAAATCTCCCAATAATATTTCTCCCATAATTAAATATGGTTTAAATAATGGAATATCTGCTATTTGGATGGGCGATCTTGAAAATAGTTTTATGGAGAATATTGAGAGTTATTTGGATTTATCTAAAATTGATATTCTTTTTGCTCCTCATCATGGTAGAAAAACAGGAAGAATTCCATCAGAGTTATTAAACGATATGGATCCCGAAATCATTATTGTTGGAGAAGCACCTTCTGAAGATCTAGAATATTACGATAATTATAACACAATAACACAAAATTCTAGTGGAGATATTTTGTTTGAGTGTTTAACTAATGAAACACATATATATGTTAGTAATGAAAATTATTCTGTTGATTTCTTAGAAAATGAATCAAAAGGAAAATTTGATGATTTAAATTATATTGGGACTTTAAACCATAATCATTAACATTATCAGATTAATAGAATAATAAAATAATAAAATATTGGTTAAATAGATTTGAATGTAGTAATATTATAAAAATGTATTAACAATAAAATAAATATGTTATATATAGGAGATGACTTGTCATGAAAATCAAAACTGTTATTGGGATATATTTATATATATTCATGATTATCTGCATGATTATACCTATTTATTCTTATTATTCAATATTTGATGATTTAATAAGATCATTAATATATGTATCTGTCGCTGGAGGCATAGGTGCTACATTATACTGTATACGAGGATTTTACCAGAATATTGCTGATGGTGAATTTGATAGTGAGAAATGGGTCTGGTGGTATATATTTAGACCTTTAATTGGATTTGTTGCAGGAATCTTTATATATTTCATATTAGGTGGACTTATTGGACTGAATTCAGTTGAACTCACATTTACTTCTGGAGGTATAATGGCTTATTGTGCATTAGCCTTTTTAACAGGATTTTCCTTCACACATTTTGCAAACAAATTAGAAACAATATTAAAAACAATATTTTAAGAGGATGGAAAAAATGACTTTAAAAATAACTTTTTTTGATGTACAGCATGGAAATGCAACTTATATTAAAACACCAAATGGAACTCATATATTACACGATTTAGGGACTGGAACTCTTAACAATAATACAGAATTCAGCCCAGTACATTATTTAAAAAATCAAAATGTTGATAGGCTGAATTACCTTATTATATCTCATCCACACAAAGACCATATTGAAGACATTTTAAATATTGATATGATTAATCCTTCAGTTTTTACTCGGCCAATTATCCCTAGTTCTTTTCTTAATGACAGCATAAAAAATGCGAATGCAGACGATGAAAAAATCTATAGAAAATATATTGACATATCCAACAAATATACAGGCAATGTAAATCCAGAAACTGATCCGGGTGATTCTAAAAATAATGGTGGCGTGAATATTGAAACTTTCAAAGCTTCAGGTGACGATACTGATTTAAATTATTACAGTTTAGTAACTTTAATATCATATGGAGGAGCTAAAATATTACTCACTGGAGATAACAACCCTAAATCAATTAATGAATTAATGGAAAATAGTTCTTTCACTTCAAAAACAGAAAATATTGATATTTTGTTGACTCCTCACCATGGTCGAAAATCTAGTTATGTTTCAAAATTTGTTAAACATTTAAATCCAATTTTAACGATAATATCAGATAAAAAAGATGATGAAAATAAAGAACTCAGTGCAGTGAATAGTTATAGTAAAAATTCTAGAGGGTTTAATGTGCATCATAATACTGGTTCAAAAGAAAGATTTTGTTTGACAACAAGACAAGATGGAACTATCACAACTCAATTTTCTAATGGTAATGGTGAAAGATTTTTGCATGTTTCTACAAATTAATATAAAATATTTAGACTTTATTTTGAGTTATAATAATAATCCCAATGCTCATTTATTTCTTTTACATTATTTGTATCTAATTTATCTGCATATTTAATTATTAACGGAGATAGAAAGTTCTTAGATCCAAATGAATATAATACTTGATCATTTGACAATGTATATTCAATAATTTTATTAACCTGATCAGAGTTTATTTCGTTAGCGAAAAGGCGTAACTTAGAAAAAAGAGTATTTGAACTAGCATAACTTGTTATATTTGCCAAAGAAGCAATAAGATTATCTATTTCTTTTATTTCTTCATTTTCTGGTTCGTCATTATTTATTTCCAATATAGTATAAGAAGGAAAAACCTTTCTTATTCTATTGATAATATTATTAAGTGTTTCTTCACCCTCAAATAATGGACCATGATAGTCCTTAATGAAACCATATGACTCTATCTCTTCAATAGGCACTGGGCAAATTAATGCTTTATTTATTTTATTCTTTAGTATAGCCATTCCAGCTTCTTGAGTACACCAATTTGAATTTCTAAAGTTACTACTCAGAATAAAAACAAAAACATTAGCATTTCTTATTTCATCAACAATTCTTTCTTTCCAAATATCTGATGTTTCAAGCTTATTTGCTGATAAAAAACAATATATACCTCTTTTTTCAAAAAAATCCTGAATCTCTTCTGCAATTTTTTTATCATAAGTTGAATAACTAATAAACATTTTTAATTTATCATGATTTTCAGGAAATAGAATTTCATTATAATTATTATCTTCATTGTATAAAAATTCTTCAATTTCATCAGCCGTATCATGTTGAAGACTTATGCCATATCTAATATAAACATATTCCATCATTTTTAAAAAACGAATTATATCTTCTCCCATTCCATACTCAACAAGTGAATCAATGGGCGAATAATATACGAATTCTTCTCCTTCATATTCTCCAATCACATCTACAAAATCAAATTTATTTGCCATTTGTTCCCAATTTATTTCTTCTTCCCAATAGCCTTCAAGTTCTCTAGAAATTTGTGCAGCCAGTCTATTAAAACGGTTATCAAACATACTTTTCACGCCAGATAATGATAAAAAAAGATATTATAAATATGATTACTGCATATTAGTTCATATCTCCTAATAACATTTTATTTACTTCAATTTCATGTATTTGTAGATAATCTAAGGTTTGATCTACTGATTTGTGATAATAAAGCTTTTGAATTACTTCTATATTGTTTCCTGACAAATATAAATGTTGTCCTCTGAGTCTTCTAAAATCATGTGTATTTAAGCTAATATTTTCTTTGTTTGTTACTGTATTTATTAATTTGGAACTGTTTCTTTCTAAATATGTTCTCATGTTTCGTTTAAAGTTTTCTTCATTTGAATCTTTGATAAATAAATAATCATTATCATTTAGTTGTTTATTCTCTATTATTTTTTTAAGGTCTTTATCTATGTCTTTTATCATTGCTAAAGTTAGCTTTGTCTTTTCTTTTTTCTTAGCTATGTGGAATGTTATTTCATTAGTTATAAAATTGATATCATTTACTTTTAAGGTAGCTATTTCGTGACTTCTCCTTGCATAAAAATATTGGAGTTTGTAGAATACATATTTTTCAAAATGTTTAGGGTCTTCCTTAATTTTATACAACAATAGGATAATTTCTTCTTTGTTTAAATTTATCATTATTTTGTTCCTCCTTTAGTGATAAATATCTGGTAAAAATTATAGCTCTTTAACTTTAAATAGTTCCTGATAATATATAAATATTTCTACAAAGGAACAAAAAATATCAAATTCATGATATATTGTATAAAAAAATATTATAACAAGGAAAATTTTGTTCCGATAATGCCACTTTAAGGAACATTTTTCAAAAAAGTGCTAAAATTCAAAATTACTATTTATTAAAAATAATTATAAAATCTTATAAAACTATTTAACTAAATACAATGGCAATGAATAATTTATACAATAGAAAAAATTCCAATGTATAAGCTAGAAATAAAAGAAAAAAAATATGATAATAAGTTAGAACAGCATTCAATTTAGTTATTCTATTTGATGTACTTTTTAACACATTTTAGAACTTCTTTTCCAAGGTCTGTTAGAACAAATAATTTACCTACTTTCTTTTCTGGATTTAAACAAACTATTAAATCATTATCTTCCAGTTCTCTCAATGCTTTACTTGTATGAGATGGACTTATGCCAGTTGTTTTTGCTATTTCAGAAGGCATTAAAACATTACCATCTAAAGCTAATAATACCTTTTTTCTACTATTAGATACTTTTATCTGCGAGAATCCATCTATAATTTCTTTTTTCATACTAATTATAGATTATATACATTAAAATAAAGTATTTATTACAGTATTATTTTATACTTTTTGAGATATTATTCTATATTTATTCAATATTATTTACTTAGTTATTCTATTTCATTTCCATAGTTTTAAATAAAAGTAACAACATAAATATACTTAGTCTTAAAATTTATGAAATATCTCTAAAAGGAGCTAAGAATGTTTAAAAATCAAAATAAATACATATTCACAACAATTATATCTATTTTAATAATAATTTCATGTTTATCTATGATAGACAGTTCAAATGCAACTGAAAACATGACAATATACAATACTACTGATGGTGGAATAAAAAAGGCAATTGCTGAAACTGATGATACATTGTATCTTAATTTTGGTGTTTATTCTGGTGAAAATAATACTAATATTATAATTGATAAGTCCATATCTATTATTGGTAATGGTTCTAGTGTAGTAATTGATGGAAAGAACCAAAAAAATAATTATAATATATTTTATATAACAAACACGGGTAATTTAACATTAATCAATGTTACAATAAAAAATGGCTATGCTTCTGGTGGTGGAGCTATTTATAATAATGGTGGTAGCTTAAATATTGATTCTTGTGAATTTATTAATAATTTAGCTACTCCTTATATTATTGGTACTGTTGGTGTTTTAGGTGGTGGGGCAATATATAATGACAAAGGCAATGTTGTTATAAATAAATCAAATTTCACTAATAATTCAGTTAATATTGAAGATAATCGTGCGACTTTTGGTGGTGGAGCTATCTTTAATCTTTATGGTAATCTTACGGTAATTAATTGTAATTTTATTAACAATTCAGCTGATTATCTTGGAGGTGCTATCTATAATTGGTATGATTGGGGCGATAGCAACGTTACTATTAATAATTGTAATTTCAGTAATAATTCTGCAAGTTATGGTAGTGGAGCTATATATAATCACAATCAAGGTAAGATTAATATTTACAATTCAATTTTTATAAGCAATACGGATACAACATTATCCATAGAATCTAATACTAATATATATAATGGTTATATCAATTTAACAATTAATTTAAAGGATTATCAAGGTAATTATTTGAATAATGAATTAGTTAAACTATATCTTAATGGAATTAACATAGCAAACTTAACAACTGTTAATGGAGTTGCAAGTTTTTTATATAATGTGAACTCTAATGGTGTTTATGATTTCACTGTTATTTTTGAAGGAGCTAATGATTATAAAAGTTCAAGTAGCGTGATTAATGTTAATATTCCTAATAAAAATACTGCATTATCTATAGAATCCAATTTTAATAATAACTATATAAATTTAACAATTAATTTAGTAGATAGTCAAGGCATTTATTTAGATAATAAATTACTTAAATTGTATCTTAATGGAGTTAATATAGCTAATTTAACTACTCGACATGGATTGGCAACTTTTTCATACACAGTGAATTCTAATAATATTTATGATTTCACTACTATTTTTGAAGGTGATAGCTTTTTTAATAGCTCAAATAATAGAACTATTGTTTCTATAAATAATTTCCCTAATAATACTGATAATATTCAAAAACAAAGTACAGTTATTGCAATGAATGATTTCAAAGGAGCACATAATAAAATGATTACATTATCAGCTACATTAAAATCAGGAAATACTGGAGTTAATGGTAAATTAGTTAAATTTTATGTTAATAACAAATTTATAGGTCAAAATATAACTAACTCACAAGGAATAGCTATTTTTAATTATAAAATTATTTCAACAGGCAGTTTGTCAGCTAAAGCAGTGTTTGATGAAAATAACCAAGATAATCGATATTTTAGTAGCTCTAAAACAAGTAAATTATCAGTACCTAAGCTATCTGAAATACAAATAAGAAATAGTGCTTCAATTAAAAAAAGAACAGCTAAAATAACAACTACAGTAGCTAATCTCGGACATGATAAAGGAACATTTAAATTAACTTTTAAATTAGCTAAAGGGTTTAGTTACAAAAAACCTAAAGTAAGTGTTGGTAAAGTTAGCTATAGCAAGAAAACAAGAGTGTTGACTTGGACTATTAGTAACTTGAAGATTCATAAAACTAAATCAGCTACTATAACATGGAATATGAAAGCTAAAAAAGGTAATTATGTAATGACCCCAAAACTTGTTAAAAATAATAGCATTAGACTATTATCCAATAACAACTTGAAATTTAACGTTAAATAAAAAAAACTGTTTAACATAACAATTTAATTTTTTTTTATATTTACTAACATCTTTTATTTTTTTGCAATATGTAACATGAAAAGAAAATAGAGTATCATTTAACATATTGCTTATATATTTTTATTAAATTCTTATTAAGCTTGAAAACCAATAAAATACCGAATAGTTTATTGGTCGTGTTTATTTCCTACCATTCTTTAAATTAATCCAATAAACTACCTTATTTTACTTTTTTATAATTTTTCTATGTTTTTTTAGTTAATAATATTCTTTTTTAGTATTTTATATTTAATAACTATTTATAATTAATTTATTATAGTATTTTAGCTTTTATAAGCAGTTAAAAAAACTTTTTAGTTAATTTTTTTCTTTGGATATAATACATTCAGATATTATTTTCCATATTTGTTTATTTAAAACTATTTAACTATACTTATAATGTTACAGTAATAATTTAGCAATAGCTTATCAAATGTAGCACTTTTATGACTTTTTGATTTGAATTTTACCTAACTAAACAATACTTGTATGCAGGTTATGGTAATACAAAAATCTGCTAAATAATATAGTTTAATACCTAACAAATCCCATTAACCGATACGTATCATACAGATAAATAGATTTTCCCGTGGAAAAAATTTGGTAATAGACTATACATCAGAGGTAATCAAATGAAAATTGAAAAAAATAAAAATAATCTGAAATATAGTGTAACTATAAATTGTAGAATTAATAACAACGAAAAAGAAATATTAAAACAGTTGATGAAAGTATTAGGGACTTTTAATAAATCTGAAGTTGTGAGATTTTTGATAAATAACAACAATATTATCAAAAGGTGTTCAAATGAATAAAACATCTAAAACACTTAAAAAATTATCTGATGAATTAAAAGAAGAAAAATGGATATTAAATGAAAATAATAGATTAGAAATCCCATTAAATAATAATTATTCATTCTTCATTGAGAAAGAAGAAGATAAATATTTAGTAGGTTGGCTTAATGTATCAGATATAGAAAATAAATATATAATAGGTGAAGTCTATAAACATAAGAGTTTTTTAAACATTGGCATTGAAAAAAGAAACTTTCATATTAGAAAAATAGCTAAAGAAAACAATATATCTAGAAAAAAAGAAGATATATCTGATTTCCTAAATGATACAATCAATAAATTAAATAAACACAGCATAAAAGATATTATAGACTATAATTATAATAAGATACTCGAATTATCTGAAATTGAAAATTCGGAAGACAATTTTAAATATAAATATGAATGTTTTGAGGATTATCCAGAAGATATACAATATGAAGCTAAAAAAATCATTAAGTCAAATAAATTCCTTTATGAATTATTAGATAGTGTTAGTTGGAAGCATGAAGGTGATAAGAAAACTACTATGCTTTTATTGTTAAGCTGTGCTAGTATTTATATAAATGAACCAATTCATCAAATACTGAATGCGCAAAAAGGAAAAGGAAAAACAGATGTTTTTAACAGAATAAAAGACCTACAACCCGATAAATACATAGTAGATTTAGTTAGTTTTAGTGTAAAATCATTATACTATGGAAAAAATCAAATATTAAACAATAAATATAATATTTTAGTTATTGATGATGCCAAATTTACAAATGACATTGTAGAATTATTGAAACTAATATTAGACAATGAAAGAAAAAAGAAAATTCATAGAACCGTTATAGATGGTAAATACAAAGAAATGGAACTGGAAGGGTATTTTTTAGGTTTAATTAATAGAGCTAAAGATTATTTAGATATGGAATTAGCTGACAGGTGTTATTTAAACAGTTTAGAAAATAACAATGAAACAAATATAAAAAATAAAATAAAAGAAAAAAGTTTTAGAAATGTTGATTTACTCTATGAAAAAAACAATTTAATTCTAAAAGCTTCTTATCAATATTTAATAGAAAAAGAAATAAAGATTTTTAATCCATTTTTATTATTTATTGATGTTAATAAACATGGAAACAGGAATATAAATCATTATTTTGGGTTTATAAAATCTATGAGTTTTTATAATTATTCCATGAGAAAAACAATAGACAATGTTACAATTGGAAGCTTTAAAGATGTTGAATCTGTTTTAACTATTGTTTCCAAAGATTTTTTAGTACAAAATGATAAATTAACTGACTTAGAAAAATTAATTATTGATGAGCTTGATAAAAACCCAGAAAATAATACTAATAAAAAATTAGGGAAGGTATTAGGGTATTCGAAAGAAAGAATAGGGCAAATTATAAAAGGAAGAGATAATCAAATGGGATTAGAAGCCAAAGATTATATAGAGGTAAAAATAGAAGATAAAGGTCAATATATGCAAAATGAATATAAGTTATTAAAAAATTACAAAGAAAGCTATGATAGTAATATAACACATCAAACACTGCAAAATTTTATTAGTTTGAGGTATAAAAGTCCTTTACTTGTAAAAACAAGTATAATAACTAGCTTTTTAGAGTACAAACATATATTAATAAATAAATATATGGGAAAAAAGATAACTACTTTTTTAAAAAACAACGATATTGAACCAGATTCATATAATAACTTATGTAATTTAATTGATTCATTTTATAAATATATTAAAGAAGATGAAAATATAATCTATATTGATTCAGCTAATAATATTAGTAAAAAACAGCTAAGCTATCATTATAATTTTGTGAATGATATTAATAAAGAGATATTTTCTTTATTATCTGAAAAATCATTGAATAATTTTGTTAGTGAAAAGCCACAGGAAATGGTTCAAATTGAAATCTAAATGAAAAAAGCCATGAAAATAATCATAAAAATAGGTGTTTGAGGTGTAAAATTGTAAACAAAGACCATGAGAAAAGAATAATATTCACCACCACAACCAAAAAATACCAAAGGGCATAGGGCAATAAAAACAGCCCTCTTAGCCCTAGCATATACAAATGCATTTTTAAATAGCTTGAAATTATTTTTAATAATGTTAAGAAGTTAAGTGTTCTCTATTGTCCAATAAAGCATTAACTGACTCTTTAATCTTCATAATTTCATCAAATTCTAGATTTTTATTGCCTTCTTTTATTGGAACTACTTTTTTATCTATTGTTAAGTAAGGAATCAAAGCTTCATAATTCTTTCTTAAATAGCTATCAAAGTGATCTTCACTATCAACAGCATCATAAACTTCAGAATTACCCATATTAGGAGGAGTATGTCCCGTGAAGATACTTACGACATCTAATTCACTATATTTATCAGCTTTAACAACAACATTAGTTATATTCTGCCTACAAGTAGTTGAAAACAGCTTCCTAAGATTATGACCCCTAAACTTTCCAAAAAGTCCATTTTTATCTCTTCCTAAATTTAAACTAACATTTAAACTCTGTAGTATCCTTCTTAACCAATCAACTGTTAAAAAATTAGAAAATCTTCCAGTACCTCCAAATAGAGGAGATTCTAATTCAACTGAATATCCTTCGTCAAGGCGAGCTTTTATATGTTTAAAAATAAAATAACTGCATTCACCAGTATTAAAAGTGATACAAAGATTTCCATCTTTTTTAGTTTTTTCTGGAAAGAAATCATAACAAGGTATTATTTCATAAGGGTTTTTAGATAACAATTCATCTAAATTCATACCATGATTATAGATAGAAGTTGCTTCAAGAAAATCTTGAACAGTCAATCTTACAACATCTCCGCCACGCATACCTGAAGTAGCTAATAAACAAACTAAAGCTTTATCTCTATTGCTTTTACAAAAATCTAAACTTCTTCTAACATCATCCCATGAAGGAATATCATTAACTCGGGTTCTGCTAATTAAAGTATTATATTGTACCATTCTTGGCATTTTAATATCATACTCCTTAAAAATAGCACGAAACATCAACATTTTATGTTTTTTAGTACTTTCAGCAATTTCTCTACTTTCTAAATAATTATTATATGCAAGTTGATATGTGTTAATTTTTCTTTCAGATAAATCTAATATCT
>Ga0123356_10006280_pt1 | contig 12002 bp, 9 predicted proteins | sample TergutEmb28metaG_2_FD_92546 | JGI IMG/M metagenome (GOLD analysis project Ga0123356, IMG submission 92546) | Embiratermes neotenicus P3 segment gut microbial communities from Petit-Saut dam, French Guiana - Emb289 P3 | ecosystem: Host-associated > Arthropoda: Insects > Digestive system > Gut ... | reverse complement strand
ATTAAATACACAATATGCAAGATAATGAGCCATATCTCCAATCAGTTTTACTGCAAGTATATCTCCGTTTTCGTAAGCTCGTAGTAAATACTTCCCGTCTGCTGTGTCCGGTGTCAGCACGCTCGCTATTCCGTTTTCAAGCCCTCTTTGCACCCGCTCAGGAAGGTGCCTGCCGGTAATATATGACATAAAGCAGCCTCTGTTTTCACATCCGCACATCAATCCTTCATCCGGTGTCGCCAGCATATGACCACATTCTCCCGCCGCGCCGTAAGAGCCGGAAAAAACCTTGCCATCAATTATTATACCGCTGCCCAGTCCGGTACCGAGCACAACATACACCATGTGCTGTAAGCCACGCCCTGCTCCATGGCGATACTCCGCCAGTGCCGCAGCATTTGCATCATTATCAAGGACAATACGTGTTGGCAGACGCGCTTCAAGATATTCGCACATCGCAAAATTCTTGATTCGCGGCATAGATGAAGTCATGAAAACATACCCTGTTTCGCGCTTTATGAAAGATGGCATACAGACACCGATTCCATCCAGTTGCTCAAATGTCAGGCTGTTCGTTTTTAAAAGATCCTTGACATTTTCAACTATCGAATCGGAAAATACAGGACCGTCAGCATCAGCATCTGTCGGTCGCAGAACCTTGTCTATGATTTTTGACTCACTATTAAAAAGACCATAGGCGACTTTTGTACCACCTGCGTCTATTCCAATCACATAACGCTCTTTCAAATTCCTGCTCCTATTTCGGAAATTACTGCAGCAAACAATGCATCCTCACCCTGCAAACCGGCATCCTCTGTTACCGCAAGCACTGCTGCTTGGACATTTCGGGGGTGCTTCACCGCTGCTTTTTATATATGCAGGCGCCGATTTATAGACAGTTTCCATGTCTGTTGAGCCGCATTCCGGACACGGAATGCGGCGTTCTGTTTTTTCAGCCATTGTCGCCTTGATATTTGATTCCTTATCGCAGCTTAAACAACGAAGATCATAAAACGGCATTTTAATGCCTCCTTATCAATCCATAACAGCTCTGATAATAATACTTACCCTTCATATCCGTCATAATACACGTGACCGGGTGTCAACTCGCCATACTTATAATGAAGTAGTTCAGATACCGTAACTATCTGATATCCCTCTGCAAGAAGCTCCGGTACTAAACGTTTATATGCTTCAAGAGTTGATTTGTAGATTTCATGGCTGAGAATGATTGAACCGTTTCTTACATGCTGCAACACAGAATTATAAACCGCATCGGAGTCTTTTGTGTTCCAGTCCTCCGGATCGACGGACCAGTATATGATTGCAAAACCAAGGTTTGCAGAAACATCTTTCATTGTATCACTAACAGCGCCATACGGAGGTCTGAACATGGGTACTGCGACACCTGTAACGGCTTCTATGGTATTACTGGTATCCATAAGCTGTTTTCTCACATCATCCGCCGACAGCTTCGCCATATTCTTGTGATTCCATGAATGCCCGATGACCTCACTTCCCATACTCACTGCACGAGCCAACGCCTCACTCTGGGTATTCACAAGATTACCTATAGTGCAAAATGTAGCCCTGATACCATACTGCTCAAATAAATCCAAAAACTGATTTGTATATATACCCGGTCCGTCATCAAAAGATAATGCTATCATAGGCAGCGACGGATCAATACTGCCGCTTTGGGGTGGGACATCCGCAGGAGGATCATGTGCAGGAGGATCATCCGCAGGAGGCTCATCATCATCATCATCATCATCAAGAGGTGGATCTTCATCTGAATAATCGAGTGGGTCTTCATCCGGATGATCAGGCGGGTCTTCAGGTTGTTCCGGAGTGAGATTGTGGGTCGGAAGAGCATCAAGCGGAGGCTCATTTCTTATAAGCAGAGCCGTCCCTAAATCCTCGTATGGAAGTGTTACCGTCAGAGTTTTGAATGATTCCGGGAGAAACATATATCGCTGCAATACTACTATAATACCTTCATGACCTATAACCAGGTGATAAAGCCAACTCTCGTCCACATAACCCAGGAAACCATCTGTGTTCGGGTGTTCTAACAGTATTCTGTCGTACAGTAATGCAACTACATCGGCTATCTGCGAATAATCAAGAATATCGGTGTTATCTAGAATCAAATCACGCGATAAGTCAATATTAAATGTCTTAACTACTTCTTCCGGCGGTATTGATAGTGAATATGAAAACTCGCCGTTTTCATATATACCGGCATACCTGTTATCTATAAGATAAGAGTTAAAATGTATGTTTATCTCCCCTATTGCAGAGCTATCCTCAGATTGAACAGACGCAAATTCGGCAGCAATATCATTATACAAGCCGTGTGCCCAGTCAGAAATAATCTCATCTGTAGAGTAGCCGGCTTGCGGATATCGAATGTAAGAAAATAACGGTCCGTTATTATTCTTTATTACAGCAGATGTTCCATACTCTACAGTTGCATGATAGGGTTCATTCTCGTTTTTAACAACTTCCTGGATTGGTGTCGGAGATGGTGCCGGTGCCGGTTCATGGGCCGGCATCAAATGCGGTATACCCACCGCACTGATAGCAAAAAGAACAAATGCCAATATTAAAATGCCACATAACTGTAGAAATTTTCTCATTACTAAAGAATAATCCTTTCTCATGCCGGGGGAGTGACTATTTTATCTTTGCCGGCTTTTTTAGCCGCCAACAGTCACCTCAATGCCCATATTCCTTGCAAGATTTACTGCGTGATCAGCCATATCATCCGAACATTCAGGCGTACCTTCCATCATCTCGATCATGCCTAAGCTCGCATATTTTCCCGCACCAAGTTTATGATACTTCAGGATATCCACTTTGACCGAACTTCCAAGATTTTTCACGAATTTCAATCGTCCGGAGATTTCATCTTCACTGTCGTTGACGCCGGGAACAATGATCATACGAACGGTCATATCCTTACCCATGTCCGCAATTCTTAATGCGTTTTCCAATATCAACTGATTGTCAACACCTGTATATCTTTTATGTATTGTTCTGTTTAACGCTTTTATATCATATAATACCAAATCGACTGATTCGACCAGCGGAGCAAGCTTTTCCCAGGGAAAATATCCTGCTGTATCTAGAGCTACATGTACCTCTGCATCTTTTAGGCGAAGTGCAACCTCTCTGAAAAATTCAGCCTGTAAACCCGCGTCTCCTCCGGAAAACGTTACTCCGCCACCCGACTGCTCATAGAATACCTTGTCGCGTAAAAGACCTGAGACAAGTTCTCCTACAGAAACTATCGAGCCGACTTTTTCATAAGCATCGTAATAGCAAACGACAGAAACCTCTTCCAGATCAGCGTTATCACGGTCGATATCGCACCCTTCCTCGGTTAGTCGTATAGTCCCGCCTGATTTTGCCACACATGCACCACATCCGACACATCTGCGCGGATGATAAAGAAACTTTGCCGCATCACCTATAAGCTCCGGGTTTGCACACCAAAGGCAATGCATAGGACAACCAACTGCAAACACGGTTGTTCGAACACCCGGTCCGTCCTTTGTGGAGTATCTTTGGAGCTTTGAGATAAAACCATCCATAGCATCACCAATCCAGTTCCGTTCTGGCTATGATAGCGTCCTGAGCTTCAGGCATTAATGTTGAGAACAACGCACAATAACCGGCAACCCTGACCATAAGGTCAATATACTCGTCAGGGGACTCCTTAGCGCGCCGAAGAGTATCTGAATCTACTATGTTAAACTGGTTATGAAAGATGTTCTTCTGTCTTCCTGCTTCAATAAAACATGCAAACTTTTCGAGATTATCATCCCCGTCAAGCGCTCCCGGAGAAAAACGCATGTTAAGTAGTTGACCGCCGGCTATTCTGCTGTTAGGTAACTTTGACACAGAGTTAATAACTGCAGTCGGTCCTTCACGGTCGGCACTTTGACATGGAGATGCTCCTTCATTTAACGGTTTACCCGCAAGCCTGCCGTCAGGAGTAGCACCCACATCAAACCCGTTTGGCACATAGCTGGTTATATTTGATGTTGACATTGTATACCCGCAGCCAAAGGGCCCCTGACCGTGTCGGTCTGTCTTATGTTTGGGAAGTAATTCTAAGTATGATTCAAACACATCAGCGACGATTTTGTCAACATAATCATCATCATTCCCAAATTTTGGAGCATTGCGGCAAAGCTGGTGTACACGCGCTCCATCCGGACCTTTGAAGTCCCGCTTTAGCACCGCTTTAAGCTCTTCCAAGCTTAACATTCTATCCTCGAATACGAGTTTTTTCACTGCTGCAAGACTGTCGCCTACAACACTCATCCCGATATTGGACTGGCTGACAAAATCGTATTTGGCTCCGCCTTTTTTAAGTGTTTTACCGCGCTCTAGTGAACTGTCAACCATTGATGAAGCAAAAGCATCGGCATCATGATACTTAAGTGAGCGGTCACATACGAGATCACAATCAACCGCAAGGTCAAAGTAATAGCTGAGAGCCGTCTTCCATGCTTGCCACAACTCTTCGTAATTTTTGTAATCGACACTTAGGCATTCATTTTTACTAAGTTCAGGCAAACTTATGCCGGTTGCGGGATCTGTGCCGTTGTTGAGAACTATTTCAAACACCTTACCAAAATTGATATATGTCATACCGGTGGCTCTGTGCCCCCATTTGCCCGGTATTGCTATTTCCACACAACCCATAGACGCGTAGTCACGTGCTGTCTCCAAGTCGATACCAAGAGACATCATTGCAGGTATACATACTTCATCACTGAATACGGAAGGCATTCCAAAACCTTTGCGAATAAGGCGGGCACTGTCAAGTATAAAATCATGCGGAGTCTGCTCCCAGAAACGGACGCAGAGATTTGGCTCAGGCAGCTTGCTTAGACTCATAGCCTCTAAGCATAAGTAACTGAGGTCATTGGTGCCGTCAGTACCGTCCGGTTTAATACCGCCTATTGTCAGAGCGGAGTATAGCGGATAACCTCCGCTGTATTGAGTATGACCCCAGGGACGCACCTTATTGAGCGAGTTTGTCATGATGAAAAAATGTGTGATGAGCTCAAGTGCTTTTTCTTTTGTAATGATACCTTGCTGCAAATCGTGCTCATAAAAAGGAAAAGCAAACTGATCAAATCGTCCGAAAGAGAAAGAATGACCATTGCTCTCGATCATCATTAGCAGGTGAACTATATAGACTGTTTGAACAGCCTCATGGAAGCTTCTTGCACCGCCTTCCATAAAATCCTCGAACATTATAGATAAATTAAGAAGTTCAGCTTTGCGCGTTGAATTACTCTCCTGCCCTGCTTTATCCGCCGCACACTTGCTCAGCCGCTTGCAATAACGCAGCGCACCCTCCATAGCGATGATCGTTGCATTATAAAAGTCCTGTTGGTCTTTTGCTAAATCATCCTGCATCAGTTTACTGCGAGCAATATTTGCAATTCCACCGAAACCGGTTTTCATAACAAACTCATGGTTAGGTATGATGTGCCCGTCTCCGGACATTGAAATACCGCCGCGATGCAATACCCCTTGTTTTTCTGCCATGATATTTATTGCCGGAAGATTTTTAAGAACCTCGTCTTTATGCGTTTTCCCGCTCCAGTAGTCCTTGAGTCTCAGTAAGCGTTCTTTAGTATCCTTCGTTATCTTGAAGTAATCGCCGCTGCGGTGCTGAAAATCGTCAAGCTCGTCGATGACCCAGTCGTATGAATACTCCGGAAAAACGGGCGCAGCAAAATTAGCACTCGCCTGATTTCCGATAACAAGCGAGTCCGGTTCTATATATATGGTCATTTTCTCAAGTATCTCCGCAAATGCTTTCGCACGGCGGATCACGATAGGTTCGCCTTCTGTCCGCGTAAAGTTATCCGTAATGATCTCCGCTCTCTCCGGACAAATCGTCGGTATCCTGGCGTTCATACTTGCCTGCAATTGACCGATACGATTGAAGTCGCAGTCGTTATTTACAGGTTTGAAGCTTAGCAACACAGCCATGCGATTGTCTCCAAATGGTCTTTTAATACTGCATTAAAACAAGATACCACATTTTCTATGCTTTGCATAGCCATTTAATCAAGCGTTTCAACGAAGCGTAGCGCAGTTATATCAGAAAACCACTTATTTATCAAAATCTTAGTACATCTCTAACTTGCTGCGATGGGGAAATCGTCTATTATCGTTCCAAAGACCCGTGCAGTCAGATTACGGTCATTAAGCTCCATTTCTATTCGGATTGGGTACTCTGTGTTGTTTTCGAACTTAAAATCTAAATATGGATAGAAAACCGTTGCATCCCAGCCCCATGGCAAATACGGAACCGGTCTCCCATGTCTGCGTTGGTCCGTCACAAGAAGTTCTGAAGGTTTGATAGCCGCATAAATCGTTGAAGACGTCTGGCATACACCTCCGCCGATAGACATTATCGTTTCACCTTGCGAAAGTGCAGGTGCCCACATGTAGCCACGCTCCGCCGTGCGTGCACCCACAACTCCGTTAAACGAGAACTCCTCACCGGGCAGCAGCACAAGCCCGTTTATTTCCTCAGATGACAACTGAATATTAGTAAGCCTGTTTGATGTTCCATGTGCCCACGTTGTACGTTCGCCGATCAAATCTCTAAACAGCAGACTTTGTAGATACTCTTGTGTATACTCCGGATCTGTGAACTCCAGATAAAACGTACCTGTTTTCCCGGATTCTAAACTACCGATTAGCCTGGCAGCCTCGACAGGATCAAAAGTCACACCGGTTGCACTGACAGTTGCCGAGTTTGTATCCCGGTCAAACTCAGACGATAACATCTGTACAAATACACTATCCCTAACATCGAGTATTTCAGAAATAAACTCGGTTGTTTCCGGCAGTAAATACACTATCTCGACGGGGATTCCCTCTTCAAGCGACCTGTAAATTCCGGTGTATGCAAGTTCAAACACCTCTTTGGCGTCTGCACTTACATGTCCGGCGCCTTTTGTAAAAACGATTCTGTCGTCGAGTATGACCGGATCGGACGCATTGAGTCTTTTATTATATTCATTAGTAAAGTTATTAACTATGCTATTGAGAACACTTGCATCCAGCAAAAAATCGATATCAAATGATACCTCATCAGCTTCAAGACGCCTCAAATATGAAATGGCATCCGTTATTACACCTTGACCGCGTCCTATTGAGTATGCCTCATTGATCACATCACGTGCATTATGTTGTAATTTAGCATCATTGCCGGTAATAGTCAGTATTGAATCGTCGGGGAATACGAACGTAACATTTACATCCGCACTGCGTTTTTCATAGGTATGGAGCCCAAGCACCTGCATCGCTTCAGGGCGGGTAAGTCCGGACACCTCTATTCCGGCGATTGAGATGTTCGGATAGATAGCTTCTTCATTACGGATTTGTGTTCCGTAAATATAAAACACAAGAACGGTAATAAGCAGCGGAGACATGATCGCCACTGTCATTTTTATAAATGTAGGGATTCGCTTAATTATCGCAGACATAAAAACATACCTTTATACCCAAATTACCCCGCAGGCAGCGGAGGTGACAGGGTTGGGAAATCATCAATAACCGTCCCGATGACACGTGCGGTCAAGCTGCGGTCTACCAGTTCCATCTCTATTAAAAGCGGATAATCCGTGTTGTTAACAAATCTAAAATCAAGTTTGTTCCAGAAGACTGTCGCATCTCTGCCCCGGGGTAGATATGGGACCGGTCTGCCGTGTGCATAACGTTCTGTTACCAGAATCTCTGTATCTTTAATTGCTGAATATAATGTTGAAGATGTCTGGCATACTCCCCCGCCTATAACGGTCACCATTTCACCACCTACATAAGCTCCCCCGGGTCTGTATCCACGGGATGAGCTGCGCACACCGACAGTCCCGTTAAACGAGAACTCTTCTCCGGGTTCCAAAATAAGACCATTGACTGCCTCAGAAGATAATCTGACATTTGTTACTCTATCCATCGTTCCCGCGACCCGTGTCGTACTTTCTCCGACAAGGTCTCGAAATAGAAGGGTTTCAAGGTATTCACGCGTGATCTCGGGCTGGATGTATTCTACATCGATAGTAACGGTCTTTCCTGACTCTGTTTCATTAAGAAGAGCTATAGCTTCAAAAATATCAAAATCGACGCCTACTACGCAGTCTTCTACCAACCATGTTCTGCGATCAAATTCAGCAGATTTTACCGGAATATATATATCCTTATGTATCTCAATCAGCTCCTGCCAGTCGGTAAAAGTCTCCGGTAGAATATAATCGATTTCGACGGGATGATTTGCTTCAAACGAATCAAATAAGCCAATGTAAGTAATATCCTTTACAACTAACGCGTCCGCAAGTGCTTCTCCCGCTCCTTTTGTAACGACTATGCTGTCGTAATTAATAAGCGGTTCTACTGTAACAAGCTTATCGTTATAGCTATCGACAAAATCGGTAACAAGTGTATGGAGGGCGTCAAGATCATATTCATGGTCTATTCTGAGATAAAGGGTAGTATCAATCATGCGGTTAATGAATGAAATCGTATCCAATACGAACCCCTGACCTCGGCCGAAATAATACGCATCATTTACTACCTGTCTTGCATCATGTGTCAGATTCACGTCTTTACCCGTAACAGTAAGCTTCGAACTGTCCGGAAACACTACTGAAACCTCTGCATCACTCCCGCGTTGTTCAAACTCTGACAAATCAAGCGCAAGCATTGCTTCCTCGCGCGTAAGCCACGAGACATCAATGCCGGTAATCACTATATTCGGGTATATCCTGTTATCATCACGATAAATTAGCCCAATCCAGCAGAATGCCAGAGTGGTTATGAGTGCAGGTATTGCTATAAACAATAAAACCTTTACAATTATCGGAAAACGTCTTTTTTTCGTTGGCATTTGCTTGAGACCTCTTGATACGGTAGAAAATGTTTGCTTCTTTGCCTGATTGTATACCACCTCAGTATAGCATTTGTATACAGCGTTCTCAAGTAACTTTTAGTTACAAAATATGCATTGCATTCTTTGTGAAAAAAGGCTATAACTAAGAAGTAAGAAGTCTATTAATGTTTCACCCGGCGGAAAAGCTCGGAACACTGATGAATACGAGGGTAATGATATGTGTAATAAAAGCCAAATGTACGAACTCGCAAAAGAACAATATGCAACAATCGGCGTAGATACAGAATCTGTATTTAAGACACTGGACGCTATTCCTATATCAATGCATTGCTGGCAGGGTGATGATGTTAAGGGATTCGAAGGCGGAGGAGAAACTACCGGTGGTATTCAAAGCACGGGAGATTTTCCCGGAGCAGCCCGAAGCGCCGATGAGCTGCGTAGTATGATAGAAAAAGCGTTATCTTTTATTCCGGGTAAATCCCGCATCAATCTCCACGCTATGTATGGTGATGTCAAAGGTGTTGATCGTAACGAAATTGAACCTAAGCACTTTGATGCGTGGATGCAATGGGCAAAAGAGTTAGACTTGGCACTGGACTTTAATCCTACACTTTTTTCGCATCCCAAATCCTCACAAGGACTGACACTGTCGCACCCCGATAAAGGCATACGCGATTTCTGGATCGAGCATTGCAAGCGCTGCCGCAAAATTGCCGATTGCTTTACAAAGCAGCAAGAAAGCCCATCCGTTGTTAATCTCTGGATTGCAGATGGCTTTAAAGATGTTCCTGCCGACACACTGACACCGCGCCTTCGCTTGGTTGAATCGCTGGACTCCGTATATTCTGAAAAGTTTGATGTCATTGATGCTCTCGAGAGTAAACTGTTCGGTTTAGGAGTCGAAAGCTATACCGTAGGTAGCCATGAGTTTTATCTCGGGTATACCGTTAAAAACGGATTGGCTCTTTGCATGGATGCCGGCCACTATCATCCGACAGAGATGGTCAGCGCAAAAATCTCGGCGGTTTCTCTGTTTGTTGACCGCATGCTCCTCCATGTTTCCCGACCGGTACGTTGGGACAGTGATCACGTTATAATGTTGGATGATGAGTTAGTCGCCATATCCCGTGAAATCGTCCGTGGTCGTTTACTTGACAGAGTTCATATTGGTCTCGATTTCTTTGATGGCTCCATAGACCGCATTTCAGCATGGACTGTTGGTATGCGTAATATGCGCAAAGCCCTTTTGATTGCCTTGCTTGATCCCTATAAAACATTACAGGCGGCTGAATGGGAGTTTGATTTCACAAAAAGGCTCGTTATGTCAGAGGAGTTAAAAGCTATGGCGTGGCAGGCGGTCTGGAATGAGTATTGTGAGCGCTCCGGAAAACCTGCCATTTTAAAAGGAGCAACCCTATGAGTTTAGTAAATCTTTATGAAATGTCTCACCGTTACGGCGGTGATGAGGAGTTTGTTCTCGCAGGCGGCGGTAATACTTCATACAAAGAAAACGGCGTGCTTTACGTCAAAGGTTCCGGTGTTCAATTATCAGATATATTACCGGAGCAGTTCGTGGCTATGGACATAAAAAAACTGCTGAAAATGGTCGGGCAAAAATACCCCGCAAGTATGAGTAATGCCGAGAGAGAAGAAAAAGCACTATCCGATATGATGGCAGCCAGACTGCCCGGAGAAGATGAAAAGCGCCCCAGCGTAGAATCGATCCTACACGCAATGTTCCCTTTCAAACTCGTACTACACGTACATCCCCCGCTTATAAACGGTCTGACCTGCGGAGTTAGCGGAAAAAAAATATGTGACGAATTGTTTGGTGATAAAGCCGTTTGGATAGAACTGACAAAGCCCGGCTTGGTCTTAGCGCAGGTATGTTATGAGGTTTTTAATAACTACGCTGCAGGCACAGGTAGTTATCCGCAAATCGTTATTTTGCAAAATCACGGTATCTTTATTGCAGCTGATTCTGTCGAAGAAATAGACAAGCTCATGGATTATGTTGTTGATGAGCTTGAAAGTTTTATTACGGAAGTGCCGGACTTTGAAGCTGCGGTTATCTCTTATGATGCAGGGTCATTGCAAACCGCAATCTCAACACTCGAGGATTTGTACTCAAGCGGCGGCGAGGCAGTGATCAAGTTTTGTACCAATAAACAGGTCTTGCTGTTTCTGTCCGATGCTGAAGCGTTTAGGCCGTTGAGTAAGCCATTCTCTCCGGATCATATCGTCAATTGCAAAGATGAGCCATTATTCATAGAGTCGGACAGTGATATAGCCCCGAAGTTCGCTGCTTATACCGCAAGAAAAGGGTTCAAACCCAGAATTGTTGCCGTGCGCGGATTGGGATTTTTCGCATTGGGTGAAACACAAAAAAGCGCCGATAGGGCACAGGCACTATTCCTTGATGCAGTCAAAATCGCAACTTACGCAAAATCTTTTGGTGGAGCAAACCCGCTCCCGGATGAATTTGCGGATTTCATATTGAACTGGGAGGTAGAAGCGTACCGCAGCAAGGCATGATCATTATCGTTCCATTATTGTGACATTTATACTGTCACCCGGTTGTTTGCCAATTTTCTTCCGGATGTCTTTACGTATGCCGATTATATAGCATACAGAGCCGTCCGGATTCTTTATACCCATGTTCACAACACTTCCGTCGTATGCTTCACCGTCAAAGGTGGCATGAACAGGCAGCCGCCCTTTTCCAAACTCTGCTTTAATATCATACGGCACAGCGATGTATGCTCCGTCCTGATCCGGAACTTTTTTTATTACGGCTTCAAACTCGTAGATTCTACCGTCCAATCCCTGCATCTCCTTAATCATCAATAAGTAAATATAATAATATCACAATTATATCACAATAAATGTTGACAGGGAATTACTCGTGTGTTAGCATAATTATCAAGATATAATCAAACTGAGCAGGCGATAGACCCTTAGTGGTTTGTGGTGCCGGGTCGCAATTTGCGACAGCAGATGATGTAAGCAAGCATCTGTGGGACAGTAAAATGTTCCGCAGATGTTTTTTGTTTTAGGAGGATGTATTTAT
>Ga0123356_10006278_pt1 | contig 12003 bp, 9 predicted proteins | sample TergutEmb28metaG_2_FD_92546 | JGI IMG/M metagenome (GOLD analysis project Ga0123356, IMG submission 92546) | Embiratermes neotenicus P3 segment gut microbial communities from Petit-Saut dam, French Guiana - Emb289 P3 | ecosystem: Host-associated > Arthropoda: Insects > Digestive system > Gut ... | reverse complement strand
GTACCGTGATTGCGTGTCTTCGTAGTCATGTGCGTTACCTCAGTGATGATGTGTCTGTCCTGGCCGAGGGCTTGCTCCGCCACTTCCACTTCCAATGCCAGTGCCAGTGCCCGATGCCGTGGGCGCTGAGGCTCACGGCCGCGGCCGATAGATCGTCGACGTCGCCATGAGAGACGCCCCTGTTATCGTCAAGCTGTCGCTTCGGGCTCGGCATCGTGCGCACCTTCGATATTGACGGCGTCAATATAGCACCAATATTGACAGCGTCAATATAGGACCTTAGACTTGTTCCATGAGGAAGAAGAGCGGGATCACGCACTCTGCCCGTCGCGGCTATCACCACGGCGACGCACGCAATGCGCTGCTGACGGCGGCCGCTGATCTTCTAGAGCAAGTCGGTGCCGCCGGCCTCTCGCTGCGGCAGGTCGCTGAGCAGGCGGGGCTTTCCAGGCAGGCCCCGTATAACCACTTCCAGAACAAGGAGGCCTTGCTCGCCGAGCTCGTACGTGACGGATTCGAGCAGCTCACTGCGTCGCTGGAGGCCGGTGGGGACCCCAAGGCGAACGGCGCACTGGAGCTGGCCGCCGATGCGTATATTCGCCGCGCACAGGAGGCGCCCGCCCTTTTCCGGCTGATGTTCTCGCGGGAGCTGGTGGATCTCGCGCGGTTCCCGGCGGCGGCGCAGGCCGGTGCCACGGCGTTCGGCAAGCTGCGGGAAATCGTCGCGACGTTCGCACCAGCGGACCGGGTGCGGGAGCTCGCTCTGGCAGCCTGGTCGCTGGTGCACGGCTACGCCACGCTCTGTATCGAGGTCACCCTCGAGCCCGCCGAGCGCCGCGCCGGCCGCGCCCAGCTCTTTGCCCGTATCATCGAAGCCGCCGCAGGAACGGGCGGCGAGAAGCCGTAACTGGCACAAGCCACGCTTCTTCGAGCATTGAATCCATGCAGAGGGGCTGGTCGCGCGCCACAGAAGACAAGAGCCCATCGCGACGTGCAGCGAGGCATCATCCAGCCAGAGCGCCAGACTCCCGCGGAGGTTCACGCGCGGTGGAGTAATATCCCGACAAGTCGGCGCAAAGGTGCCGACCCGGACTCGCGCAACCGGATAAGGAGTCAGGAGCAGTCGTCATGTCGCGATCCCTCCGCTACACGACCTGTCTCATTGTCGGCTGGTCCCTGGCCATCACCTCCCTGGGGGCCGGGGCGGCACCTGCCAGCACTTCCGGCGGGTTGATCACAGAACCCGTGGATGAGCACGTTCTGGTCACGCTTCACGGCAACGTGCGTCCCGAAGCCATCAACGCCAACGATCGGGGCCAGGTCGCCGATGACCTGCTGCTTGCGCACATGCAGCTGAAGCTGCTGCGCTCGCCCGAACGCGAGCAGGCTCTCCAGAGGCTGCTCGAGCAGATCCAGACACCGGGTTCACCGCAATTCCATCACTGGTTGACGCCACAGCAACTCGGCGAGCAATTCGGGCCGGCCAGCTCGGACATCAGCAAGGTCACGAGCTGGCTCAGCGGGCACGGCTTCAAAGTGAATGCCGTCCCGCCGAGCCGTATGCTGATTGACTTCAGCGGCACTGCGCGCCAGGTTCGGGCAGCCTTCCACACGCAGATCCACCACCTCCTGGTCAACGGCGAGCCCCACATCGGCAACATGAGTGAGCCGCAGATCCCCGCTGCGCTGGCTCCGGTGATTGCCGGTGTGGTGTCCCTGGATGACTTCCGTCCGCGGGCGATGAACTAGGCGCCTACACCTTGACGGGCCGGCGCGACCGCTTATCTCGAGCAGCGTGGCGGAGCCCTGGTGGAGCGGATATCGAGCAACCTCGGCATCGTCCTGCGCATCCTGGACCGTGTCTCAAGAAGCGCACCGCGACCAGCTACCTCGGACTGCCTTGGGTGGAATTCAGGGACACACCCGCGAGCTGTGAAACGGCGGCGAGCGTCGTCTGCGCCGCGTTCAGGCCCAGCCTGAAGTCAGCGTCGCTGAACGTCGTGTAGCGGTCCGTGGGTTGATGCCAGTGAGGGTCCCACCCGGCACCAATCTGCGACCCGCGCTCGTTCTCGCGCACGCTGATGGCCGGGACGAGGTCCATGAAGGGCGTGCTATCGGTATTGGTCATGTGGGGCCCGACCGACGCCGGATAGTCGGTGGCATAGGCCTCGTTGGCCCTGTAGAGAGTCCATGCCAGCCGCTGCGCACCTTCGGCCTGCTTCGCCTGCGATTGGAACTCGATGTTGATATCCGCCTCCGGACGCTGCTCCTTGCTGACCGTGCCGTCGGCACGCGGCATGCCATGGTCAAATAGCACCATGTCGTGCTGGATCATTCCGAGCCAGCGCGGCTCAGGATAGCGCCCCGACCCGGCTGGCGACTCGATCCCCTGCAGCCCCGCGCGCTGTGCGACGTAGGCATATGCGCCATTCAGGCCCGTTTCCTCGTTGTTCCACAGCACGAAGCGGACGGATCGCTCGGTCTTGATATCCGGCGAGGCGAGCACACGCGCCACCTCCATCACCAGTGCGGTGCCGGAGCCATCGTCGTTGGCCGCCTCCCCCCATCCGATGCCGTCCATGTGAGCACCGACGATGTACATCTCCTCGGGACGGGTGGTGCCTATCTTCGTGCAGTAGACCTCCTCGCGTGCGCCCGGGGCGCTCGGTTGCGAATTGAGCTGCCGCAGCTTCTGGTCTGTCTGGCGCAGCGGGTCCGCGTTCACCCCCGTCGCGGCGCGCTGACCCCGATAGCGTCCACCCCCGACCGCGCCGTTCGGTCCAGAGCTCGGCGGGCCGCTACGCTGAGGCTTCTCATCAGGCGAGTAGGTGTAGTGCAGCCTCTGCGTGTCCGAGCATCCATAGCTCTTGAGCCGACCCTCGATCCAGTCGATGGCGGCGCGGTTGCGATCGGTGCCCTGCCGCCGGTCACCGAACTGGGTGAGGCCCTTGATGGTCTGCTTGAAGCGCTCGAGATCCAGCCGAGCCACCACGCTGGCGACGGCATCGCCATGGACCTCATCGGCCGCGTACCCGCGCGGAGCCATGCCCGCGCTGAGCACGGCAACCAGAAGACACAACGCCCAAGGGCACCTCAGCTGGCCCGGCCACCGGGGTCCTGAATGCTCGTTCGTCCCCAGGCTCATGGCGCATCTTTCCCACACGTTCCACCGCCGCATTGATTTTGCATAGACGCCCGAAGAGTACGGGATGTCGCCGTATGGAACCACTGCGCGCAAGCCGCTTGACAAATTGAGCTCACGAGGGTTCCTGCCTCGGCACGTCCGCAACTGCGCCGCCCGGGATGCTGTCGGCCAGTCTCTCGTGCTGTGAACTGCTTGCACCGGACGTCCTCCCGTCATGAGGCGCCAACTTCCGTGCGCTCCTCGTGTACCGGGATTTCCAGGCCTTTCGCAGCGTCAACGCAGATCAACACGGAAGTGGCACGCGATGCGTCGCTGTTAGGAGACATTGGAATTCGACTGAGACCTTGGTCTAATCCTCCCGAGACCTTGGTCTAATCATCCCAGTCACATTACACCGCGTGCACCGCGGTGCTTGCTTTACGGGGAGTCTGCGATTGCTTTACCGAACAACGATCCTGTCAGCCCTTGCGCTGTCGTGCGTGGAACTAGCCGCTTGCGGAGCCTCCGCTACCAGCTCATCGGGTAGCACGGGCGCTTCAAGCAGCAGCAGTGTCGCCTCCAGCAGCTCGGCGAGTGTTGCCAGCTCATCGAGCACCAGCAGCTCATCAAGCGCCAGCAGCTCATCGAGCACCAGCTCATCGAGCGCGAGCCACTCATCAAGCGCCAGCAGCTCATCGAGCGCCAGCCACTCATCCAGCAGCTCATCCAGCAGCAGCTCATCGAGCAGCAGCCCGCCCACGGCAGGATTCGGAATTGCCGTCAGCGGCAATCACTTTGTGAACACCCAGACCGGTGAGACCGTGCAGCTGCTGGGTGCCAGCATTTCAGGCCTTGAGCAGGGCGCCACCGCGCTCAATACCAGCGACGGCAACTATCTACAGGCAACCGATCCGGGTTTCGCCGTGATGGCCAGCTGGAACATGAACGTCGTGCGCATCCCGCTCAACGAGGACACGTGGCTCGGCATTCACAATTGCACCAGAGATGGTGGTACGGCGGCCACGCTGCAATCCAACTTGAAGCAGATCGTCGCCAACGCCAATGCGAACGGCCTGTATGTCATTCTCGATCTGCACTGGAGCGCGCCCAATGCCTTCGGCTGCCCGGTGGGTCAGGCATCGATGCCCGACGCTGACAATTCCGTCAACTTCTGGACCTCTGTGGCCACCGCGTTCAAGGACAATCCCGCGGTCATCTTTGAAATGTTCAACGAGCCGTTCGGCTCGTACAACTACGGCAATTCGATCGAGGCCATCAACGGCGCAATTCCGGCGGGCCAATCGGCGACGGATCTGAGCATCCTTCTCAATGGCGGCACGTACGACGGCGGCTTCTGGTATCAATGCAATGGCGGCGGCGTACCCTGCCCGTCAGGCGAGGGTCCCGGCACCGAGTATGTAGACGCCAGCATTTCCCCCTTCACGACGACGGGAATGCAAGACATGCTCAACGCCATTCGCCAGGCCGGCGCGAAGAACGTCGTCATTTCGAACTCCATCTGGTGGGCCGGCGAGATTGAAACGTGGCTCAGCTCACACCCGACCGATCCCGCCGGCCAGCTGGCTGCCGGCTGGCACGAAGACGGCGGCGGAAGTGCGACGACTACAGCAGCGTCGGCGATTCTTGCGGCTGGCTTCCCGATCGTGATCACCGAAGCCTATGCGAACGGCTCTCAGGCGGTCTCGCAGACAAGCGATCAAGCCGGAGACAACTACTTCAACTGGGCCATGAGCAACCAGGTCGGCTTCTCCTTCTGGGCCTGGGTGCCCTGGGGCGGAGGAGCGGTCCAGTTCAACAACGGCGCCATCACCGCATCGCCAACGGGCGCGACCCTCAAGGCCGCCTATTGCGCCCAGCCCAAGGTGAACCCAGCCGCAAGCTGCCCTTGATATAGTCGGGTCGAAGGGGTCCGCCGTCGTAGAGACGGCGGACCCCCTTCGAGGGCTCACCTGCACCGCGGCTAAGCGACGCGAGACGCGTGCGGCCGATAGCGCGATTCCCGCAGCATCCGGATGTATGCGGATGGCGGAGTCACTCACTCAAGCGGTTGACGATCAAGTGGCCCACGCCACCGTGGCCTGTTCCTTCGCATCGGGGCCATCCACCGTCGCACAGCGATCATCGAACAGCATTGTCGGCACGCGCTCGGGCGTGAAGGCCGGCCAGGCCGGTAGGCCCGCCCCGTTGGGATTGCCTGTGCGTGCGAAGCGCACCCACGCATCGCTCATGCGGTGCGCGAGCGCGACTGCCTCCGGACCGCCGCCCGTCATCGTCTCGCAGCGCTCGGCGTTGTTGAAGACGAACGCGAGCTCGGAGCAGTGGAAGGCACGTGGACGGCCATCGAGCACCGGTGTTTGCCACGTGAACCAGTACAGATATGCAGGCGCGGCCCGCTGTGCCGCCTTGCGCGCGCACTGCGCAATCGCGGCAGCGCGAACGGGCGCGCTCGCCATGCGTGACCAGATGTCGAACGGCTTTGCCTGAGGAGTACGCTCGCGAAAGACGGCCACCGCCTCGGCCGCACGCTCACCGTGAATACCCTTGACCAGCTCGAGCATCTGCGCCTCGCTCATTTGCTCACGCTCTGGATGATTGATGTTGGTGGTGAACTCGTTCAGCGTGGTGCCGATGATCATCGGTACCTGCGCCGAGATCGCCGGTGCGACCGGATCGAAGGGATGCTGGGGGATATCCCGCCCGTCCTTGACAGGACCCCAGCCGAGGGACCCCGACCTACGACGCACGTCAGGCGACGGACGCGGCTGGCGCGCCAGTACCTTGTCGCCGGCAGCCACGATGTGTGCGTAAGGCACGTATTGCAGCTCCGTCAGTCGCGTGCGATCGAGATCCAGCTCTTCCAGCACCTGCCCGGTGAGCATGGCCGCGCTCTCGGGCGAGCCCACATTCAAGCTGGAGCCGCTTTGCACGATGGCGCGATGGAACAGTCCGTGTGCGGCAGGCATTGCCATCAGCGCGCCGACTTTGCCGCCACCGCCGGACTGACCGAAGAGGGTCACCCGTCCCGGGTCGCCGCCGAACGCGGCGATGTTGTCCCGCACCCACTCGAGCGCGGCCACGATATCCAGCATCCCGACGTTGCCCGAGGCAGCAAAGCGGTCAGCGTCCAGCTGTGACAGGTCCAGGTAGCCAAGCGCCCCGAGACGATGGTTCAGCGAGACCACGACCACGTCACCGCGGCGGGCGAGATTCTCACCGTGATAGGAGCGCAATTCCTGCCCGGAGCCCGCCACGTAGCCGCCACCATGCAGCCATACCATCACGGGCCGCTTCGCAGCGGGCTCGAGACCGGCGGTCCAGATGTTGACGCGCAGACAGTCCTCCCCGGGGATGCCGTCGTCCCACAGGAACATGAACGACTCCTCGTCATTCTTCCAACCGCCGCGCGGCGGTTGCGGGCTCACCGGGCCGTAGTGCAGACAGCTGCGCACCCCAGCCCACGGTTTGACCTTGACTGGCGGCATGAAGCGATTGGCGCCTGCCGTCGACTCCGCGTACGGAATGCCTTTGAAGGTGTAGATCCCGTTACGCGTGTAGCCACGCACTTTGCCTGAGCTCACCTCGACCAGCGCGTTGTCGCGTGAAGCCAGGATCGACCTCCCGCCAGGCACCTTCGTTGCGGCATCAGCGGCTGCAAGCGGACCGCTTCCGAGCGTTGCGGTCACGCCGGTGAGAGCGGCCGTGCCGCCGAGCAACACGCGTCGGGTCAGCGGCGGTGGGCTCGAGGTTGTCTCATCCACCGATGCCTCATCTGAGATGTGATCTGACATGCTTGACTCCACAAAGTCAGTGCTCGTTGGCCGGAAGGTAAGCCGATCCGCCGCGCAGAGCGCTTCAGGGGCACCTCCCTCGAATCGGCTGCTTCGCCGGGTGTCATGCGGTGAGCGGTCGATGATCACACGGCCGGCGCTCGGTGAGCAAACCGCGAACTGACCCCAGCCGCTGCGGGCGTCGGAATCGACGGCTGAATCCCCCTATCCGCGGCAGTGGCAGACTCAAGGGGCGTGCGCACACGCTGCCGCGCCGATCTATCGCTTCCGGATGGCCGATGACGGCCGCTCGAGGTGCCGTGACCATTGACAGCCGCTCTGGGAGACCCCCGAACGCCGCCCTGTCCCGCGGCTGCTGCACGCGTCGGGCGCGGCTTGCGGGTTGTTTCACCCTGGGTCCCTGCGATCCATGGCCCTCACCGCCGTGCAAAAGCGCCTGAAGCGAGCGCGCAAGCCCATCCATGACACTTAAGTTCACGGTGGCGAGCCAGCGCGGCACATGGCCTGATATGCTACGGCAGTGGTTAAAGATCTCTGCGCGGAGCAAGATCTTGCGAGCACTGGCTGCGGTGTTATATCTGCGACCACTGTATCCTGCGCTCGTGCACGAATTCCATTTCACGCCGTAGGGCTTTTGTGATCCGCCAGGATGGAGGGGGCATTGCGAGCTGCCAGACAAGCGCTTCTGCTTTTCTTCCTCGCCAGCTGTGGCGGCGCCAGCGCGGCTGGTGTCGTCACGGACCCATCACTGCCAGGGAGTGCGCCGACCGGGATTCCTGGCCCTGCGGGCGGGCCAGTGGAGCTCCTTGCGTCGGCTCTAGATCTCAACGACCTGCACATCGTGCTGCAGAGCACCTCCTTGCGGCAGGTGCAGGAACGGCTGGGTGGCAGTGTCAGTCAGCAGGGCGATGCCGGCGTTGCCGTCAGGTCCCTCTGCTACTACCAGCCACACAGCGCGAACCCGTGGGTGCTGTGGCTTGAGAGCAGCGAGCTGTACCGCGGCGACGTCATCCACGGATTCAGGCTGGCGCGCCTGGCCGCCGGAGCCCAGCCCGATGCCAGCTGCATCCCGATGCGGGCGCGCAGCGATCCCGTGCTCGCAGGGGTGCGGCTCGGGGAGCCGCAGGAGCAGCTGATCGCTACGCTCGGCCCGCCGGCCAACGAGACGCCCGGCACGCTGCTGTTCCTGCGTGCAAGGCTCATCGAGATCGAGGAGACCCTCTTCACTGTTTCAAGCAGGGTCTTCATCCGGCTGCGCGCCGGTCAGGTCGAGTCAATCGAGGCGTCAAAGTCGACTTCCATCGCCTAGGTGCAGGCACGCACAGCGCAGCGAGCGTTTCAATGGTACCGATCGGCATCGAGCCTGCGCCTGAGATCATGTGAGATTGCAAGTCGCTGGAACACTGGGCGCGTCGCGACACTGGCGAGCGCGGTAGCAATAGACGTCAATAGATATACAGAGTAACCCTGACCTCCTCTCATGTCCTGTCCTATCTCACTATCGTCAATAACGCTCGTGCCTCTTGATACCCATTGCAAGAAGACTGGCGCGTCCTGTTTTAGCATCGTGGCGCTGATTGCGGCGCTTGCAGTCCCGGCCTTTTGTGGTGCTGCCGCGCAGCATGATGTCCCACAAAGCGCCCAGGACGATCGGCGCATGCAGTCGTGGTCGTCCTACGGCGGGAGCGCCCGCGGGGATCGATATTCGCCCTTGACGCAGATCAATCGCCAGAACGTCAAGAGCCTGCGAGCCGCCTGGCGCTTCAACATGCCGGAAGCTGGAGACACTGAGACTAACCCGATCATCATCGGGCGCACTATGTTCGCCTACACACCGAGCCTGAAGGTGATCGCGCTCGATGGCGTGACGGGCAAGCAGCGGTGGACCTTCGACTCGGGTATTCGCGGATCGGGCCCGCATCGGGGAATGGCCTACTGGACCGACGGGCGCCAGAGCCGCCTGCTGGTGGGCGTGATGAACTATCTCTACGCGCTCGACCCGGATAGTGGAAAACCGATCGCAGGATTTGGCGCGCAGGGACGTGTCGATCTGCGCATCGGTCTGCGTGACAATGCCGCCAATGAATACGTCTCATTGACCTCTCCCGGGATCGTCTTCAAAGATCTCATCATCGTTGGATTCCGCACTGCCGAGACCAAACCCTCACCGCCTGGTGATATTCGGGCCTATGACGTGCGCACCGGTGTGGTGCGGTGGTCTTTCCACACTGTCCCTCATCCCGGCGAGCTGGGCTACGACAGCTGGCCCGCAAACGCCTGGAAGACCTCCGGCGCCGCCAATGTATGGGCCGGCTTCGCGCTGGATGAAAAGCGCGGCATGGTGTATGCGCCAACAGGATCTGCGGTCGCCGATTTTTATGGCGGGGACCGTCTAGGAGATGATCTGTTCGCCAACACATTGCTGGCGCTGGATGCCGCCAGCGGCCGCCGGATCTGGCACTTCCAGGTGGTTCACCATGACATCTGGGATCGCGATCTTCCCTCGCAACCCTCGCTCGTGACCGTCAAGCGCAACGGCAGAGCCATCGATGCGATTGTGCAGCCGACCAAGCAAGGCGATCTCTTCGTGTTCGACCGGAGCAACGGCAAGCCGCTGTTCCCCATCACGGAGCGTCCATACCCAGGCAGCGACACACCGGGCGAGCGCAGCTCGGCCACGCAACCGCGACCCTCGCTTCCCAGACCGCTGGTCAGGCAGGCGCTGACGGAGGATGATCTGACGGTACGCACTGCGCAGGCACATGAGTGGGCGCTGCAGCAGTTTCGAACCTTTCGCAGCGCTGGGGCGTTCGTCCCCTTGACGGTTGGCAAACCGACGATCGTGTTTCCGGGCTTCGACGGTGGAGCAGAGTGGGGCGGCGGCGCCGTGGACCCGAGGACAGGTGTCTTCTATATCAATGCCAACGAGGTCGCCTGGACCGGCTCCCTGGTGAAGCGGACGGCCCACGCTGGCTTGGGTCAGGTCCTGTACGAGACACTTTGCGCGTCATGCCACGGGGTCGACCGCAAGGGCTCACCGCCTGCATTTCCTTCGCTCGTCGATGCGGCGCGGCGGCTTTCCCAACGCCAGATCGAGGATGTCATCCACACAGGGCGAGGTCGGATGCCCTCATTTGCCAACATGGGATCACCTGGGCTCGGCTACCTGGTGAGCTACGTGACCACGGGCAGCGATGCCGCGCCGCGCGCCAATTCGGTTGCGAGTGGCGGGCCGGAGATGCCGCAGTCACTGCTCTCCGTCGAAGACGGAAGCGCACCGTACCTCTTCACGGGCTATGACAAGTTTCTCGATCCCGAGGGCTATCCCGCCAACTCCCCGCCATGGGGTACGCTCAATGCCATTGACCTGAACACGGGCAGGTATCTGTGGAGAGTTCCACTGGGGAGCTATCCGGAGCTCGCCGCGAGGGGCCTGGCCAAGACGGGAACCGAGAATTACGGCGGTCCGATCGTTACCGCCGGCGGCCTGGTGTTCATCGGCGCAACGATATACGACCGCAAACTACACGCGCTTGACAGCAGAACTGGACGTACCCTGTGGGAAGGGGAGCTTCCCTATTCTGGAACGGCGACGCCTGCGACCTATATGGTCGATGGCAAGCAGTATGTCGTCATCCTGACGAGCAACGCCAGAACACGAAGCGCACCGCAGGGTGCAGCCTATGTGGCGTTCGCCTTGCCCGACTGAGGCGGTGGCGGTGTTACTGTCGGAACGTCGGTGCAATCAATGGTCCGTGAGGGTGCATCCTGAAATCCGCTTTCCCAACCCGCCCAAAGCCTGCCGCGCAATTGGGGCACGCCGCGAATCGGTAGATACAAGCAACTTCGGTCCGGCCGACCTGTCGAGATTCGCCCGTCACCGGCGGTCGAGAGCGCGGTCGGCATGCTCGAGTGGCGCCGCGGGGCGCGGCGCATGGCTTTCAGCCCCTCACAGGCCAGACGAGTCAGGCGGTGCGCCGTGTGCGTGTCTCGTGGCACTGCCCCTTGGCGACGATTTCCATCAGCAAGCTCGCGTCTGCGGCCAGACGCTTCAGCATGTCATCGACCGTCACGATGCCCGCGAGCCTGCCCTCATTTCCGACCACGGGAACCCGTCGAACTCCGTGCACCCGCATCCTCTCGAGGACTGCCGTGGAGTCTTCGTGACTGTGTGCGATCACCACCGGCGTACGGATCAGAGAGCCCACGGTAGTCTGCGCGGGGTCCAGACCCTTGGCGAGCACTTCCAAAAACTATATCCCGGTCGGTGATGACACCCACCGGATTGACCTGGTCATCATCGACCACGACGAGATCCCCTGTGTGCTTGCGGCGCATGATCTGCGCGGCTTCGAGCGCGGTGGCGCGTGGGCTGCAGACTGCGACATCCAACACGCAGAATGAATCGATCAGCATCTTCGTCTCCCATCAGTGATGCCCGGAGAGCATGCGGCCTGCGCAGGTCCGGAGCAATTGTGGGAATTGCGTAGGATACTGGTTGCTCCGCTTGAGGTCATACACGGCCGCGCCCACGCTGGGCGCGGCACAAGCAGCGGCGGCGGCAATTCGGGGTCAACCAGCAGGATCTGGAATCTCGAGACGCATCCGCCCCGCCTGCTCCCGCCAGCAACTTCAGAAGGCGGAGCCCGGAATGTGAGAGCAGTCCAAGTCCTGACGTGTGCCGGATGTGCTCACTCGCGGGGCGCCGGCCTTGGCGTGTGAGGAGCGGTCGTGTGGGCTCACTCCTGTCCCGCGATGACGGGGGGACTTCCAGGTGCGCGGTACGCGATCGATCTTCGGCTACGGCGAGAGGCCGCAGGTGTGTCCCGCAGTGCCAGCGCCGTTAGCGAGCGGGTTTGCGCCCAGTTCCCGTTCTGTCGGATTCTCGAAACGATCTGCCGCACTTTCGAGGACACGACAATGCTAACCTCCTCGCACCGACCGCGAGGAGACCACCGCATGGCCAATCACGTCGCGCACTTCGAGATCTTCGCAACCGACGTCGAGCGGGCTCGCAAGTTCTATGAGCGAGTCTTCGGCTGGCGCTTCGAGATCATGGGGCCACCGGAT
>Ga0123356_10006276_pt1 | contig 12005 bp, 10 predicted proteins | sample TergutEmb28metaG_2_FD_92546 | JGI IMG/M metagenome (GOLD analysis project Ga0123356, IMG submission 92546) | Embiratermes neotenicus P3 segment gut microbial communities from Petit-Saut dam, French Guiana - Emb289 P3 | ecosystem: Host-associated > Arthropoda: Insects > Digestive system > Gut ... | reverse complement strand
CCTATTGACGGCTCGTCGAGAATATATAAAACCCCCATTAAGGACGAACCAATCTGAGTTGCAAGCCTGATGCGCTGGTTTTCACCGCCTGATAGGCTGCCCGCTTGTCTGCTGAGAGTGAGATATTCCAGACCGACACTTTGCAGAAATCCAAGCCGCTCTCGTATTTCTTTTAAAATACGCGTCGCAATCATTTCTTCTTTCTCTGTCAGTTTTAAATTGTCGACAAATTCCATGGTCCGGGATATGGACATCGCAGTCAGCGCGGCGATATTTATTCCGCCGACCGTTACCGCTAAAACTTCTTTTTTTAGACGGCGACCTTCACATTCCGGGCACGGGTGCTCCGCCATATAGCTTTCAAGCTCCCAGCGCATCGACATACTTTGCGTCTCTTTATACCGTCTTTCGATATTATTTACAATACCTTCAAAGGGCTGCGTCAGGACTCCCTTGCCGCGAGGTTGGTCATAATACAGTTGCAGCTTTTCGCCGTTTGTACCGTAGAGAATAATACTCATGATATCATCCGGGAGGTCTTTTATCGGAGTAGTCAGTTTAAACTTATATCTTTTCGCAAGAGCCTCAAAGTACATTTTCGCGATACCGTCATTTTTGACATTACCCCAGCCGGAAGCGGAAATGCCGCCGTCTTCGATTGACATGGACGGATTCGGAATAATTAGCGCGGGGTCAACACGGAGTTGAGTTCCGAGACCTGTACACTTTGAGCATGCGCCGTAAGGATTGTTAAAGGAAAACAGCCGTGGTGTAAGCTCCTCCATTGAGACACCGCATTCCTCGCATGAATAATTCTGCGAAAAAAGAAGCTCACGTTCGTCATCAACGATGTCAACTATCAGCAAACCGCCCGCCAGCGTCAGCGCCGTTTCTATTGAATCGGTCAGGCGACGTGCTATATCTTCTTTTATCACAAGACGGTCAACAATAATTTCGATGTTATGCTTTTTATTTTTATCAAGCTTAATTTCCTCTGACAAATCATAAATGCTGCCGTCAACTCTGGCACGGACATATCCGCTTTTTCGCGCGTCTTCAAAAACCTTGTGGTATTCACCCTTACGCGAGCGAATCACAGGTGCCATGATTTGTATTCTGGTAGCCTCCGGCAGTGTCAAAACACTGTCAACTATCTGATCGACGGATTGCTGCTGAATTTCCTTTCCGCAAATATGACAATGCGGGATTCCGATTCTTGCCCATAAAAGGCGCAGATAATCGTATATTTCCGTAACTGTTCCGACTGTGGAGCGAGGGTTTCGGCTGGTTGTTTTCTGGTCTATTGAGATAGCGGGTGACAAGCCTTCGATATAGTCAATATCCGGCTTTTCCATTTGTCCGAGGAACTGACGGGCATAAGCCGAGAGTGACTCGACGTAACGTCGCTGACCCTCGGCATAGATTGTATCAAATGCAAGTGACGATTTCCCGCTTCCTGAGATGCCGGTCATAACAACCAGCTTGTCACGCGGGATTTCCAAGTCAATATTCTTAAGATTATTCTCGCGTGCGCCTTTTATGTAGATGTTGCTTCGCATTTATTTTTGTAGTCCTTTATAAGGTTTAATAACTCTCTACGGGATTATCCCGCCGTACGGAGTGGCTTGGAATGTGCTTTCACTTCTGAAATAATGTTCAAAAATAATTCTGGCAATATGCATTATTGCCGAACCCGAGCCGCCTTTTTCAACAACTATGGATATTGCGATTTCGGGGTTATCTGCAGGTGCGTAACAGACGAAAACTCCATCATTATATGCGCGTCCCTCAATTTGCACCGTTCCGGTTTTGGATGCGACGATAACTTCATAATCTCTGAAAACATCCTTTGCAGTACCAAAGGCTCCTCTGGATGCGGCTACCATGCCTTCTTGAATAATCTCAATATATTCCGTTTCTTCGATTACATTTAATACCTTTATTTCATGAGTATGAAGCTCTTCGGTAAAATCCGAGTTTCTGATACTGCGGAGAAATGACATTGAATACAAGGTGCCGCCGTTTGCTATCGTTGCGGCATAATTTGCCAATTGTACAGGTGTAAATCTATTATCACCCTGCCCGAAACCTGCAAGTAATGTATCCGCGGCGTACCAGCCTGTTTCACCGGTTATTGCTTCTCTGACTTCGGGAAGCGCAAGCCTTCCGGCATTTTCCGGTATTTCAATACCTGTTGCTATCCCAAGCCCGAATTCCTGAGCAGCATCGGCAAGCATCTCAGCTCCTTCTCTGGCAGGACCCAGCCAGTCGGATATTTGCAGAAAATAGAAGTTACAGGAGCGCTCAAGAGACTGCACAATATCAAGCGGACCGTGACCGACCCTGTTTTCATTAAAGAACCAGCAGTTTGCTACGAATCCAACGTCCGCATATCTGTCAAAAGAACCTGTATCATCAATCGGATAATAGCGGGTTATCCTGTTGATATTGCGCATCCCCGCAAGTGCGGTGACCATTTTAAATGTTGAACCGGGGGCATATCGTCCCTGAGTTACTCTGTTGAGCATAGGATTGGCAGGGTCTGTGTGTAATAATGACCAGTCCTCCGCCAGTGTTGTGAGATTGAATGTCGGATATGACGCTGCCGCCAGTATTTCTCCCGTGTTAACATCCGAAACAACAACCGCACCGCCGGGGATAGCGTTATCCTCTTCTTCCTCACCGCTGGCGATTTGATTCTGTCGTTCTATCTCACGCTCGACATTAATGCTTTCTATTGTTGTACTTAGCGCATGCTCTGTAACAATTTGCAAGTCCAAATCAAGTGTCAGCATTACATGATTACCCGGTTGAGGTTCTTTTACGACCTCAACGCTGACAACGGTACCTTCTTCGGTCATTCTTGTGATTTTCTCACCGGGCGAACCATGCAGAATCTCTTCAAATGCAAATTCCGACCCGATTTTTCCGACAATCGCGTCCATCGGATAACCCAAATCCCGATATCTTTCATACTCCTCGGCTGTCATTGCTCCTGTGTAGCCGATAAGATGCGCGGCACTTGATGTATGATACTCACGAACAAATGTGCTCTCTGTGTAAACGCCGTTAAGACCCCGCTCTTCCAGATATGATATAAAGTCCGTATCAACATCCGACACAAATATATAAGGGCTTATTGTTCCGACTATCATTCTTATTTCAAGCTCATATCTAACCCCGATGATAAGTCTGGCATCCAATATTCCGACCGTATAATCGATATCGTAGTGATTTCGCATCCAGGCAAGAAGATCAGATACTGTTATTTCGGGGTCAATCTCATGAAATTCAAAATATGCGTTAAGCCGGCTTTCTTGCGTTGCTGACATCTCTGTCAGATATTCAAACGGAGCACCTCGTGTAACGGGGAAGGTATCCGTGTAATCCAGTCCTTCGTCCATTGCCGCATATACCAGCTCTTGTACTATTTCATTCGGGTTTGGAGACGCGCGCAGGGCACGCCAGTCAATCTTAATATTATATGACGGTCTTCCGGATGCCAGAAGCACGCCGTTACGGTCATAAATATTACCGCGCGCCGATGTAAGCGTTGTTCTGCGGGTAATAAATCTTCGCGGAGCGTTATTATCATCCATAGCAAGCGGATCATGTATCTGAATCACATATAAAGCTGATACATAAACAGTCAGTATGACTGCAAGTATCACAAATATTACTCCTATTCTGGCGGGGGTATACATTTTTTGCATTAGGTTGGTTTTCCTTTCCTTGTCGGGATGGGCTAGATATTTTCGACGCTGTTTTCAGGTGTTTTTTACTAATACGTTCGTCCTGACGGCAGTACCTTGTCCGCCCGTTTTCCGAGCGACTGGACAAAAAACCATATCGGGAACGCAAGAATCAACGAAAAAATTGTTTGTTGGATTGCTATTGATATCAACGATTGCACTGGAACGATTTCTGTCTGAGTTATCATAAGAGGAAATATCTGCACAAAGGCTGAAACTACAAGCACGGCAGCACAGCATATATAATAAGTAACGAATCCTCGCAGGATAACAGTGTCGGCAAGTGTGCCGATTAATAATCCGCTGATTGTTAAAAGCACGGTAAAAACACCTGCCGGCTGATTAAACGAAACATCACACAGGATTCCCGCAAAAAGTCCGGTAATCCCACCCGTGTATCTCCCCTCATATAGCGCTATACCGGTGCTCGCAACCGGAAGAAGCAACGGAACAAGTCCGTTCAGGCGCAAAAAAGGAAGCATAACACCTTGGAATACATACACCGCTATAATAAACAGGGCATGCAACAGTATTAATATTACTAATTCCGGCTTTTTCATAGTTTCTGCTGGTCCTGCTTTTTTATTCAATGTAGCTGTCGACTTCTTCGAACTCCACATCAACGGGAACTTCGGGGTTTTCGAAGTCGATTATTACAAACATTGTCTGAATTGTTGAAATTTCACGCAACGGCATAACTGTTGCATATCTTCCGATACCGCTCGAGTGATTAAACACCCTCACAACCTCTCCGACCGTCAGTCCCGGAGGAAAAACACCGCCGTGTCCCGATGTAACCACCGTGGCACCCTGAGTCACGGCTACACCATCGTCAATATGGTCAATTGTCAAAAGACCGTTGCGCATCTGGGTAAAGTCACCTCTTGCCGTTGCTGTGCCGTCGGAATCATCTGCGGTTTCACCGCCGATATATACAGCTACGGAAAAAGTTGTATCAAGCACAGTAATGACAGTCGACTGGGTTGCTCCGACATCGGATACCTGTCCGATAAGAACTCCGTACTCTGTCGCGACAGGCATTCCGCGCGCTATATTTGAATTTGTGTATCCAATATTAATAACAAATGAGGATGACCAGTTATCAGCGTTCCAGTTTACGAGTGTTGCCATCACCTGATTATAATCTTCATAACGTTCTCGCATTTCCAGTGCCGCGCGCAGACGATCGTTTTCTTCTTCAAGCTCAACGGCATCGCGGGCAGCCGCACGAAGTCGTGTTATATCCCGCAGAAGCTGCTCATTACGAGCCTCAAGCTCTGTATACCTGTAATTAGCCGCATAGATACCGCCGAATGTCCTTGCAACTGACGACGCGAGGGTTCTTATCGGTCTCGTGATTGTATTGGCGACACCGGAAACCGGACCGGCACTATTAAACACGTTTACCGATACAATAGAAATAATAGCAATAAGCAATGCTGCCGATGCGATAATTATTGATCTTTTTGTAATCAGTGCTTTCATCTATGTAAAACTATTCCTTTCGAGTACACTTTATACCATAATCCCTGAGCATTTTTGATAAACGGCAAAGCGGCAGTCCCATTACATTAAAGAAATCCCCTTCGATTCTTTCTATAAATACCGCGGCGCCTCCTTGTGCGGCATATGAACCCGCTTTATCCATTGGTTCGCCTGTTTTGACATAAGCGGCGATTTCGTCATCTGAAATCCTTCGGAAATATACATCTGTTTTTTCAGCATTTGTTGTTTGCGTATCGCCTCTCTGCAGCGTTACCCCCGTGTATACGGAATGCTTTTTGCCTGAGAGCTTTTGCAGCATCTTTGTTGCTTCGGCTTGAGATGATGGTTTTCCCAAAGGTTCGTCGTTGAGGTACACAAGAGTATCTGCGGCAATTATTATATCATCTTTATCACACATGGCTGAGACATTTTGAGCCTTTTGAAGGGAAAGCTTTTTTACCTGCTCTTCCGGCAATAGACCGGGGGTTATGATTTCTTCGGATAAATCCGCTATAACTTTAAAACTTGTTAAACCTATCATTTTTAATAATTCAAGTCTTCTCGGAGACCCGGATGCAAGTATAATTCCCATTATTCTTCAACCCGGTAATACATCCCGCGAGTAAACCCCGGAGGCGTGAAGTCGCTTAGACCCATATATCTCTTTAATACCGTTACGCATTCAAGCGCATTTTCGGTAGTGAAATAAAGTCTTTCCGCCCATACTCCGAGGGATGATACCATTCGGCGCTTGTCTGCCAAAAAAAGCTTTTTTGAATTGAGCAGAACATTACGGCAGCCAAAATCTGGCTCTACGGGAAAAACAGCACCCTGCTCATCAACAAGTCCGGAAAAGCTGTCGCATGTGCAGGCATCCGTACTATTTCTTACTATACAGTTCTCCGTTATCATAAGCGGCAAACGTCCGTATGTTATAAGCTCGGTATCTATAGGTTTTGTCAGCTCGCGCAGCTCGGAAAAAGGCATCTCAAACGATAAAGTCGCGGATTTAAGCCCAAGCTTCTGAAGTACATATAATGTTTCGGAATTGTACACATTAAATCCGAAATCTCCGCGAACTGTCATCCCGTATTTTTTTGCAAACTGGATATGTCCTATGTTTCCGACAAGTGCATTCTCAACGCCGAGTGATTTTGCCCTGTCGAGGAGTCCTGCTATTTTCTTTTTCTCATTATCATGTATTCCCCTCGGCAGTGACACCGCAATGGTAATATCTGTGTTATCGAGAAATCTTTGCAGCTTGGTTGATTCATAATCAAACTCTGTGACCGGAATGTATATGATTTTCGGTTTTAACTCCTCCAACTCCTCCGAGAGCTGATCCGCTCCGGTAATTGATATTGTAAACACCGGAGGGTCTGTGTGCTTTGGTATTGTTTCGTTAGTAACCGAATCAATAAAAATCTCGGGAACAATCTCTTCTTCATCGGGTTTTGCCCAAATAGGAGCATATTCGCCTTCTGCCCGCATTCGTGTAGGTTTACGCTGCTCAAGTATTTCCGCGAATACTTCCCTGCGCATCTCTGTAAACGAGGATGTTGGAACCGTTAAGCCGGGATCTACGGAGCATTTTACCCCTAAACAGACAAATGGTGTGCCCGAGGTTTTATGAAGCTGTGTTTGCAGATATGCTGTTGTCAACTCTCTGTGGAATGCCTGCTCCGGTACAGGTCCGTATACAACGGCTGAGTTTTTCTTATCGTCCGCGGCTGCAAGCTTTATGCGCTTGCCGCTCTTTACCGAACCGACAAATCGTATAGGAACACGTTGATATTCGCCGTTTAAGTAGGTTTTGCGGGTTGTCGAAAAAAATGCCGAATCGGACCTGCTGTCTTCTTCACGCACACCGAGCATTTCCGAATCCCGTCTGTCCGTGTAATAACCGTCTGTAAATCCCTGCCGCGAGAAGTTTCTTTGAAGCATTCGAATGCTTTCTTGTGTGGGTGATTTGACACCACTGACAGCTCTTGAGTAAACTCCCGTTACTAATGCAGAATACTCCGGCCGTCTTGAGCGCCCTTCTATTTTTATGCTCGTTACCCCAATCGCCTCAATATCCTCAAAATACCGTACCAGGCAATTATCCTTTAAACCGAGCGGGTATGTTATGGTGTGTCCCGCCGTGCTGTAGTCCAGTTGACAAGGCTGCGGGCATTGACCTCGGTTGCTGCTTTGACCTCCCGTCAGCGCGCTCATGTAGCATTGTCCGGAATAACCCATACACAAAGTACCGTGAACAAACATTTCTATTTCTATCGGGGAGTATTTGCAGATATGTATCAGCTTTTTGCGCGAGAGCTCACGTGCGACAACTACACGGGAAAACCCCATTGCCGCAGCCATCTTTACCCCTTCAAGGTTATGTATGTTCATCCTTGTGCTCGCATGGAGCGGCATTCCGGGAACAGCGTCCTTGACAGCTTGCATAACACCTAAATCTTGAATGATTACCGCGTCAACACCGTAGCGGCTGGCTTCTTTGACTTGATGCGCTATCACCGGAAGCTCGATGTCCGATGCAAGTGTATTAAGGACAAGGTATGTTTTTACTCCGCGAATGCGGCAATATTCAACAGAACGTCCGAATTCGTCAAACGTAAAGTTCTCCGCTTCGGTGTTAACATTAAACTCTTTAAAGCCCATGACGACAGAGTCGGCTCCGTTTTGAACGGCTGCGATTACACCCTCGGGCGAGCCTGCAGGGGATGATATTTCGAGCACCGGATTTCTCCCATAAACATAATAAAAATAACTAACGGTTACAAATAGTAACATAGTATATCATAATTTTGCGTAAAATGCCATAGTTTAATTCAAAAACTTTTGTAAACAAATGTGTTTGATTGCCAGTCGCCGGCTGTTGTAAAGCCGTAACAAGCCTTGACATAAACATGGTGTAACGGTAGTATCATACTATGAAGGACAATTTCGGAAGAGATATCTATTATCTTCGTTTGTCGGTAACCGACAAGTGTAATCTCCGGTGCATATACTGTATGCCAGAAGCAGGCATCAAAAAGCTGAGGCATGAGGATGTGATGACTGTTGAAGAAATCACTGAAATCGTTCAGGCATCGGCGGCATGCGGTATAACAAAGGTTCGTATAACAGGCGGCGAGCCGCTTGTGCGCCGGGGCATTATGGAGATATGTAAAAGAGTTGCGGAAACCGACGGAATTAATGAGGTGTGTCTCACAACAAACGGGATACTGGTTCCGCAGTTTGCGAAGCAGCTTAAGGACGCAGGTGTTAACCGTCTCAATTTCAGTCTTGATTCCCTCGACCATGTGACGTACAATAAAATCACACGATTTAACGCACTGGATGACGCGCTTGCCGGCGTCAAAGCCGCGCTTGAGACAGGATTCGACGCTATTAAAATAAATGCCGTACTTATTGGCGGCGTTAACGACGGCGAAATTCTTGATTTGCTTGAACTGACACGAAGATATAATATTAATGTGCGTTTTATTGAGATTATGCCGGTCGGTGAGTGTGCGGATTGGGCAAAGAGCCGGTTTATCAGCTCTTTATGTGTTTTAAGGCTCGCTCCTGATTTATACGAAACCGGAACCGATGGTGTAACTAAGCTGTACAAACTGCCCGGAGGACTCGGAACAGTTGGTCTGATAAGCCCGATTAGCTCACATTTCTGCCCGACATGTAACAGAATACGTGTTACTTCCGACGGAACTCTTAAGCCATGCTTGCACTCTGCCGAGGAAATTAACTTGCGAGGTCTTCATGGTCCGGAACTGGAGCGGGTCATTCGAAGCGCTATCTATGAAAAACCTCGAAAACACGAACTCGACAGTGGCGCAAAAAGCGCGGCAATACGCAATATGAATAAAATCGGCGGATAACCGCTCAGCCCCGGGTATTCTTCCACATATCACACCGGCAAGCCGGGAGAGGATTATATTATGTCTGAACTCACTCATTTTAATGATGAAGGGCGCGCAATGATGGTAGATGTCAGCGAAAAGGAATCAACCTTTCGCGAAGCCGTTGCCGCCGGCATCGTTTATGCTAAAGCAAAAACACTTAAGCTCATAGCGCATGGTGAGATAACAAAGGGTGATGTTTTTGCGGTTGCTCAGGTTGCGGGCATAATGGCGGCAAAGCGCACATCCGAGATTATACCTATGTGCCATCCTGTTGATATAACCGGAGTTGATATCTCTATTAAAACCGATGAATGGCGCGGTGCGATTGATATTAAAGCCACCGTACGCTGTAAGGGCGAAACAGGTGTTGAGATGGAAGCCCTGACAGCGGTTTCGGCGGCTGCGCTTACAATCTACGATATGTGTAAAGCCGTTCAAAAGGATATTGAGATAAGCGGTATTCGTTTACTGAGAAAAACAGGCGGACAATCCGGAGACTACAATGCAAAAGAAGAACAATAACAAACCTGCTGTCGTTGCCGTATGTATCAGCGAAAAAAAAGGAACGGTTAAAACACCGGTTCCCGAATTGTTTGTCAGAGAAGGTTACGGAATCGAAGGCGACGCACATGCGGGAGAGTTACACAGGCAAGTAAGCCTGCTTGCTTCGGAAAGTGTCGATAAGTTGCGTTATAAGATACCGGGACTCGAAGCGGGTGCTTTTGCCGAAAATATTCAAACAAGCGGAATCTGTCTGTATGAGTTGCCAATCGGGTCGAGACTGCGTTTGGGCGATGCTCTTCTGGAGGTCACTCAGATTGGTAAAGAGTGTTTGAATGACGGCTGCGCGATAAAACAACAAACCGGAGATTGTGTGATGCCCCGTGAGGGAATATTTGCATCCGTGCTTAAAACGGGAACAATAAAACCGGGAGATACAATAGAAGTGGAGAGAGACTATGATTGATATAAGTACTCTTAAGTTTGATGAAAACGGTCTTATTCCCGCCATCATAGTTGATGATGAATCAGACCTGGTGCTTATGCTTGCGTATATGAATGAAGAAAGCTTGCGTATAAGCATTGATGAGGGCAAAACATGCTTTTGGTCCCGCTCACGTCAAGAATTATGGAGAAAAGGTGAAACCTCTGGAAATTTCCAGGAAATAATCAGTATTAAAACCGACTGTGATAAGGACACTCTTTTGGTAAATGTTATAAAAAGCGGTCCGGCGTGTCATACAGGAGCCGAGTCTTGCTTTTTTGAGGATTTATACAGTGTCGATACTTTAAAAAAAGGGAGATTCTCTCTCGGTACGCTGCATGATATAATCGAAGACAGAAAAGTAAACAAAGTTGCCGGCTCATACACAACATACCTCTTTGAAAAAGGTCTTGACAAAATATTGAAAAAACTCGGTGAGGAATCAACCGAGGTTATAATCGCCGCAAAGTCCGAAAACAAAGAAGAAATCATATATGAGCTTGCCGATTTAACCTATCACGCGATGGTGCTGATGTCTGAAATGGGAATTACTCCCGATGACATAAAAAAAGAACTCGCCTCACGTTATAATAAAAAAGAGGAGAAAACTGATTGATAACCGGATTTCAAAATCTGCATACACATACAACATACTGCGACGGAGAGCTCACTCCGGAAGAGATGATAAAAGCAGCCCTGCAATTGGGAGGCACTTCAATAGGCTTTTCGGAGCATTCATATGTCCCGTTTGATAAAGAATACTCCATGAAGCTTGAAGATACACCTAAGTACATCAGTGAAGTTAACGCTCTTAAAAGTAAGTATGAAGGTGTCATTGATGTATTTCTGGGAATCGAAATGGACTACTTCACAGAAAAAGCACCGGACGGCATGGAGTATATAATAGGTACTGTACATCATGTGGAAAAGGACGGAAATTTTGTCACCGTTGACGGCGGTACAGCGCATATTAAAAGGGTCTGTTTAGAGCATTTCGGCGGAGATTATTACTCGATGGCGGAGTCTTATTATAAAACTGTCTCGGACGTTGTGCCGAAGACCGGAGCAACCATAGTCGGGCATTTTGATTTGATAACCAAAAGAAATTTAGACGGCAGTCTGTTTGATGAATCGCATCCGAGATATATAAACGCGGCGTTGAGCGCAATGGACAAGGTAGTTTCGGAGTGTAACCTCTTTGAGGTCAATACGGGCGCAATGTACCGCGCCGGTAAAACCACACCGTATCCGTCGGAATTTCTGCTCCGTGAGCTTAATAAACGCGGCGGCGAAGTGTTGCTGACAAGCGACAGTCATTCTGCGGATTCGCTGTACTATAAATTTGATGAAATGCGGGAGCTGCTTAAGTCCTGTGGGTATAATTACATTAAACGTCTTACAAATGACGGTTTTATTGATGAGGAGTTGAGGTGAAGGGTATGCAAAAACTTGCGGAAATGTATGGAATGATGGTCTTTAGCGACCATGTCATGAAGCGCCGCCTTCCCAATGAGATTTACGAAGCATTGCAAAAAACAATACAAGAAGGAAGCAGGCTTGATACGGTAATTGCCGATGCGGTTGCGGAGGTAATGATGGATTGGGCTATTGAGCTCGGTGCGACTCATTATACACATTGGTTCCAGCCGATGACAGGCATTACCGCCGAAAAGCATGACAGCTTTGTCTCGCCAACAGGCGACGGCAGGGCAATCATGGAATTCTCCAGCAGCGCGCTTGTTTCGGGTGAGGCTGATGCTTCGAGCTTTCCGTCCGGCGGTCTGCGTGCTACATTTGAGGCACGCGGTTACACGGCATGGGACCCTACCTCATACGCTTTTGTCAGGGGCAACACACTTTACATTCCGACTGCTT
>Ga0123356_10006275_pt1 | contig 12005 bp, 12 predicted proteins | sample TergutEmb28metaG_2_FD_92546 | JGI IMG/M metagenome (GOLD analysis project Ga0123356, IMG submission 92546) | Embiratermes neotenicus P3 segment gut microbial communities from Petit-Saut dam, French Guiana - Emb289 P3 | ecosystem: Host-associated > Arthropoda: Insects > Digestive system > Gut ... | reverse complement strand
ACAGCGTCTAACCTTATGAGCGGACATGGTCGGGACAGTTTTGGCAAAGCGTTTGACGACATGGGCGGACTTACTCTTAACCTTTTAAACGTCGCCATGATAGCCGACATGTTTGGAGCGGGAAATTTCACTCACGATGGCGTTTTAATAGGACCAAGTATCCTTAGTAACATGAGCATGGGTTTAGTAGAACTTAACATATCAAGAAACGGGATAACAAGCAGGCTAGGGACAGGCGGCATAGATATAAGCATGCCGATTTATCAAAGCATTAAAACGTATAATGCAGCAAGAACTGAGATTGCGGAGAAAATGATTGAGGGTGAACAGAAGACAGATTCTGATAATCCTTTGCTTGACCAAAAGAAAGATGATAGTAATTTGTTGGATTCATATATTAAACAAATGCTGTTAACAAATGAAAGCTCGTCAAATGAAGCCGAAAGTCAGTTTGATATTTTTTTAATTCAATCTAGGAATGAACGAAGTGAATTAACTGAACTACAGTGGGAAACTGTAAGCCGAGTTAAAGATGAAACAGTTCAATACCTTGATCAAATGATAGGAGAAATTAGACTTTATGCGAATGGAACAAGCGGGAGCGTGTCTCCTGCACTACTACAAAATGCTGCAGAGTGGCTAGGGATGGATATTACTGATAGAAGTACTGCTGCATGTCTTGCTAACGATCTAGTAAAAATAAGAAATAACTTGGCTTTAAAGGATAGAGAAAATTTTAAATATGATAAAAATACTCCACATTTTAGTTATATTGAACGCTTGTATCCCATTATTAATTTAGGTGAAGGCTTCTTTTCTAGGGCAAGAGAAATATCTAATAATAATATAGATACAAAACATGGTATCTTAGTACATGAATCTACGCACTCTCTTTGGGTTTTAAATACTCAAGATATTCGTAGAACTCATGCTGGTTCTAGAGCTCTTGTTTCTGATAACCCAAGTAGAGCTCAAAGAAATGCAATGAACTGGGAAATGTTTTTTATTTATTCTTTAAGATGATAGTAAAATGAGTAAATTTTTAATTTTATTTATATGTATATTACTTATTAATTGTGATATATCAAGTAATTCGATCATTATCAAGCGGACAGCACATGAATTAATTGAAGAATTTAAAAATGATGGGGAAAATGCTAATAAATATTATACTGGAAAACGCATTGAAGTTTCTGGTATACCTGTTTACGAGTATCGTGAAGTTATTGTTTTTGGAGAAAATCCGGCTGGAGAGCTTTCTTTGATGGAATATGAAAATGAAAATATAACGATAGAATGTGAATTCAATACAATGGTATATAGTTTTTATATAAATTCTGACGAAGAAATAACAATTTTAGGTAAATATAAGCGTTTTATTAATTATCCAAATATAAGATCAATTACACTAATAAATTGTACTATTGTTTCAAGAGAAATAGGAAAATGATTAAATATAAAATCATTTTACTTATACTATGTTTTTTTTTTATATCAATAGCCTGTGTTAAAGAAAAATATAATTCCTTAGAAGAAAAACTTAGGAGCTTAGATAATATGGAAAAAAATATTTATAAATTACATGATAGAGATATATTAATTCAACTAATAAAAAATGTTCCTCAAGAAGTTAGCTTAACTATAATCTGGGATTTAAAAAGATCTAAGTCGTTTTTAGAACTAGAAAAAAAAGCATGCGAACTATTAACTATTGCTCTTGAGTTATTAGAAAGTGACGAGTTGCATCCAATTGAAAAACAGACAGTTATAATTGCTATACAAGATGTAGAGTTTGATATATTCAAGTATTTTCTTCGTGATGTAGCAAGAAGTTTTAATAATCAAAAAATAAATTATGAAGAATTATTTGTTACTTTCTTTCCATATAATTGGAATTTTAATGTATATAAAAATTATCGAGATCCAATTCTCAGAGAAGCTCTTAATATACTCTTAGAAAATGATAGGACTAGTCCTGGTTTCAAAACCTTAATAAAAAAGACGTTGAGCGGAAAAATGTGGAGAGAGAAACGATGGGATATGTTTTTGGATCGCTTATTCAAGTGAAAAAGACAACTATGTATATTTAGGAATATGGATTTATGGAAAATAAATATTTTTTTATTATTTTATTTTTTTTATTAAGTAATATAATTGTCGCAATAGAGGTTGAGGATATTAATGGTACATGGGTTGGTTATGAAACTTTATTGATTACATCTAGATATTTAAATGATTATTTTTCTTGGGGTATTGGTAAAACAATACCAAACACCAGCCTAGACATAGATTTAGGTAAAAAAAAGGTACGTTTGACAGGATATGGTGGATACATAATTGATTCAATTCATAGTGATAATAAGAATTCTGTTTTTCTTAAGTTAATTAGTGTATAAAATCAAAATAGAATTTTATTAATGGAGTTCAGATTTATTGATAATAATAGAGCATATATAATTTGTAATCCTAATATTGATCGATCAGAATATTCATTTTCTCCCGATGAACCATGGGTATGGTACCGTCTATCAGGACCAGAGTAATTAGATAGTATTTGAGGATCGGATTTGTTTGATAAAAATGATTGTTTTAAGGCACCCGCAAACGAAAAGAGGGGGTACTGGAATCTGACCACTAAAAGCATGAACCTGATAAGGTCTGATTTCTTTAACGAGTTTTAATACAACTTAAAAGATGTTTTTCTTACATATCTTCTTTTAGTGGTCAGATGGAAGCAGGGGGAGCAGCGTAAATTATAGTTTAAACTTAGGCCAATAGTGCCAAAACAACCCATATGTGTGCTCCCCCTCTAAAAGAAAATACAGAATATCTTCAAACGGATATTGAGTTTTATTGAAGAAATTACTATTTATAATAAATATTATTTTCGAATTAGATCAAGTGTTTTGCGAATCAATAAAAATTGAATAAATACTTAGAGACGAATTCAATTATTCTAATTTTAATGTTTTTAGCGAGTATATTCCTTTAATGGAAATAAAGTCATTATTTATAATGATATAAAATATAATATGGATTATTTTTTTAAGTTAGATATTTATCGGCTTTATAATGAGAATAATACAAAGAAGAGAAAAGATAAAGCTCATAATGAATATTAAATTTTGATAAAGTAATATTTATATATTTTATAACTATAAATAATTTGTTGACTTTTTTAAATTATTAGGATATATTTATTTAGAGGTGCACAATGGGAATTTTTAGTTTTAAGAGTAATTCTTATATAAGGTATAACAAGGAAGGAAAAAATATAAAGTTAATAAAAAAGGAAAAATGGCTAGAGTTTAACAGTCTTGTTCTTGGAATCGGTGATATTAGTAAAAAATCCATTTCAAAGAGTGTTATTTGTGCATTTTTTGATCTTGAAGGTTTTACTAAATTTTGTAATCAAATAGATCCAGACTTAGTTCTACCTGTATTTTTAAAAGAATATCTGGATTGGTTTTTTTCTAAAATACAAGAAGAAACAAAAAAAGAAAGTTTTGAGGAAGGGGTAGAAACATGGCACGATTTACCTTTTTTTATTAAATTTATGGGAGATGGATTATTAATTTTATGGGATGTTTCCAATTTATCAAAAAACGCACAAGGAAATATAATTGTTTCATCTTTGGGAATTACTAAGAATTACGTTAGAGAATTTTATCCAATGATTAAGAAAAAAGTCGTGGATCCTCCAATTAAGTTACGTTGTGGTATAACAAAAGGAAAGGTATATTCTGTTGGTGATGAAAAAGATTACGTTGGACCATGTATTAATTTTGCATCTCGATTGCAAAAACTTCCTGGTATAACTTTTTCTTTTTCAAATAGAGGATTTGATTTAGATGGGGGATTTACAGAAGAAATAAAAAATCAATTTATTGTTAAAATTATAGAAACACGTGGTATTGGTGAGAATGAATTAATAATTATATTAGAAAGTGAATTTAACAATATGAATGAAGAATTTAAAAAGTACTATCATGATGTATAAGTATTAAGCTATCAAAACGTAGTCGATAAAAATGTTATTTTATTCATAGGAACAAGCTAGGATCCATAACATTTGTATCTGTTGATAAGAGTGATTATTAATAGTTCGGATTTAGAATGGTTTTGAGTTCTTCTTCTCTCCTCCAAAAACTGTTATATCTGGAAGTTTATTAATATTTCAATGATTATCTTTAACATGAAGCATTATAATAACTAGACAAAGTAAAAAGTGTATGCTAGCATTATGTACGGGAGCGTGGAATGTCGGGCCAGGTTTCAATGTTAGATTTTTTCGGGACTCATAATAAGATAAATTTTAAAAAACAAAATATTATAAACAATAAATTTAATTTTTTTAATTATTCATTAGAGCAGTATTCTCGGGATGTTGAACGATTTGGTTTAGAAACAGTATGGGCAGCAATACTTGGTTATGCTCTTGTTAATGGCTGCAATGGGTTATTGACTGTAGAAAATTTTGGAATGCTTTATGAATTAGGTCTTGCAAAGCAAAATAAAACAAACAAGAAAGAATGCGGTCAATATTTTACGCCCGATGATGTTGCATGTTTAATGGCTCGCTGGCTCAAAAATATTAAAGGCGATAATATATGCGATGTGTGCTGTGGAACAGGGAATCTAATCCTTGCATTTTTAAAACAAATAAAGAAGAGTGAAGCAAATCTTTTATTATCCAAAGGAAAAATATTTTTATATGACAATGATAAAGTTGCATTAAAAATTGCGCAGCATTCAATTGCATTAATTTATGGTGTAGAATACCTAAATTCGATAAATATTGTTTTTGGCGATTTTATGAATAAAAACATACAATTGCCGAGTGATGCAAAAGTAATCTCAAACCCGCCATACGCAAAATTTTCGCAGCTACAAGCAAGCTGGCATAAAACTGAAAATGTTATTACTAGTAAGGATTTGTATTCGGCTATCTTTGAAAAAATAATATGCAGTGGTTCTCAAGCTGTTATAATTACTCCATATAGTTTTTTAGGTAGTAGTAAGTTTTATCCATTACGTAAAGTATTAAATGATTACAATGGCTTTATAGTTGCGTTTGATAATGTTCCAGGTAATATTTTTAATGGTAAAAAGCATGGTATATTTAATAGTAATACGGCTAACTCAGTTCGCGCATCGATTACAGTAATTGAAAATAAAAAAAATCGTAAAGGTTTTAGGGTTAGTCATCTTATCCGTTTTAAGACTGATGAAAGAGAAAAACTATTAAAAAACGGCTATTTGGAAAATTTAATCAGTAATGATATGCAAATAATTAGCCAGCAACAACCATGCTATATTAAGTGTCATAAGGAATTAAAGAACGCCTATAAATCATGGATAAGTCAATCGAATAATAAGTTATTGGATTTATTAAGCTCAATTAAAAATAATTTTGTCTTATTTGTTCCAAATACATGCCGTTACTATACAACAGCTTCAGTCTCAAGGTTAAATAGAACAGGCATGATGACCTTATACGCAAAAAACCAAATAAGTTTTGATTTTTTATACTGCATAATCAATTCTAGTTTTGCATATTGGCATTGGCGTATTTTTGATGGTGGGATAACTTACCCAATTAGCCTGCTAAAAAAATTGCCAACATTTGAAGGCTTGCTATCAAAAGATGATTTAATTTTCTTTTCTAAAATGCGAAAAAAAATGTCATCTATAGAAAATAAATATATTGTGACTAAATTGAATGCAGGTGTCGAACAGGAAAATATTAAATTTCCAGCAAAGTTTAGAGAAGAAATTAATGCAAGATTTTTTAAAATTCTTCGCTGTTCTGATGATCCTGGTTTGTTGAATAGGATTCATAGTAACGCTATTTTATATAATATGGAGGAAGAATAATGACAAAAAATAAATGTATAATAAATACAGCGAAATTATTTTATCAAATATTCTCTGTCGATTATGATGAGGAGTTTTTAAATAAAATACTTTCTGGTGGTGGCGGCAACTCTACACTAGGTGCAACTTTATACCATTGTTTTGGTGAATTTGTTGCTTACAAAATAAGCGGCAAAGCGTTAAAAGTCTTGCAAGAGCAAAATTTCCAATGTGAAGTAAATGGTAATAGGGTCACTATTAGTTACAAGGAAAGAAATAATAGAAACAAACTGTTTTCAAATAATGCCAAAGGCGCTGAAAACAGAAGAAAAAAAGGTAAGCTTTTACACTTTGATCACAATCCGTCTAACAAGAAATTACTTGCTCTTTTATTTGCAAAGGTTCAAGAATTAAAAAATGAAAAAATAGAATATGATGAGAAAATAAGCAAACTTGCTAATTATATAAAGACTGTACAAATTGTAGACTTAATAACAATTGAACAAGACGATATTCGCACAGGCAGCGACAGAGGAGATCCATTAACCGCAGAAGAAAGAGATAAATTGATTAAAGATACATGGTATTCGTTAAGTTTTATGGAAGGTTAACGGCAAAATATGGAGGTAAATAATGCACTATTTTTATGATGCTTTAGTAAAAGAGCTTTTTTATAATCCAAATTTTAGGCTCGACCAAAATGATATTGTATTAAATACTTACAATATATTATCAGGATCATATAAAAATAATGATAACGAGATAAAAATGGTTGAAAAACTTTGTTCTTGTTTACATAATAAAAAATGTGGGAAAGCAAAACTATATGCAGTAAAAGTTCATGGTAACCGTTCAAAAGCTGAATTTTACAATGCCACAAATAAACTAGTAAAAAAAGAACTTGCGGACATGGTTGTTATTTCGTTAGTGACTTTTAAAAATCAAATCATTTTAGAAAAAATCGCATTTATACAAAATAAAAAAGAAAATTCAAAAGATATAAAGAAATGGAGTATTGACCAAGATCAATTATTTTTACTAAATAATTTTCCTACATTTAATGGTGTATCTGGTATTTTTGGCAAGCAGAAAAATATCGCTTTACCAAATATCTTTGGTCAATTGGGATGCTATGGCCTATTCCATTCCGATGGAGATATGGTATTTGCTAATACAAAAATAATAAACGCTCTTCAGAATACAAATGTTATATCACTTAATAATCTACGAAATGAATCTGCAAAAAATAATACTTTGTATAACACTGATTTATTGTTTACACCTGAATGCAGAGAGGATATTTTTTATTTTTTAAAGTATAATTTGATGTATCCTAATTTAATAAAATTGCCAATATTAGGTAATTGTGAGCTAGCATTGAATTTATATCAGTTTATACGTAATTGGACACAATTAAATATTGGAGAAACTACTATAGTCAGAGGAAAAGTAATAAATAGCATTCTTTCAGGTTTAGCAGATTATTTTATGAAAGGTTCAGGAATTAGTAACTTTATTAAATATTTAAAAATCGAAAACGAGGAAACCTATGATTGGAATTCTGATTTTGATGGAGCAGTTTTTGTACTACATCATAATATTGAAGATTAATTTTTGCCTCTGTTTTCATAATTATTATATTGTAATAAACAGTATAAATGTCGGCATTGTATCAGAAGAAACTATAATTTGTTATTATTTTTCTATCCTTGCAAATGTCTCTTAGGAAAGCGGAGTTGAAGTTGAACAAATTGTGGCTATATTCTTCATGAAAATAACTATAACCTCAAATAACATCGGAAACAAAGTTTAGACCATGTAATTTAAGTATCTTGTAATATCAATTCAATTGTTTCTTTTAATATTTTCGGAGACAAACATACATCTCGAATATCATTAAAATCAGATAAGTAATTAAATAAATTTTCTTTTAATTTCTCGTCTTTTACATCCCTTGTACTATACAAAATTCCTCTCTCTCTAAAATATCTTTTTACCCTTGTCTTAACAATAGAAAATTTATCACTATCTTCACGGTCATATGACAGTTCACGCAATGGTCTCGATCTTGGTATTCTTCTTACTTCATCACGAAGATCTTCAATTGATTTTAGAATATAATCATCTTTACCTACAATTTGTTCTTCTAATTCCGCAACTTTAAATTTTCCAAAATGCTTTAGAAATGTTGTATAGTTTTTATCTTCATTTGCCTGTTTATAAGTCCCTTTTATTTTTTCAGTTAGTACTTCTTTAAACTTTACAATGCTTGCAAATCTTAGATCTCTTGGATATTGTACATGTTCAATTTGAGATGTATCAAAAGAATAATCTGTTTTATCATCTTTGACAATAATTGTTGGCTTGTCAAAAGCCAGCCTCATACCAAGTTCAAACATCACATTTGGATTTTTTCCACTTACATCACAAACAACAATAGGATCGCTATATAAATTCTGAATTATTCTTTTTTGAATAATACCACTATCTTCTGAATCACTTACAAGTCTCGCATTAAAACCAGCAAAAGAAATGGCATCTCCTAAAATATCTGCAACTTCTTTCCAGTGCTCAGCCGTACAATTGTCAATGCTTGAGATGGGCATAACAATACCACAATTTAATTTTTCTTTTGAATCCTGTTTATCAAATTCTACTTTATTACCTGAAGAATTTTTATTTGCCATTTTAGTATTATATATAAATTCTAATATTTGTCAATATGATATTTTATAAACCTTTTATATTCTAGCATAAAATAACATATACCTAAGAAAAATGAAAATAACTACAAAATAAATTACTAATTAAAGAATATTTATCAGCCAGCGGACACCGGTAGAAAAACGAAAACCGGCAGAGAAATCGGCTGCTAAATCAAAGTTACTGTTATCGCTAAAGTAAGACTGCCAGGCAAGTTCCAGATATGGAGAAAATTCGCCTCTTCCGGTTTTAAGAACAAACGGCGCTGCCGTAAGACCTACAGTGCCAAGCCAGCTTGTTCCGCCGGAATAATTTCGTTCTTCATCATCAATGGAAAGAGATGCATCGCCAAAACTAAATACAGGGCCAAAAAAGATTCTGATTTTTTCGCTGGTGCCCCAGGAAAATGTAATAGGTAAACGGAAAACTCCAAGTCCGCCGTCATACTCAGGTCTTAGCTCAAGGCCAAAAACCATTCGCGTTCCTAATGAATATGTATCTGCACCCAGGCAAATCTGAGAAGTAAAACCGCGGACTAAATCGCCGCCTTTAATAAATCCGTTCCAAATTGGCGCAAATGCAACACCAACTAAAAGCTGACTTTCTCCCGCAGGTTCTTTTGAAGCAGGCGGTCTATTGCTCTGCCCGGAACTGCTCTGTCCTGCAGTGCCTTGTCTGTCACTACCCTGCCCGCCGGGGTTGTTTACACCGGGATTATTTGCACCGGAGCTGCTTCCGCCGGAATTTACAATTGCCGAATTATTACCAAGATTAAAACCTGATGTAACTTCGGGAAAGGCCCGGCCTGCACCGGCGTAAGTATTTGCCCAATATGTCTCGTTTAAGTTTGAATAAATAACACCTGTCCTGCTTCCTGCTGATGCCGCATGAATAAAACGCTTGTCACCCAGATAAAGCGCGACATGCGTTATGTTTCCTGATCTGTCTGTTTTAAAAAATAAAAAATCGCCGGGCTGCGCTTTATCCAAAGTGATATTTTCCACCCAGGAATAAAGCCCGGATGCAGATCGCGGTAATGCAATCCCCAGCGCATCTCTAAAACTAAGTCCGATAAATCCGGAACAATCCAAACCGCTGGCAGTCATCCCGCCGTAACGATACGGAACACCTTCGTATTTTCGCGAAGCCTCTATAACTCTTAAGCGGGCATTAATGTAAGCCTGATCTTTTTCTGCCGCAGATGCCGTTGTTCTTGGAGCAAGGGCATACCCGCTCTGAAGAGGCGCGGCAAATACATTTAAAGCGAGAAAAATAAAAACAGCGGAAAATAAAAGCTTCATTACAGCTATTATCGGCATAAACCCCTTTTTTCAAGCGCCTGTTTGAACGCAATCATGTCCGCCTCGGTCCCGATTCCGCCAGGCTGCAATTCTTCTGCGCTTATTTCAAGTTCAAAAGGCCTTCGCGCAACATGTTCACAGAAATGCGCATCCGACGAAGTAATCAGCGGATAACCATGGGCATCAAGCGGAAAACCATCTACAGCAGGCGGAATGCGAACACACTCAAGAGCCGTCCACGGACCGTCTACTATAATCCCAAGCTGGCTCGTCATGGAAAAAGCAGGACGATCAACATGAGCGGGAATGACGATGCCTCCGTACTCGATAACTTTCGCGCCAATATTATCGATACTTAAATCCAGTGGATTTATCAGATAGTACTCGACCTCGCCTTCGATGTTATCATCTTCGTCTACATAAACCTGATCCCCGGTTTTTTCCGGATTATTTAAAAACGGCGTAAGTATCGAATAAGCGTAACTGTTAAAAGCCATACTTGCTTCCAGACTGGTAAACAAACAAAGGACATGAACTTCTTCGCTGGTTGTCGCTTCCATTCCAAAGATTGGAATTATACCGTATTGCGGACCTAGTTTTGCAAACGCGCGGCAGTTAAGGCTGGAATTGTGATCCGTTAACGCCATAAGTTTTAATCCCCTTGCAGCTCCAAGTTCAAGCAGACGCTTCGGCGAAAGTTCAAGAGAGCCGCAGGGAGACAGACAGGAATGGTTATGCAGATCCGCCAGCATAATACCTCCACCTTAATGTGGATGGAATAAATCCCATAGTTTGCCGGAAACGGTAAATTGATTTTCCTTTGTGCGGATAACAGCAATGTTTTCGTCTTTTGCAGCTTCCAGCATATCATCCGGGAGCGGACGTGAGTTGCAGATAACTATTACAGAAATATTTACAAGCGTAGCGACAGCTACAGTATTTTTATGAGCCTGAATCGTAATAAGAGCGCCGCCGTCTTTGGCATATGCCATTACATCGGAAAGAAGGTCGGATGTATACGCGCCGGAAACTTCGATGTCTTCAAATTCGGTCTGGCAAATTTCTGCGCCCAGGGCGGCAGCCAGTTCTTTGATTTTCATACCTGCCTCCTATGATTCGTCTTTCGCGGAATTCACAAACACAACAGAACGTACGGTAGTACCCTTCCCCAGCGCAGAATTAATGGAAAAATCATCCGAGACACGTTTTGTATTTGCAAGCCCCATTCCGGCGCCAAAACCAAGAGAACGGATATATTCGTTTGCTGTGGAGTAACCTTCTTTTAATGCCTGATTAACATCTTCGATACCGGGTCCTGTATCAGCAGCCGTTATTATAACTTTGTCAGGCAGTATTGAGCATCGCATGACACCGCCGTTGGAATGAACCACCTGGTTTATTTCCAGTTCATAACAGGCGATAGCAACCCGGCGTATCAGTTTAGGATCAAAGTTTCGCTGCTTAAGCGCTTTTTTAATATCTGTAGACGCTCTTCCTGCAAGTTCAAAATTATAGTGCATTGTTGTAAATTCCATTTCCGAGAAAGTAGAAGGCGCGGCATCTTCCGTACCTTTCTGAAGTTTCTCCAGCCTTAAAACCTCGCGGTTCATTTCGATAAGCAGGTTCCGGATAACATCGGTAGAAGTAAGAATGCCAACCAGTTCGTTATTTTTATTAAGCACCGGGAAACGGCCGTATCTGTATTTGTTAAGGTATGTAATGGCAAAAGAAAGAGGCATATCATCCTGTAAATGGATTACGTTTTTGGTCATCCTTTCTTCTACAAGGGAATCGATATAACCCTTGTCCAGAGCATTGATAATATCCTCGGTAGAAACAAGGCCCACAAGCGTTTTCCCCTCTACGATAGGAATACCGGCGATTTTATTCTCACGCATTAAGGCCTGAATATGCCTCATGGTCTGGGTCTTTTCCCCGGTGAGAAGCGTGGCAGACATAACATCTTTAATTTTAAGCTGATGGATTAGCTCCAGCACTACAGACGGTGAATCTTCTGTACTGATGGGAATATTATCATCCTTTTTTTCCGATTCGCTCATACTGTTATATTATACTCTAAAATGCATTTTTTTCCAACCCGGTAAAATTGCACAAAAAACCCGCTGCCTTACAACAGCGGGAATT
>Ga0123356_10006273_pt1 | contig 12006 bp, 6 predicted proteins | sample TergutEmb28metaG_2_FD_92546 | JGI IMG/M metagenome (GOLD analysis project Ga0123356, IMG submission 92546) | Embiratermes neotenicus P3 segment gut microbial communities from Petit-Saut dam, French Guiana - Emb289 P3 | ecosystem: Host-associated > Arthropoda: Insects > Digestive system > Gut ... | reverse complement strand
TTTATAGACGCCTACAAATGCTCTTTCCCGTTCCATGGCACCGGAAATGCCTCTGACCGTAGCTGTGATCTGTTTACCCGGATCGTATGACTCCATATCGAGCTCGATCTCCACATCGTCGTCGGACGGCCCCTCGACCTTGAACGCTGCTTTCGCGAGCATCGTTGTGTCGTCATATTGGCCTTCGCCGCTGTAAATACGTATCTCGTAATCGCCCCCTTCGATCTGAGCGTCAAAAATGAGATCGCTGTCTCCGGGTTGTGGATACTGGTAAGCGCCCCAGTCATGATGGTCCGCGCCGGCCTTATATATAGCGACGAAAGCGCTCTCGGACTGCATCTTTTCCGTTATCCCGGTAACCGATACAGTGATCTTGTCGCCTTCCTTGTAAGTATCCTTGTCCAGGGTGACAGTCACTTCGGCTGCCGGAGCCGCCGCTTCGCCGAGCGGCGTACCGCATTGGCCGCAGAATTTTATTCCGGCTGCGTTTATATGCCCGCACGAAGGGCAAGTTACTTCAGCCTGTTCAAGACTTGCTCCGCATTCGACGCAAAACTTCTTTCCTTCTTCGTTCGCGTGCCCGCAAGCCGCGCATATATTCGTTTCCATTATGAGCCTTCTTTCTTTTCCCCGTTGTATCGTTGCCGTTATTGAGCCATATTAGCACAAGACAAAAACCTAGTCAAAAACAACGCTTGAAAGCGCTTGCGCAAGACAAGGGGAACCGTCCCCGTGGTTCATTGTTTTTCAAGACACAAGGAACGTCCCCTTTTTGTCTTCTACAGGTCTTTGAAGTGGAATGATTTGCGCCCTTCGGCGTAGTCCGCGACGATGTTTCCGTTTCCGTGGAGCAGGTACTTGTATGTCACGAGACCTTCGAGGCCGACCGGGCCGCGAGCGTGCAGCTTTCCGGTGCTGACGCCGACTTCCGCGCCGAACCCGTAACGGAAGCCGTCGGCGAAACGCGTCGAACAATTGTGGTAGACTCCCGCCGAGTCGACGCCTGCCATGAATTCGGCCGCCGCCGCTTCGTCTTCTGTCACTATCGAGTCAGTGTGATGCGAACCATAAGTGTTGATATGGCATATCGCCTCTGCTATGTCATCAACTATTATCGCCAGTACTATATAGTCGAGATATTCTGTCCTGAAATCCTCATCAGTCGAGGCGATCACTTCGGGATGCAGACTCATAGTCTTGCGGCATCCTCTTACTTCGACCCCGGCGTTCGTCAGTTCTCCCATCATCGGCGGCATCAGATCGCTCGCGATATCCTTATGTACTAGAAGAGTTTCGACCGCGTTGCACACCGCGACGTACTGAGTCTTACTGTCCTTAATGATTTTTACGGCTTTTTGTATATCGGCCGCCTTGTCGACGTAGACGTGGCAGATACCGTCAGCGTGACCCATGACAGGGATCTCCGAATGATCCATGATGTAGCGTACGAACTCGTTTGAGCCCCGGGGTATGATCAGGTCGACTGACTCGTGGCACGAGAGCAGCTCACTGATCTCCGAGCGGGACTCGAGCAGGGTCAGAAATCCATCAGGCAGTCCTGACGCTTTTCCCGTTTCATGGATGATATCGAATAATACGCGGTTCGTGTTCGCCGCTTCGCTGCCGCCCTTGAGGATCGCGGCGTTGCCGCTTTTCAGACAGAGCGCGGCTATCTGAACGAGCGCGTCAGGCCGCGATTCGAAAATGACTCCAATAACGCCGATAGGGCATGATACCTGCTCCATTACAAGATCGCTGTCGAGTTCACGCTTAAGAAGCACGCGGCCTACCGGATCCTTCAGGCCGATCATCTCGCGAAGTCCGATCACAGCGTCATCCAGCTTTTTCCCGTCAAAAGCCAGCCTCTTCACTATCGGATCGGGCAAACCTGCTGTCTTCGCGGCCTCGAGATCATTCACGTTCGCGGCAACGATCTCATCTTCGCGGGCTTTCAGCGCGTCGGCTATCCTGGCGAGCGCCTCGTTCCGTGTCTCTTCGCTTAAAGTCGCCAGAATACGGCTGTCTGTTTTCGCGCGCGCCGCCGCTTCCTTTGTCGGTTTTATTGCATCAGTCATTTCAAGCACCTCATACGCCGTTTTGTGTGTTTCTGTACTTATTCAGTATACCACGTCAGACAGTGAGGTGGCGTAGGGGACGGTTCCTGTGGTTCAGTGACGGTTTTTGTCGCGAGCAGCCGAAATCATTCGGAGATTTGTTTAACAGACTCCCTAACAAATCGCAGAAGATTTCGGTGCGAGCGTATGTGTACAGCAGGAACCGTCCCCGTTGTGTTACCCTTTTGTAAGGATAGCGTAATGGCGGGGCGGGGGCTTTTTTTGTTGGTTTACTATATAATGAAATCAAATAGTTTGATGTAGGTAGAACAAGGAGCGATACCGTACATATGAATAAAAAGAAAAATAAAACAGGGAAAAGCGCGGTACTGGTATGTGTCATCGCCGCGATCGCCGTTGTGGGGGCCGGGTTCGGCCTGAATTATATCAGCGGGCAAAGCGAAATACGGGATACAGGCGTTCCTTTAGAGGCTTCGCTGGACTATCCGTCGGTACATTTCGCTTCATATAAACTCGCGGATGGTATTCCCGTAACGTTAGCCGCGACTTCTGTGGAGCGCGACATAAGCATCGTAATTCTTGATGAAGACTCGCAGCCTGTCAAAAATATCGCTTTTGAGGTGTTGGTTACTGCCCCTGACGGGGAATCCAGAATATTTAAAGATGAAGAAGGCGCCGGAAAAATATATATAGAGGATCTTGAGCCCGGCGAGTACATGGTCGCGTTGCAGCAAACGGGAAGATTACTTGTACCCGAACCTATACAGATCGAGGTAAAGGCCAAAGTCGAGCTCGCTGTCATAGACAACATCGCTGAAAAAATAGTGAACGCAAGGGACGTAAACGCGGCGGAAGAAGACGCCGCTTACGGCGGCAAGAATATAGATCAGGGCCCGCCGCCGCCTCCGCTGAAAGACACGATACCTTTCTATGAATCAAAAGTCATAACGACGTCGAAAGAAGTTACCGTGCCCTTGATGGGCGACGACGGCAATCAGGTAGTAAAGTACAAGCCCGAATTAAACAACGGATCTCTTGTATATAAGGACGGCCCAAATATCATCACTCCGGATCCGGAAGGCGGGGATGATATAGTCACTCCCAAGCCTGTCTATACCCCGGTACTGGACGGCAACGGATGGTTTACGGACTTTTCCGCGACCTCCCCGGACGGTCCGCCTATTTCAGGAATGAGCGATATACTGAATACTTTCATTGTGGCGTCCGAGCCTCAGTTCACCGTGGGTTCTGAGCCGGTGACAACATATCAGGGCTGGCAGACTTTTGACGGCAAAAGATATTATTACGATCTTAACGGCAAGCCTGTGACGGGGTCGCAGGTGATCCAGGGCGCCAGCTATATATTTGACGCGAGCGGAGCTCTGCAGCAGCTCGCGAGAGGCGTTGACGTTTCCACCTGGCAGAACGCTATCAACTGGACGCAGGTGCGCAACAGCGGGATCCACTTCGCGATGATCCGCGCGGGATACCGCGGCTACGGTTCCGGAGTCCTTGTTGAGGACGACAAGTTCAGGATACACGCGCAGGGCGCGCAGGCGGCCGGTCTCAAGGTTGGCCTGTACTATTTCTCGCAGGCGATAAATGAAAGAGAAGCTGTCGAGGAAGCCAGCGCCGCTATAGCGATAGCTAGAAAATATGGTATCAACGTCGGCTATCCGATAGCGATCGACATTGAGTACAGCAACAGCGCCAGGAACGGTCGGGCGGACGGGATCTCGGGCGCGACGCGGACAGCCGTCGCGAGAGCGTTTTGCGACACCATCAGAAGCGCCGGTTACACGCCGATGATATACGCTTCGAAGAGCTGGTTTGAGAACCCGGCTTTCCTCAATATTTCACAGTTGACTTCATATAAGATTTGGCTCGCCCATTGGGCTGAATCGACAAATTATAAGGGTAAGATAGATATGTGGCAGTATACGAGCAGCGGAACCGTCCCCGGCATTTCAGGCCGCGTGGACATGAATATAAGTTATCTAGGGTATTAAAGTATGAAAAAAATCGTATGCCTCCTCGTTACTATATTAATTAGCAGCGCTCTTTGGGGTTGCGCCGAGACTGTTGCCGAGCGCGAGATAGACTGGCCTGAAAGCACTTATAAAGCGACCGATTTTTCCGAGAGCGGAGTCATCATGGAGATGGCTTTCGAGATCTACGGGCCTGAAGATCTGGTAGTCTCTCACATACTCATCAACACAGGACCTGAGCCTGTTACTTTTGACGACTCATTCAACCTTGAGTATTACATGGACGGAAAATGGCTGAGGATCCCTTTGCTCTCAGAGCCTGAAAAAGGCGAGTCTTATACCCTTCCGGGCCTGCAGGCATGTAAAGTATACGTGAACCTTTCACTTTTCGACGGTCCCCTTCCGGAGGGTCGTTACCGCGTCGTGCGCGTAGTCGGCGGCGCTCTTCACCAGGCGGAATTCATTCTCGCGGACAGCAGGATCGACGCCCGTGAAATGAGTTTCGGACACTCTCCTTTGATATCGCTGCCCTCGGACTACGACGGAATAGACGCGGTGGACGACGGTTATTACACGATAATTGAGGACGGCGTCTTCAATCAGGAAGCTCTGTTGTTCTTCGCTGACAGGGTCCATCTTGGCGTGCCCGCTAAGCTTCGAACTGTCATGCACGCGCCGGACGGAGCCGTGCTGATACGGGATATCGTATACGCGCCGGACTTTGAGGGGAATGACCGCTTTTTGGTTGTCTACGCCGATTCCAGAAGGATGGCAGGCACGGAATGGCTCGTGACAGAAAGCGTTTACAGCAATTTGAGTATCGCGAAAATAGGAAATAAGCATAAGGTGTGTCTCTCAAATTACGTTTCCCACATCCTTGACGCGCCCGCGGGCGCTCCGTTTGAGCTTCTAAGCCCGAATACATCGGATAATATAGATCTTGTCGCCACGGTCGAGCTGAGGACCGAAGAAAACGTCAAAGCGCTCGCGCATAAATTCCTCATTTTTGGTCCCGATGGTGAGTCTTTCGCCGTAATCGAACGCGGAGGAAACACTTTCGGTTACAGGTTTGGAGGGGCTTCTGAAACGGGTATCGCGCCTGATAGCCAGGGCGTGACCCTTAAGACGATCAAGTGGGTAAGCGCGACGCAGTTCAATGTTTTCGGCCAGTATTCTGACGGCCAAAGTTTTCAAACCACCTATGAATTAGGAACCGCCAACTAATCAAACATGTGATAAAATGAATAGTTGGCCGTCGTTTTCTAAGTAAGAGTATGGTGATGAAAGAAGACGAAAGAACATATACAGAGACCCCGCTCGAGGAAATAGAAGACGAGATAGTTTCGCTGCTCGGCTCTAAAAAGTATATGCTCGGGCGCGCGAAACTGCTCTCGCTCAACGAGGCCGACGTCGCCGACGTTATCGAGGAAACCGAAAACAGGCTTGGCATCGACAAAGCGATCATATTATTCCGCATGCTGCCGAAAGACGAAGCCGCGGAAGTATTTTCACGTCTTTCCCCTGAAAACCAGGCGGGGATCATCGCGCGGATCACTGACAGGGAAATCAAAAACATAATCGACGAAATCGACTTCGACGATATGATCGACGTTCTCGAGGAGCTTCCCGCGAATCTGGTCAATAAAATACTGGAAAAGACCACGCGGGAGGAGCGCAAGCTTATTAACACCTTCCTTAATTATCCGGAAGACTGCGCGGGCTCGCTGATGACGCCCGATTACATAACGCTCAGGCCCGAATGGAACGTCGGCGAGGCTCTTGCTTATATCAAACGCGTAGGTATGGACAGCGAAACCGTTTATACCTGCTACGTGAAAGACCCCGGCCGGCGGTTGCTTGGCATCGTGTCGCTGCGCAGCCTCGTGACGAACGATGCTGACGTTCCTCTTTCGGAACTCATGGTCGAAGACGCGGTCTTCGTAAACGTGTTTGATGACCGCGAAAAAGTCTCTGAGGCTTTCACGCGATACGGGTTTTTGGCGATCCCCGTCGTGGATAACGAAAAACGCCTTGTCGGCATCATCACATTTGACGACATCCTTATCACGATCGAGGAAGAAACGACCGAAGATATCGAGCGCATGGGCGGCGTTATCGACACGAAGAGGGCTTACAGGGATTATTTTGACACAAAGATCCTGCACGAAGTTAAAAACCGCCTGCCCTGGCTGCTGATACTTATGGTCTCCGCGATGTTTACCGGACTCGTGATAGCGCACTTTGAGCTGCAGCTTTCAAGAGTGGTGAACCTCGTGATCTATCTGCCCCTTCTAATGGGCGTGGGCGGAAATTCCGGATCACAATCCTCAACCCTGATCATCCGCGGTCTGGCGCTCGGCGAAGTCAACCCGAAAGACGCTCCGCGCGTCCTGCTCAAGGAAATACGCGTCGCGTTGCTTACAGCAGGCGCCCTTTCGGCGGTCAACATGGCGAAGATCATCTTTCTCGACAAGCAGCCTTTGCTCATCGCCGTCACCGTCGTATGCGCTCAGCTTATAGTCATCGTGCTCGCGAAATCCCTCGGCGGCATGCTGCCGCTGCTCGCGAAAAAAGTCGGCATCGACCCCGCTCTCATGTCCGCGCCGTTTATAGCTTCGATGACCGATACGCTCGCGTGCTTTGTCTACTTCTCGCTTTCCACAATAATACTCTCATATATGTAATCGTTATTTAGCCGGGGGAGGAAATATGGCGATGACCGAAATAACATACAAGCATGTAAGCGAACTGTTTAATAAACCGAGACCGAGAAACGCGAATAAAGGGGATTTTGGCCGCGTGCTGGTCGTCGCGGGCAGCAGAGGCATGGCCGGAGCGGCTATCCTGTGCGCCAAAGGCGCGCTCAGGGCGGGAGCCGGGCTTGTAACGATTTCTCTGCCTAATGAGCTCTTCCCGGTGGTGCAGTGCGCTCTGCCGGAAGCGATCTGCGTTTCCCGCGACCTTTCAGCCGATTTTTTGAATAAATTCGATTCTGTCGCGATCGGACCCGGTCTCGGATCGTCACATGACACATGGGAAATCGTCATGCATATACTTGAAAACTACGGCGGTAAGATCGTGCTGGACGCTGACGCCCTGAATATAATAGCAGGCACAAACACGTCATTCGACGCCGACACCATAATAACCCCGCACCCCGGGGAGGCCGCGAGACTGCTCGGGACGACTCCCGCCATAATACAGTCGAGGCGCGAAGCGTCGGCCGCGGTCCTGGCCGAAAAATTCGGGTGTACCGTCGTGCTTAAGGGTAACGGCACGCTCATCGCGTCGACCATACCGAAACTCAGCCTGTTTATAAGTAAAACCGGAAACCCGGGCATGGCGACCGGAGGCAGCGGAGACGTACTCACCGGGGTCATCGCGTCATTTTTGGCTCAGGGCATGGATACGCAGACCGCCGCGTGTTCCGCGGTCTATATTCACGGTTTCGCGGGCGATCTTATGATAAAAGAATACGGGGAATACGGCCTGATTGCCGGAGACCTGCCTCTCGGCGTCGCCCGTACGATGAAGTACATAGCCGGAACCCTCTAACACAACAGGGATAACACAATGGGGACGGACCTTTTGTGTCAACACACGGGGACGGTTCTTTTGTGTTCCAAGACGAAAGGGGACGCAAGACAAAAGGGGACGTACCTTTTGGCTTGTTAGCCGCGTCTGTCACGAATCAACGCGTTCAAGCTCCTGTCACCGGTTTTTTCAGCCGCAGCGGTAAAAAAACACGCCGGAAATTCTCCGCTTCTTCTGTGATAAGCAACGCAATCGCAGCATTTCGCGTACTTCGGGCACGAAAACGTGCAATTACAGCTAATATTATCGTTATACTCGCACATAATAATCTCTCCTTAAAGCAATACCGTAACACAAAAGGTCCGTCCCCGTGTGTTAAAGCAATACCGTAACACAAAAGGTCCGTCCCCGTGTGTTGACACAAAAGGTCCGTCCCCACTGTGTTGTCCCTCTGTGTTATTATACTATTCAGAAATAGAAAGGGATTAGTGAAATGACGAAATTGAACAGTATGGTAGCAAAATCAGGTCCCTCGGGCGCTTCGACCAGAGCGCTGTTTTACGGGATGGGCTATACGAGAGCTGAGATCGATAAGCCGCTTATAGGCGTCGTGAATTCCCAAAATGACGTCGTTCCGGGCCATATGCTGCTCGACCGTATAGCGAGCGCGGCTCGCGACGGCATACTTATGAGCGGCGGTACGCCGATGGAATTCCCGGCGATAGCGATATGCGACGGTATCGCGATGGGTCACGAAGGCATGAAATTCCCGCTCGCGAGCCGTGAACTCATCTGCGACTCTATCGAAGCGATGACCATGGCCCACCAGCTGGACGGCCTTGTGCTGATCCCAAACTGCGACAAGATCGTGCCCGGCATGCTCATGGCCGCCGCGCGTCTCAATATTCCCGCGATCCTTATCAGCGGGGGCCCGATGCGGGCCGGTTACGCTGACGGGCGCGCGCTTGACTTCAGCTCCATCATGGAAAAAATCGGCGAATACAGGACCGGAAACGTAACCGATGAGGAGCTTGAGAATGTCGCCATGAATACATGCCCAGGCTGCGGGAGCTGCGCGGGACTGTTCACCGCGAACTCGATGAATTGCCTGACCGAAGCGCTCGGCATGGGCCTTCCGTACAACGGCACCGCTCTCTGCGATACCGGTGAGCGTATCCGTATGGCGAAGACAGCCGGCGTCAAAATAATGGAACTTCTTAAAAACGACGTTCGGCCCCGGGACATACTTACGGAAAAAGCCTTCGAAAACGCGATAACCGTGGACATGGCCATGGCAGGTTCTACAAACACTGTACTGCATCTTCCGGCGATCGCGCACGAAGCCGGCCTTAAACTTGATCTACTGGATTTCGACGCTGTAAGCGCGAAGACGCCCTATATAGCGAAACTCAGTCCAAGCGGCGAGCATCATATGGAAGATCTGCACAGAGCCGGCGGCATCCCCGCGCTCATGAACGAGCTTAATAAAAAGGGCCTGATAATCACTGACATACCTACCGTAACGGGAGCGACTGTCGGTGAAAATATAGCGAACACGCCCGTAATCGATAATACGGTGATCCGGCCCGTAGACGATCCGTACCGTGACCGCGGCGGACTCGCGATCCTTTACGGCAATCTCGCCCCGCTCGGCTCGGTTGTCAAAGAATCGGCGGTCGCCCCCGAAATGCTTCAGCATTCGGGTCCGGCTGTGGTTTTCAATTCAGAAGACGACGCGACGACCGCTATTCTCGGAGGAGAAATCAAACCCGGTGACGTCATCGTCATACGCTACGAGGGTCCCAAGGGCGGCCCCGGCATGCGCGAAATGCTCGGCCCGACCTCAACGATCGCGGGCATGGGGCTTGATAAGGATGTTGCTCTTTTGACTGACGGACGTTTTTCCGGAGCGTCAAGAGGCGCCTCTATCGGCCATATCAGCCCGGAGGCTCTCGCCGACGGTCCGGTAGGCCTGGTCAGGAACGGTGACATTATAGACATCGACATACCGGGACGCTCCCTCTCTGTCCGCGTGCCTGTCGAAGAGCTTGAAGCCCGCCGCGGTGAGCTTGTGCACCCGGAGGCCAGGGTCAAAACCGGCTACCTCGCGCGCTACGCCAGGCTCGTGACTTCGGCTAATACAGGAGCGGTTTTGGAATAGGGTCCTGTCTTTTTTACGGACTGCCTTGAATATTCCTGATATTTCTGGCCGGTGTCCAGTCGGTGATCTGGTTGTACTCCAGATTTGTGTATGTAAGACGCGAGAGTCCTGAAAGAGGCGCGAGATCACTGACGTAGTTTTGATCGACGTCCAGCCAAATCAAGTTCGTAAGGCCGCTCAGCGGTTCGAGTTCTTCAATTTGGTTGCCGCTCAGCGACAGGTCGTTCAGCCTTGTGAGACCGGCAAGCGGCGTGATGTCGGCTATTTGGTTGTAGCCCAAATTCAGCCATATCAAATTCTTTAGACCTGAAAGCGGCTTTATATCATCGATACTATTCAGCTGCAATGACAGATACGTCAAATTTGTGAGCCCGTACAACGGCGTCAAATCGCTGACACTGTTATTGTTCATAAGCAGATTTGTTAAGTTCGTTAAGCCGGATAACGGTGTTAAATCCGTGATCCGGTTACCGCTCAAAGAAAGGGCGGTCAAATTAGTGAGTCCGGACAGCGGCGTCAAATCGCTAATACTATTGTAGTGCAGTGAAAGTTTTGTCAAATTTGTCAGGCCGGATAATGGTGTCAAATCGCTGAAATGGTTGTCGTGCAGGTACAGTTCCGTCAAATTTGTCATGTACTGAAGAGGTACGATGTCTTCATCCGATAAATACATCCCGTTCAGATTCAGTTCGGTCAGGGAAGTGCTGTACAATATTCCTCTGATTTCAATACTGCCTTCAGTGTTAGCGGTATCCTGATCTTCAGGAATGTATTTTTTTGTAAGCGAGGATTGTATACTCCAGTCACGGAAAGCGTCTTTCGGATCGGGTAGCATCCCTGTCCCGTACTGATGCCTGTATTTGATACTGTAGATCGCTTCCCGCGCTGCCAGACTGATACCAAAGTTTGATGACCCGTCCCTAAGCTCCGTTAAATATGGAAGTACCGCGTCTGACATGCCGGCAAGCATCCCGGTGTCTACCGCGGAGGTGCGAATTTTACCGTTTTGGTATTGCCAGACATTGTATTTCGCGATAAGACCGTCCGTATTGGCCATCATGAGCGCGATCACCATGCAGACGGAGACGATCACTATCGGACGGCCGGCGACGAAGGGCTTGAAATGCCAGATCATCAGTACAATAAATACCGCGAAAAGCAGGATAAGGAACCAAAGAGTGTATATGCGCAGACGCGAAAGGCCGTACGAGTCGACATAGAGCAACATCTTACTTACAGCCGTAGCTATCAGGAGTACAGTCATCACGCTGAGCAGGCCGGTGAATACGCGAAGAACCTTCGGATACTCGTCAGAATCGCGCTTGGCGAAACTAAAAGTAAAAGCAAGCACAAACAGATTGATGGCCGCGACGCCGCAAAGCTCGAAGAAGCCTCTGCGCGCGTATTCCGCGTAAATGAACCACTCGTCAGGAAGACTGCCTGACAGAGCGGAAAACAGATAGACGCTCATTACGGTCATGTAGACGATGTAGAGCACGCAAAGGACCGCGAGCGGAGTGAGGATCGCGGCGCGCGGGATCCGGCGGATGACCGCGAGCCCTTTTTCGGCGCCTTCTTTTGTCATGCTGTTCGTGTACCTTTTTTGTATATTACCGACAACAGATCCGAATATATAACACGCTATCGGAATACCGCCGATAAATTTCAAAATGTACGAACCGATGTCATCAATACCGATCCATTCCGAAAAGTCGTTCGCGAATTTTTCAAACCCTTTGTCTGAATCGATGAGAAGCGACGTGACCCCTATGATCAGAGGGATCGCGACGCAAAGGCCGATCGCTCCGATAAGGAAGGTCTTGCCTCGTTTATTGTCCTTTGACGCTGTCTTTATCGATATAAAGAGACCCAGGAAGTTTGAGAACGGAACGATGAATGTTTGATTGAACCAGTCGGTTATTACGAAGCCCGAGACCCGTTCTTCAACTGAGTTCCCGGTACTGACCGCGACCCAGTAGAAGCAGGCGCATAACGCCAATGCCAGCAGCAGCAGGTACATAGGTATGGCGTCGTAGAGCAGGAAAGGAAGAGCGCTTAACGCGCAGACTATGAAGACGGCTACGCTTCGGCGTGTCTGACGCACTCCGCGCGAATGCATATACATGGCTGAACCGATCAGCGCGACTATGAGCACTAAAAAAGCCCCGAGGTTCGAAAAGAGATTGAACTCCCAGCAGAGAAAACCGAGGGCGAGCGCGAAACACGCGTAAGCGGCGTCGCAGGGGAT
>Ga0123356_10006272_pt1 | contig 12008 bp, 13 predicted proteins | sample TergutEmb28metaG_2_FD_92546 | JGI IMG/M metagenome (GOLD analysis project Ga0123356, IMG submission 92546) | Embiratermes neotenicus P3 segment gut microbial communities from Petit-Saut dam, French Guiana - Emb289 P3 | ecosystem: Host-associated > Arthropoda: Insects > Digestive system > Gut ... | reverse complement strand
GCTTCGGATGTCATCTCTATGACGTGTATCCTGATCTTGTCAGCCATCCTTTTCAGGAAGTTCATGTCCAAACCGTTCGCATCCCCCATAGATACCAGCTCAATCGTTCTCTATCCTGGGGGCCAGGAGATATCCTACCGTGCCGTTGCCGTCTGCGAAGCTGAAGTTCAGCTTCAGAGGATAATTGTCACCGAGGGATATCTTCACTATCGTGTCGGACGGTATCGCCTTCACGATGTTCGCGAAGTAATCCAGCGGGAACAGGCTCCTTACCTTCGTAGGTGCCGTAAGGCCCGCGAGCTTTGTCCTGTCCAGGTTGAGCGATACTGAATCCGTGTCCCCTTCACAGAATAATTCGAACGATTCCTCATCCGCGCTTAGCGCTATATGGTCCGACACGGACTCCGCCGCTTTCATTCCCCTCTGCAGTTCCGACACCGCGACATCCACGTTCGCCGGCAGTGACAACTGTGGGACCTTCGGGTCATTCATCCCTAACGTGTCGACGAGGTTCATCCTTCTTGTGATGTTTCCGACCTTTATTATCAGCTGACCTTTCGCCTCGTCCTTCTCCATCCGTATCACGTCACCGGGACCGGCCAGTTTGAGCACATCCTTCATCTTGTCCAGATCTATGCCCATCACCGTCTCGCCGTCCGCCGAGAACGATTCGAACGCGTTCTTTCCGATCATTATGTCCGCCATCGCGACGTGTGCCGGATCGACCGCCTTTAGGTTCACTCCTTCCTCGCTTATGCTGAATTTGGCCTCATCCACCAACGTCGAGATGACGTTGACGAGACCTTTTAGCGTATCTGTCTTCATCTCCGCTTTGAACATATCCTCTCCTCCCCATGCTGATTGCTTTGAACAGTATTAGTATTCTCTCCAAGAGTGGTTGCATTTGCAGCAACGGAATATCTTGGTCTCCGGTTCGTCCGCGGCGCGTGTCTGTCTCAGAACGAAATATGCCTCCTTGTTGCCGCACTCAGAGCATAATGCCTTCGTTTTCGGCAGCGTCGCGGAGGATTCCGCTATGATCATGGTCTCTTTCTCTTTGGCGTCGGTGGTGAAATACTGCGTCTTATCGACGCTTTTCGTCGCGCCGCACTTATTACACAGATAACTCCCATCTTTCGGGAACATCATCGATCCGCACGAACAGAACAAATTGATCAGCCTCAGAACCTGCACCTTGTTCTACGTATAAAAAAACATAGGCACGCGCGCCGGCGCTCTTTTATACCGTTGACCGGGAGTTGTATAGCGAATGACAGAATGTGCCCTGCGACGCAGGTCCTGAACATCCGTTCAGATGTATCTGCCGTCGTCCTTGGCCGCGGCGTGCCTGACCCTTTCCTTCTCCGGGTCGTTCTTCTCCGCCCTGTGGATCAGTCCGGCGAACGGACTCTCACGCTCTTCCGCCTCCTGTGCAGCGGACGGTACATCACCGGCCGGCAATGCGGCCGGCTCCTCCCTTGCGGCCGCCTTCCTTACCAGCGACCTGGACGGAAGGGCCTTCTGCTCGGGTGCACCGGACTGCTGTAACGCGATCCTGTCGTCAAAATTCCCGAATCCCAGTTTCTTACCCAGATAGTATGCGGCCAGCGACCTCGGGACGTTCCTCTTGCCGTCATCGACCGGGGCATTGCGTGCCACCTCCTTCGCATGGAGCTCTGCCAGCGTACCGCCTATCAGTCCGAAGAGCACGGTGATGATGTATATGTTCACCTGCATGGATGTTGATCCGGTGAAGAATGCGAAGAATGCCTGCAGATACTTCAGGATCAGTGCCAGGAATGTTCCCAGAACGGGGAAGTCCATCCCTATGTTCGCGATCGCGACGCTCGGGTCCGTGTTTATGAAATCGAATCCGCCTATCAGTCCGGAACCGAGTACGGTTATGATAACTATCAGCACCAGAACGGAAACGAGAGTTGCAGCCATTCCCTTCGCTGCGGTGCCTCCCTTCCTTCCTCCGACGTATCCTGCTATCGCCTGACCGATTATCGGGATCCACCACAACAACAATGAGATGAGCAGCGTGATGCGTATGGCTGCCCCTATGCTTTTGAATAAGCTGTCCTTCTTCTCTTCGGCGTCCGCGCTTACCTTCCTGTTCCCGCTTAGGAACGAAAGTATGCCTGCGCCGTCCGTTTTATTTCCCACGTGCATCCCTTTTGTCAGACAGACGGCTGACACGCTTGGATTGGATTATCGTGTATATAACGATTCTCTTAAAGGAAAGCTATATAAAAAATACCATGCGATCGTATGTCTGCCCATTTTCGCTGGATGTCATCGGTCACGATCGGTATCCGTGAGGGCCGCACCCTGTAACGGACATGTTACTTTCCCATGGCCATCGAAGACATCATTGCCAGCTATGTCTCGTCTGTGAACATCCTAAGAAAGATCGTATGCTCGATCATCATACCAAAAATCCATATCTTTTATATACAGGTCTGCACGTGAGCATCCTCGGTGGTCAAACACATGGAAAAAGTAGCAATGGCAGCGTTGGTCATTGCATTCCTGGTGATCGGGGCGGGAGTTCTCGCATTCGGCGCTGCGAATGGCAATGACAACGACAATGTCATCTATGAGGATGATGAGATAAGGGTGGAACAGCTTGGTGAATACACATTCAAATTCATAGCGAAGGGTCCGAAGACATCCGATGGGGTCAAAGACATGGGCGATGATCCGGAATCGCAGATAAGGGATGTCGACATGGCCGAGGAAATGATCCGGTTCGGGGAAGGCGACGATGCGGCCGACCTTGCGGTGGCCAGGGACGGATGGTGGATCGGCAACAACTTCTATTACGGAAAGGTTGTGATACACACGTTCAGCGAGAGGGAACTCACCGGCACCGCAGAGAACCTGACGGATGCGGATTCCATGATCAGGAACGCAGCACCGATCAAGGTGTTGGGTTCCGGAGAGGATGCGGCACAGGAGATGGAGATACAGAACAACCTGGTCACCGAGAAGGTAAGGATATACTTCAGCCACACGTTCTACGACACCGTGTTCTTCATCGAATTCGATCCTGTCGATGCAGGGATAGCGAAAGAACTCCCTCAGAGTGAACTTGAGCTGCTCAACTGATCCTTTTAACGGGGGCCTTGCCCCCTTTTCTTTTTATTTGGCTTACCTCGGCAGGCATTACCGTATTTGCCTTTAGCGGCATAAGTTAAATATACTCCCCTACGATTGGCACAGTGATAACATATGCGCCTAGGAGCACGCGCATATGCCGCACGTGTGTGCGCAGGCCGGAGGGTAACGGATAGGGTTGCCCGAACGGTATATGACTGTCCAAAGAGGTCGTCGGCCTCTTTTCACAAAGTCCTTCAAAGAAGGCAAAGAACAATGAATAGGTGATATCAATGGAAATGAAATTCAGATTCCTGGGCGGAGCGGATGCCATAGGCCGCATGGGAATGACCATGGAGGGCAACGGACGCACGTCGCTGTTCGAATACGGCATGAGTCCCACGAAACCTCCGGAGTATCCGCTTGAATGTCCGCGTGTGGACCGTGTGTTCCTCACGCACTGCCATCTGGACCACAGCGGCATGGTGCCGAGGATATGCGGCCGCGATAACTGCGAGCTGTTCACTACCCCGCTCACGGCCGAGGTCAGCGAGATAATGATGAACGACAGTTTGAAGATCGCAAAATCGGAGAACTATCCCCTCCCATACACCAGCGGCGACATAGACAGGACGATGAGGAATGTCGTCCCTCTCACATTCGGCGACGTCGTCGAGCTGGATGGTATCGATGTGGCGCTGCATACCGCGGGCCATGTCCCGGGTGCGGCCATGTTCGAGATCATAGGCGATACTTCGACAGTGTACTCGGGGGACATACACACCATAAGCACACGGCTGGTCGGTCCCGCACGCGCTGTGGACTGTGAGAACCTTTTCATCGAGGGGACGTACGGCGGACGCCTGCACACACCGAGGAAGGAATCCGAGAAGGCGTTCCTTAACAAGGTGGCGGAGGTCACTGACAGGGGAGGACGCGTTCTGATCCCCTGTTTCGCGACCGGGCGCACACAGGAGATCATGCTGCTCCTCAGCAATTCCGGATATGATATGTGGGTGGACGGTATGGGACGGTCCGTCTCAAGGATATACACGGGCTACCCGGAGTACCTTTTGGACTTCAAGAGGTTCAAGGCGGCCAAGAGGGTGTTCCAGGAGGTGCGCACGCCGAACATGAGGGCACACTCTGTAAAGGGAGAGGTCATCGTCACGACCGGCGGTATGATGGACGGCGGCCCGGTGCTCGGATATCTCAGGGAGTTGGGCAGGAACCCGAAGAATGCCGTGCTCATCGTCGGATATCAGGCGGAGGACACCAACGGAAGGATGCTGCTGGAGCAGGGATGTGTCATGATGGACGGCGCTCCGATGAAGATAGAGTGCGAAGTTCAGAGATATGACTTCTCGGCGCATGCGGATCACGATCAGCTGTTGGGATTCATCAGGGAATGCGATCCCAAGAATGTCGTCATAATGCATTCGGAGTCCCGCGAGTTCTTCGAGAAGGACCTGAAGGGCGATTACAACGTTATCCTGCCGGAACTCGGAAAGGAGTTCACGCTGGACGTGTGACCATGGACCGTTTGGACGGATTCCTGGAAGAGGATGTCGGATACGGGGACATCACCACAGAGATATTCGTCCCCGACGTGGACGGAAAGGCGGACGTGACCTGTGAATCCGATTCCGTGGTCGCCGGTCTTGAGGAGGCCGTGACCCTGTTCGGGAGGCACGGTGTAAAATGTGAGACATACGTCGCGGACGGGGAGCGTGTGAAAAAGGGAGCCGTAATAATGTCCCTCTCCGGACCGCTGAGGAGCATCATAACCGTTGAAAGGACCGCGCTGAACATCATGATGAGGATGAGCGGCATCGCGACGATAACGAACGATGTGCTGACGAAGTGCAGGAAGGTCAACAAGGACATCAGGATATCCGGCACAAGGAAGACCACTCCCGGATTCAGGGAGTTCGAGAAGAAGGCGATAACGCTTGGCGGAGGGGATCCGCACAGGTACGGGCTTGACGATATGATCCTTATCAAGGATAATCACATCAAGGCCGCCGGAGGAATGAGGAACGTCATCGAACTCCTTAGGAACGTGTCCTTCGCTAAGAAGATAGAGATCGAGGCGGAGAACGAGGAGGATGCAGTGGCCGCGGCAAGAGGAGGTGTCGACATCGTGATGATAGACAACGCCGGACCGGCGAAGGCGAAAGAGATCGCGGACGCCGTGAGAAGGGTGAACGAGATCACCATTGAGGTCTCCGGCAACATAACATCCGAGAACGCGGCGGAATATGCGGCGTTCGCCGATGTCATATCCATGGGATCGCTCACCCATTCGGTGCGGGCGATCCATTTCTCACTGAACGTCAGATGATAATGCCCGGACCCATACTTTTCGAATGGGGTCACTTCGTCCTGTGATACTTGTGCGCATCCACGTCCCATCCCATCCCGGATGCGACCAGTTCGGCTATATGCAGCGTGGTCTGCCTTCCCACCATATCGAACTGCAGGAAACAGAACGGGCATGATGTCACCACCGCGAACGCGCCCGCTTCCCGTGCGGAGGAGATGGATTCGTGCATCACCTTCTTCTCCAATTCCGAATCGACGCCGGCGAGCCCCCCTCCGCAGCAGAGGTTGTCCTTCAGCAATATTGGATTACCGCCGGCCGCTTTGATTATATCGGATATCATGTCCTGTGCGGACAACCCCTTCATCCTGCATGCGGCCTCGCAGTGACACCCGGGGAAAACAGCCATATCGAAATCCACTTCGGTGACGATGTTCTTCCTTATGTCGTCGAGTCTGCTGTGAAGGAACTCCAATATCCCGACGACGTCCGTCACGCTTACGGTGCGTCCGATCTCCTTCATCATATCCTTCACAGGATCCGTTCCCTTTTCCGCGGACAGCTCCGCCCCCGCTTCGGACAGGGACATGCTGCAGCCGTCGCATATGGTCAATATCTTTCTTCCGGCAGCGATGGAATGAATCCTTGCTCCGACGTTGATCCATGTGTCCGGACCAAGCGACCTCAGACCTACCGGTTCCATGCAGCATGTGAACCCTTCCATGTCATCGACCTTGACGTTAAGTCTATTGAATATGAATTTCACGGCCGCCTCTATGAACGGCAGCCTGGATTGCACCAGGCATCCCGAATATAGGACGTGGTCACTCATGGCGGAACCCCGTCCTTGACATTATTGCCCTCAACTCTTTCAATGAGCCCTCATCCATCCTTATCTCGTTGAGACCGAGTTCCTTTCTCTTCTGTACGACGGCATCGTTCACCGGGAATGCACGGCCCTGTTCCGCCAAGGTGTCGGATGCCATCCTGAATCTTTTCGGGGACTGCCCTGACGTTGCGGAATCGTATCTGAGCGAGCGTATCGCTCCCGTGACATCTATCCCTTCGGGACATGCGGTGGAACAGCGATGGCACATCAGGCACTTCCATATCACGGAACCGAGTTCCTCCAGATGTGACGATGGGTCTGCATCCGACACCATCGATATCACAGCGTCCGGATGAATCCCTCCGTTGCGGCCGCTCGGGCATACGGAATCGCATCTCCCGCACCCTGTGCAGGATGAAAGGGAATATAATGTTACGATCTCGCCCGCGGTCCTGACCATGTCGGTATTAACATCGCCCGATTTATCAACCTTCGCATGATGTCATCATATCATGACCGTCAGCGACAACGAAAGGATTAATCATCATACTGCGTTCGCCTGTCCATGAGGATCGAGGATCACGAATGTCAGTTCTGCGGACGGACCGCGACGAACTTCGTTTTCGCGGCGTTCGTCTGTGACTCGGATGAATGCATTGAAAATGCAAGAAAGGAAAGAGGCGGGCCCGGAGGGCATATGAAGAGGAAGGCACAGGGCCTTCCCGTCATCCTTCCGGACGGCACAGAGAAGGATCAGTGACGGAACACACGGCACCCGGTGAAGACCATCGCCATTCCGTGCTCATCGGCCGCATCTATCGCTTCCTGGTCGCGTATCGAGCCGCCTGGCTGTATTATCGCCGTGACGCCGGCCTTTGCCGCCTCGTCCACTCCGTCGCGGAACGGGAAGAACGCATCGGATGCCATCACGCTTCCCTTCGTCCCATCGCCGCCCTTTACCCTGGCGATCATTGCTGAATCGACACGACTCATCTGTCCCGCACCGATACCGACGGCACGTTCCCCTTTCACATATACCACAGCGTTGGACGTCACATGCTTCGCCAGCTTCCAGGCGAATCCGAGTGCCTTCAGCTCCTCTTCGGTCGGCTGGCGTTTGGTGACCACCTTGAGCGTTGCCGGGTCTATCGGCACATCCTCGTCCGTCTGCACCAGATACCCTCCCTGCACCTTCTTTATCTTGTTCTCCCTGAACCTCTGCGCAGGTCCTATCGGAGAGTTCGTCTTGAGTAGGCGTATATTCTTCTTCACTGTCAGTATCTCCAGTGCCTTGTCCTCGAAGTTCGGTGCTATCACCGCTTCCACGAAGTATTTGGCTATCTCCTCCGCCGTGCGGACATCGCAGTCCCTGTTCAGACATATGACACAACCGAACGCCGACAGCGGGTCGACCGCATACGACGTCACGAACGCATCGTATATCGTATCGGCGGACGCGAGCCCGCAGGGATTGGTGTGCTTCATGATCACTGCGGTAGGTCTTTCGAAGTCCATCGCGATATCCAGCGACTTGTCGAGGTCAAGGATGTTGTTGAACGACAGTTCCTTCCCATGCAGCTGTTCCGCTTTCGCGACCGTCGTTCCCGGGGTGAACGGATCGGAATAGAACGCCGCCTTCTGATTGGGATTCTCACCGTATCTCAGATCGAACACCTTCTCGGACGGCATCGGGATCGCCTTCGGGAATCCTTCGCAGAACCTCTGCGTCATCACCTTGGAGATCATCGCATCGTAATTGGCGGTGGCGAGGAACGCCTCCGCCATCAGCTTCGAGAGCAACGCGTTATCTAGCGAACCGTTCGCCTTCAGTTGTCCGATCACATCCGCATATTGGTCAGGAGAAGTGATCACTGCGACGGAATCGTAGTTCTTCGCCGCAGCACGTATCATACTCGGCCCGCCGATGTCTATGTTCTCCACGACATCCTCGAACGGAGCTCCTTTCTTCACCGTCTCTTTGAACGGATATAGGTTTATGACCACCATGTCTATCGTGCCTATCCCCATCTCCCTTATCTTGTCCATATGCTCAGGGATGTCCCTGCGGGCCAATATCCCTGCATGGACCTTGGGATGCAGTGTCTTCACACGCCCGTCCAGCATCTCCGGGAATCCGGTCACCTCGGACACCTCCTTCACCTTCAGACCGTTGTCCTTCAGTGTCTTGTATGTCCCGCCGGTGGATATCAATTCCACGTTCAATGATTCCAGTTCCTTCGCGAATTCCACTATGCCGTTCTTGTCGGATACGCTGATGAGTGCTCTCTTTATGGTCGCCAGTTGACATTCCTCCCCATAGAAATGCACACGAGATATCACGTGCAGCCCCAGTATGGTGACGGACATAATAAAACTAATCCGTGCATCCGCGCGGGTGCCGGGCGGATACGCTCCCGGACGGGAACGAAGATAAATATACAGGAAGTTCATCACGCAGGACAGTGCCGAGGTAATCTAGTCCGGTAAGGTGGCGGTCTCGAAAACCGCTGGTGACAACGCCTCGGGAGTTCAAATCTCCTCCTCGGCGCCATCTTCTTCCAGTTCTTGTCGCAAATGGTATATGCTTATATGCCATTGACCGGAAGAAGGGATACGAATGCAGCTGATCGATTTTATGGACGCATGCAACATCGGTTCGAAGAATGATATCGAGATATTCGAACTGCTCTGTTTCTATCTGAACAAGGAGAAGGGGGACATCTCGTTCTCGGCCAAGAAGATGCTGCATATGTACGGCGATATCGGCATCAGGGCGCCGGATGTATCGGCGCTCAAGAAGGAGGCGATCCAATGCGGGTCGTTCCGTCCGTTCGGCATAGAGGGGACGCTCAGGTTCACCAAGGATAGGATCCGATCACTTGAGAAGACGTACGGGCATCTATGGAGCAACGTCACCGTATCCGGGGCGGCCGTCCAGACGGCGATAGCTGTCAGGTTAGATGATTTTGCCAAGGCCTGCGACATAGGCTCCAAGAGTGAGACGGAGATATTGGAGCTGCTTTGTTACTATTCGGTCAAGGAGAAGGGAGGGACATCCTTCTTCATAAGGGGCGTGGCCGACCTGTATGGGGACCTGGACCTAGAGGTGCCGAAGATATCCTCCCTGGAAAAGCTGGCCAGGAAACATCCGTCATTCCGAACGGCCGCGATCGACGGGAGCATGGAATTCAATGCGAGCGTCCTCAGATCTCTGGACGCATCGTATGGGAACATATGGATCAAGGCGGAGAGTGCGCCGGTACGTTCCGCACCCACCGGATGCGAGGTCCTGGACGAAGCTAGGTTCCTCGGTAAACAGGACGGATCGGACAAACTGGTGATCCAGATAAACTCCGCGTACAGGGAGGGAGCGTTCGATTCGTGCGCGCTCGTCATGAGAAGGTTGCTGGAAGCGACACTGACACGGGCGCTCCGCTCACTGAACGTGAACGTGACCAATGATGAGGGATATCTCTGCTTGGATGAGCTTGTGAAGAGGGCCGGCGGACCGGAATTCACGCGGATCTGGGAGGACCTGTACGATGCGTCCAAGATAGGAGATTATTCGGAACACGGTCCTGCGTACACATTCGGCGCGGATGACATAAATTCCGTCAGGACCGTATACCGAAAGGTGCTGGAAACTCTGTTCTCAATGTCCTAAGCGCGATGAAGATACTTCCACATATCAAAAGTATTGTTGTCTTATCTTTAAATATGTGGGCGACGGATACGCTACCATGGACCTTAATTCTACATATAAGGATAGGCCCACGTTACTGTGGATCGCAGTGCTCATTGTCGCTGCGGTCGGAGTATGGCTCCTGATACAGGGAGTTTTGCTGTTGGGGACAGACTTCGGTCTCTCTGCCATGGATGGATACGAGGAATGGATGGACGACTTCGTCGATATTATTGCGACCATCGCTGGTGGCATCTATATCTTCTTTGGACTTTTCACCCTTCTCCTTGCGTTCCTGATATACAGCGGATCCAGAGGCGGGAAGACGGTCTTGACCATCATACTGATCATATCGATACTTGTAGGTGCTATGAACCTCATCTTTGGTGTATATCTCAGCATCATAGAATTTATTCTGGCGCTCATTGTATTGATAATCCTGTATCAGCCGGCCGTGAAGGCATACTTCGGAAGATAAACGAATTAGGCACGGAACTCCGTGCCCCCTTTAATTTTTCATCGCCCAGAGATGACCGTTCGATCATATATCCATGTGACCCTTCGATTGTGTGTAACGGGTGAAGGAAACTCATTTTTTGAAGAAGCTCTTCTGCTTCTTCGGAGGGCCTGCCTTGTCATCAAGTCTCCTAAGGCATTCCTTCTCCTCTTCCGATACCTTCGTGGGCACCTCGATCCTTATCTTCAGGAAGAGGTCCCCTCTTGTGGTCCCCCTGAACTTCGGAAGCCCTTTCCCCTGTATCCGGAGGACGGCTCCCACCTGTGTGCCCGCTGGTATCGTGACCTTTGCTGTTTCTCCCTCGAGGGTGGTCACTTCCTCCGTTCCGCCGAGTACGAGCCTGGGATATGTGGTCACGAGGTCCGCCCACATGTTGATGCCCTCACGTTCGAATCGTTTGTCGCTCTTCACGTGTATCATCACGTACAGGTCGCCTGCCGGTCCGCCGTTGTATCCGGCGTCGCCTTCTCCCTGTATGCGCAACCTGGTACCATCCTCAACGCCCTTCGGTATGTTCACGCTCACTGTGCTGGTCTTCGATATCCTTCCGGAACCGCGGCACTTGGGGCAGCGTTCCTTGTATGTCCTTCCGGAACCGCTGCACTTCGGACAATCGGAAACGGATGCCATCCTGCCGAAGACGGTGTTCCGTACCACCTGCACCTGGCCATTGCCGCCGCATTGTTCGCATGTCTCTGTCTTTCCGTCCTTGCCTCCGCTGCCGTTGCAGTCGGCGCATGTCGATGTCTTAGGTACCTGTATATCCTCTGTACGGCCGGTGAGGACCTCGTTCAGCGTCATGTGGACATCGTACCGCAGCGATTCCCCTTGGGCCGGGGCGTTCTTCGGCCTTCTGGAGCCGCCGAAGAACATATCGAAGATGCCTCCTCCCCCGGATCCTCCGAACATGTCCCGCAGGTCGTCGAAGTGTGAGAAATCCTCCCATGAGAACCCTCCGCCCTTGAACTGCTGGTTCACGCCCGCATGCCCGTATTGGTCATACGTCTTCCTTTTGCCGTCATCCGAAAGCACCTCGTACGCTTCGGATATCTCCTTGAACTTCTCCTCCGCCACCTCCTTCGGATCGGACGAGACGTCCGGGTGGTGTTCCCTCGCCAACCTCCGGTATGCCTTCTTGATGTCGTCGGTTGATGCGTCCTTGCCTACGCTCAATATCTCGTAGTAGTCTCTTGGCATCACTCTTCGTCCACTATCTTATAGTCGGCGTCGACGAAATCACCGTCGCCCTTCTCCTGACCGGACCCGCTGTCAGTACCGCAGTTGGGGCCGCAGCCGCCCTGTTGGTATATCTTCTTGGATATGGGTTCCATCGACTTGAAGAGCGCGTCCATCTTCGCCTTGATCTGAACTGGGTCTCCGGATGCCCGTGCCGCCTCCAGGTCGGATATCGCCGCTTCCACGGTCGCCCTCTCTTCGTTGTTCACCTTCTCTCCAAGCTCATCCAATGACCTGCGGACGGTGTATATCGCCGTTTCCGATTGGTTGAGGAGTTCTATCGTCTCCTTCTTCACCTTGTCGGCGTCCGCGAACTGGG
>Ga0123356_10006271_pt1 | contig 12009 bp, 9 predicted proteins | sample TergutEmb28metaG_2_FD_92546 | JGI IMG/M metagenome (GOLD analysis project Ga0123356, IMG submission 92546) | Embiratermes neotenicus P3 segment gut microbial communities from Petit-Saut dam, French Guiana - Emb289 P3 | ecosystem: Host-associated > Arthropoda: Insects > Digestive system > Gut ... | reverse complement strand
GTTTCGATGATTGTTGAGGCTGCTTGATCTATAAGCTGGTGATCGTAAGCCTTTAGCCTGATGCGTATCATCTTTTTCGCTGCCATTTTGTATCCTCCAAAAAATCTGTACACTATGCCGTGTGTGTCATATCTAAAAATAAGACGCTCGGATAGGATATCAAACCCCGCAGCTATTGTCAACACTTATTTTTTACCTTTTTTCGTCTTTTTTCACAAAATTTGTAAAAACGAAAAACATTTTTTTCAATTTTCTATGAATTTTCAATGAAATTCTATTAAAGTTTTCGTAAAAAAGTCCGATTATATATAACACAGGGGAAAGAGACCGGAGCATAAATAGACAGGGGTAATAATCCCGACTCTGTAACTTACGGCCCTCCTAACCTCGAGACTACAGCTTGAAAGGCATAAGACAATGACTGTTGACGCTGTATACGCAAACAATAATACACTAAATAACAACATGCCTCTTACAGGTACGCAAAGTTATGTAACTCCATCATCCTTTGCAAGCACATTAAGGTCGCGCGCAATAAGCAGCGGAAGTGTCGATCTTGATGCTATTTTTGATGCTGCAGGACAAAAGTACAATATCTCTCCGAATCTTCTCAAGGCAGTTGCCAAAGTTGAGTCAAATTTCAGAGCAGATGCTACATCAAAAGTAGGTGCAATGGGAATCATGCAGATTATGCCCGGCACCGCCAGATATCTCGGTGTTGACGACCCTTATGATGCTCAGCAGAGCATTATGGGCGGAGCAAAGTATTTAAGAGAGCAGCTTGACCGTTTTAACGGTGATGTTGAGCTCGCTCTTGCAGCATACAACGCAGGCTGGCCCGCAGTTATTAAGCACGGCGGTATTCCTCCTTTCCGGGAGACTCAGGCTTATGTGCCGAAGGTTCTCAGTTATATGGGTGGCGGCGAAATCACTGCCGGTATGCTTACTTATGACGGTTTCGACATGGCAGGCAGAATCGGCGAAACTTCAACAAAGAATTCTTCTTCATTTAATTTCAACGAGGCTCTTGCTCAGATGCTCTTTATAAAGATGATTGAGATGCAGATGAGCTCCTCGGGAGATAACAAGAACAAGGTATTCTAATTGGCTCCACGAAGTGGAGACAATGTATACAAGCAATTATAATAATTGCTTTTAATAAGAGGGTAATCGCGAAAGCGACTACCCTCAAATAAATTTAGTTATTTAAGAATATATATTTTTAAGTTGCAGAGCGAATATTGTTTCGCTGTGCGGAGGCGTCGGGTTGGTTCCGATGCGTAGCACAGCGGAATAATAATCGTTCTGCAACACACTAATACAATAGTTTTCATGCCTTTATAACAATAATATGGTATAATAATTTTTATGAAAAAGTTTGTACCGCTTAGTAAGCAATCTAAGCAAAAGCAAAAACAATACCACGCAATAAAGCGTGGCAGTTGGGGTGCTTTAAATCCTGTAACACGAAAGCCCGCCAATCCGAAGGCTTATACAAAATCTAAGCGCCGGGATGATAATCTCGCTCTGCGTGATACGGAGGATACGTCTGATGGGAATTTTTAATAAACCAAAATTTGACTCACGTGTTGAAACAATATATGGCATTGAGAGGCTTTATTTAAAGAATTACTCCGATGTTTTGTATGTTGTCGCAAAAAAAGGACCCAACATCAGACAAATCTGTACGTTGGAGGAATACGAAAAGGGCATAGTCCAAGTCCACGATGAGAGCGGCAAGCGCGTAATGATAACCCTACAAAGCGTGTCACGCTAGTATAGTCTCGCGTATGTCTCGCACACGAGACATTTGCGAGCCATTGGGAAAAACCGAACTGTAATACGGTTTTTCTCGTACTTTATTATAGTGGAATCTTTGCAAGTAATGTTGTCTTTAAAACGTTATTATCATATGTACCTACTTCAATTAATATCGGGTTATTAGATAATAGGTCAAGTTTTCTTAAGTCAATACAACACATAAAACCTTGTGCCGCCGGACTGCTGAAACGTTCGTCGGCACGTGTTCGATATATCGCCGAGCTATTAACAGTCACATAAATATCACCTTTACCGGGCGAAGCACTGCCGTGCAAAAACATAAAATATGTGTCATTTATATACACTTCTTCAAGAGAGGCGTATATATCATCAGCATCAAGCCGGTTTAGTAAAAGCGATTGATCGCATTTTTCATAAAGATTTGCTTCCCGCTCTTGTAACTGTGTGAGTTTGTTTGAGAAGAACATAAACGGATTATCTATTTTTGCTAAATTAAATTCTTCGGGAATTCCTCTGAATACACCTGTTCCATCAGCAGTAATTCTTACATCATAATGACTTGCTTTTGAATAAATAAGAAAATTATCTGTATTTTCAACAGCAGAAGTACTTTGCTGCGCTCTTTGTGTATCTGCAAGACTTGTAAACGTTTCCAAGTCTCCTGCTATATCAAATGTCAAGCTATCAATCCCAAGAGTTTTTAAATCACTTACAATCTTACCGGCCTCTTCTTTTGTGAATAACTGGTTTTTAATATATTCTGTATACTCTTCATTTTCACATATATTATCGTTAATAAACGGAGTTCTAAACTGGTGGTGCACGGGGTTATATTTGCTGTGAACTGTTTTTGCCAGAGAAATTAATTCATCTTTGTTGTCCTTTAGAATCATCGTTGTAAATATAAGCTTTGGTGCAAACGGATATTTTGAAAATATTGGAGCCAGACGGCTTAAGTTATCAAAGAAATGGCTCTGTTTTGTTCCCGTCAGCTTGTTATATAGAGCTTCGTTAAATGTTTCCAGCGAAATGTTGACATAACTTATTTCGGTTTTTGCAAGTCTATGAAGCGTTTCATCAGGAATTTGTTTAACAAGATTTGTTGTAAACCATACTTTGCTCTTGTATTTTGCCGGAATCATTTCCAAAAGCTCAATGAAAAGAGGATTTAACGTTGGCTCAAACTGACACGAAAACATAAATTTCGATACATTTGTCAGAGGCAGAATTTGAATAACTTTTTCAAATATATCCCGGGACATATTAATATTGCTGTCTTCCCATTTATTAAAGCAAAAACTGCACCTTGCGTTGCAATAATTTGTAGTATCAACAAAAACCTGCTGATACAAATAATTATTATGCATTATCGTCAGATTTTGACCCGATGGTTTTTTTGCAACTAAGAATGCCGGGTAATCACCGGTGTTTTGGATATTTTGCTTGCTTAAGATAAGGGCGTTTTCATAACGAAGCTCTTCTAGCTTTTTATACAAGTATTTTACCGGAGGGAATAAAAGCAATATTTTCTTAATAAAGCTTTTCATAAAAAGCACCTCGTTTCTTATACGCAAAGTATATAGCAAGGATAATTGTATTGCAATGACAAAAAGTGAGAAGAACCGTGTAATATACGCATGTCTAGGATTGAAAAAACTGTGTAACAGTCCAGTTTTTTATAAAAGTCTCGACAAGTTTTACTTTGTAAAACAAGTCGAGACTTTGTGACCCGCCCGCGATTCGAACGCGGGACCTTCGCCTTAAAAGGGCGCTGCTCTACCGGCTGAGCTAGCGGGTCATGTGCTCCGTTTAGTATACCCATTTCGCAAAAAAAATCAAGCCAAATTTTTTTGCTCACAAAAAAAGAAGCAAGACAGCATGTGCCTTGCTCCTTTTTTCTTAGTATTTTTATGCTGTTGTGTTACGACGGCGTCTTATCATGACCACAGCTACACCTGCCGCTGCGAGGATAGCTGCTCCGGATATGGCTATGAGTATCCATGTGATATTATCAGCCTGTTCTGCCATTTCAAGACGTGTGGGAAGCGTGGGTCTTTCAGGTGTTTCAGGTGTTTCAGGTGTTACAGTTTCTATAATTCCCGTACCTATTTCAGATGTTATGGGAGGATCATTTGAAAGCACGTAGAAAGATGCATGAGTTTTTGAGAAACTTATTGTACCATCGTCGTTAATTGTTGGCCTTCCCTTATCGGATACCATACCGACTGCGTCAACATGGTATAGTCTGACTCTATCGATATCGAGTCCTGCATCTGCGATTTGCTCGAGTGTTACATTAAACACAAGCTCAAATCCAAACTCGCCGTGGAAGTTTGGTCTGAATACTATTGAGTTTGCAGGAATATCAACCTTGCCGCCTCCAATAGTTTCGAGTTGTGTATCAACATATTTAATGAGAACTTCGATGTTCAGGTCAAACGCTCCAACATCATCGGTGATTGATGAAGCGATAATTGTGAACTTAAATCCGCTCGGCAGGACAACCTCAACATCAACTCCGGACTCGGCAATTGCTTTAAAGACATCGGCACTAATTATTGTTACATTGCCGGATTGGGTCAGGTCTATCGTTGGTGTTTCTCCGGCTTCTATCGCCCGTAGAAGGTCATCGATTAGTGCTCCGGCATCAATGAAGTCTTCCTCGCGGAAAGTATCTTGCGGTGCAAGTATTGTTCCTGACGCAGTTCTACCGCACTTACACACACCGTTTACAAAGTTATGCGGTTCGTTACCTGTACAGTTACAGTTAGCTGCCCAGTGGACATCTTCGTTACCACCCCAACTCCAGGGACCTACAACTCCGCACATTCCGCAGGGAGTACCTGTTGCACTTCCACCGGGAGTGCCGGTTCTGCCACAGATACATACTCCGCTTGCGTTATAGACGTGCGGTGCATTTAAATCACAGCAGCCGGCAGATGACCAGTGGACGTCTTCATTGCCACCCCATCTCCAGGAACCTACAGTTCCACACATTCCACAGGGAGAAGGAGGTGTAGATGGTGTGCCTGTGCGTCCACAGATACATAGTCCGTTTGCGTCAAAGAAGTGTGGTGCATTTAGCTGGCAGCAACCTGAGGATGACCAGTGACTGCCCTCATTACCACCCCAACTCCAAAAGCCGTGAGTTCCACACATTCCGCAAGGAGATCTGGTATCTCCTGCTCCACATTTACAAACACCGTTTGCATTGAATGTATGTTCTTCGTTTAGCTCGCAACAGTTTGCAGTTGACCAGTGTCTGTCGGCATTTCCACCCCATGCCCATGATCCTACAGTTCCACACATACCGCATGGTGTGTGTACAATTACTACAGAGCCACTTTCGTTATTTGCATCACATCCGTTCGCTGTGCATTGTCCTCGTCCGGGAGGGAATGTATGTGCTTGTGTATGTTCACATACATCGCATTTGTGATTGGTTTCATCGTCATAAGACTGTACGCTGTGTGGGCATTGTCCACTCGGGTACGAACATCCTGAGTTTTGACAAACACCTTCTACCCAGTTATGTGTATGTGAGACTCTGCCACACACACAATTAGCTCCTCCGGGGAAAGTGCAGGTAATATGCCCACCCCAACAAGTTCTGCATTGGTGAGCTGTCGTATTTGGTTGTTCAAACGGTCCGCACGCTGCTTGTATTTGGAAGATAGTACCGCTGCCGCAGCGTCTGTCAGCATTACATCTGTTACATCTGCCGTTTGACCAACCCGGATGTGAACATAGTGCGTCGCAACCGGCACATCTACCGGTGGTTTCTGAATAGCCCGCTGTATGTGTACAAGCTGTTAAACAAACCGTACATCTGCCGTCCGGTGCAAAAACAGTACACGTCGGGCAGCGACCCGGATTACCGCTGGTATCAACAATACTCTGACCACCAACGGTAATATTGGTAATGACAAAACTGGTTGCTAGTGAAGGACCATTTGCTACAAGCCTGTGAGCAGTGCCGGCACCAAAGGTGTTGGCTGCTGGTATTGTAAGGCTTGTTGCAGTGCCTGTTAATTCACGGCCACCGTCGCCGTCAGGCCACACATCAATTCTCGGTCCCCAGCTACCTCCACCACCGCCGATTATATAACCTGTTATTACAATAGCAGAGTTAGACGGATTAAGATCTCTGAGAGCTGCGACGTTTATTCCAAGACCGGAATTATTATTTGCTCTGTCTGAAACAGATATTCCGGCAATACTTTGAGCAACAGTAACTGTACCATGAGCTCCGATGTTGGATGTAAAGAAGTTGGAAAGTATGTTATCCCATGTATATTTGGGAACAGTTACTGTAGCAGGACGATGGATAATCAAGTCATCAATGGAGAATGTAAAGTTATCGCTACCTCCTGACCAACGATTTGCTAGTAAGCGCAAACCACCCAAAGCTGTGGCATTAAGTTCAAACGTCATTGTCCATGGTGATACAAGATCCGCTGTAGTATGCCATTCGCCGTCTGCAGTTGATCCGGTAGCATTAAACATTGCCAATCTTCCGCCACCTAAACGGTTATCAATTATACGTCCGCGTATTTCTAAAATATCACCCACTTGCGCACTGCTAAACACAGATGCGGGTATATTTATGCCCTGTAAGCCACCTGAACCGCCCGCAGTAACAGTGGTTGTTACATGAGTGGTTCCCTGTGCAGCGGGAGCTGTCCCACCTGATGCTGTGAAGGGATGAGTGGCAGCGTTAAGAGAGTAAATAACATTCTTACCTGTGCGGGTTATTAGGCTATGAGTGCCCTCCAGCTCAGCTGGTGCGCCGGTATCAGGGTTGTCTCTGCCGCACACGCACTTTGTACCCCCATCCAGTGTATAAGTGCAATTAACCCATCCAGCATAGCACTGTCGGCATTGATGCTGTGATGTGCCAATCTGTTCATAATCTCCACATTCAGTATATTCTGCGTACAAACCAATACCGCATCTCCTGTCAGCTTTACATGTACGACATATGCCATTGTTCCAATTATCCCAAGGGTTGCTAAATCCCGGAGGTATTGGATGTGTACATGATTCACTACACTCAACACATTTACCGTTACCATTTGTATTCCATGTGTGTGCTACCGTACAATCTGCTGTGCCATCTCCTGGGTCTGAAGCAAGTATAACGGAGAAATGAAATACTACTTTTTGATTTGGCGCCAATTGACCTAAAGCTTCAAGTTGTGTTTGATTTAGGTCATATGCATATCCTTCATTGTCTGGAGCACTCTCTAAAAAATCGTAAATATAAATAGAATGTGTCAAAGTTTGATTTATTACTGCAGTACCACCATTTCCACCTGTGACTTCTACTTTTTCTATGAAAATTGAGACATCTGATGTGTCAATATTGTCTGCAAGAATTCTTAACTTAATTGTATTATCAGGAAATCTTTCTGCGCTATAAAAAGAACCGCTCCAATTTTCTTCAAATGAATGTAGGAATTCTACAGCATAGCTACCACTTTGTGTTAAGTCTATTGTCCGCTTCGTCTGTGTAGCCATAAGGTCGGGGGCCCATGTCCAGTGTTGTGAAGTTCCTCTAGCATAAAAAGTGGCTGCTGTTGCTATACTAGACGGTGTTATCCCCTCATACGACATAGCACGTGCGGAGCCGCCGGGTAAGTCGCCCGGTAAAGTGCCGCCTGTGTGACCCAAAGACTCATCGGCGCAGTCGCATTCGTCTTCACAAATGCAATCCTCACAAGCGCAGTCTACACCGTTGCAATCCGCTCCATCTGCGTCGAAGCATTCACAGTCTGCGCATTCGCATTCGTCTTCGCATACGCAGTCCTCACAAGCACAATCCACCCCCCCACATTCGTCGAGGTGAGTTGTTTCGTCGTGGCCACAAAATATACTGCCACAATCGTGAGTATCATCGAAATGATCGTCGCAACATGCACCGTCCGGTAAATCAAACGCCATTATAGGTACAGACATACTGACCATAATGGCGACACATGTTAAAATTGCCAGGATCTTATTTATTTTAGTTTTCATTCTATTTCCTCCACAGTTTGTTTGTACATGAGCGCATATGTCACTATTATATAATAGTATAATGAATTATGTCAACAAGATTTGTAAGAATTTGTAATATTTGTGAGAATTTGGAGTGCATTTTTGTGCATTTTGTAGCATATTTTATGATATAGTATTATGATAAGAGATGATAAGTGAGTTATTTTAGGCGAATCATCGTACTTTTTAAGTTTTTTTGCCTGTTAATATTTCGTTAGCAATTTGCTTGATATCATTGCTGAATTGTTCCCATGTAGGTTTTTCTGTCCACATAATGTTATCAAATTTTTCTTTTGGTGTTCCTAAAAGTATTTCTGCGATTATTGGTAGTTCAATGCTTGCTTCTTTTGTGCGAGCTTCTTCTATTATTTGAATCCAGTTAACATTAGTTTTTAATGCTATTTCTCTTATATCAACAATGTCTTTAATTTCATATCTAAAAATAGCTGAAAGTTTATTTGATAGAATATTCCTTATAGAGTCTGTACGGTAAAAAAGCCCGGTTGATTCAATTTCGCCATAATGAGGTACTGTATCATTCACAAAATCAAGTTTTAGTTTTGTGTCTGATTGCTTATAGATAAATAATCTACAATAATTTTCTGACCGTAAATATGTGTTAGAATCCCATTTATAGTTTTCAGTTTTAAGAATGTCTAAAATGGTATCAAGCTGTTCATTAAATTTGTTTGAATTATTTACGAAAAAATCCAGGTCGTCAGAATAACGGTGATTGAAATATGCTCTACTAAGAGCGGTTCCGCCGGTCAGAAAAAAATCTGTGCCGTTTTGAGATATAACTTTCAGTACCCCATCTTGAAGCGGGTAAAGGTTCGTTTCGTAAAAATGCGAGTATGAAGTCATATTGTTTTCTCCTGTCTTTGTTCCATATTTGTGATGAAAGTTCCGGTGTATATAATTTTAATATATTTTCAATACCCCAAAGTGCCACTACATAATGCCATGTTAAGGTTTCTATTGAGCGAATAAAGAGTTTTTCCTTGTTAAAAGCACCTGATTCGTTGATTTTGCCTTCAATGATTGAAAGCATATTTTGAGGATTGTCAAGGTAATCCCAATTAATAGTTTTTAGTATATCTATTTTTTCTTTTTTACTAAGGGTTAAATTGTACATTTTACTCCTCTTTTCATCATTATTATATCATTAACCCCTTGAAAATTCAAGGGGTTAGTAACCTTGGCTGGGCTGGCTGGATTTGAACCAACGAATGCCAGAGTCAAAGTCTGGTGCCTTACCGCTTGGCGACAGCCCAATATATTGTCTCGTTTTCCTTGCATCAAGGAATGCGGGTGAATCGTTGGGGTGAGTAATGGGATTCGAACCCACGACCCCCGGAACCACAATCCGGTGCTCTAACCAACTGAGCTACACTCACCATAAATACTTTTAGCGCATGAATTGTAACATATAGTAGTGTTCTATGCAACACTCTTTTACATAGTCTTTTGAACATTCGTTCAAAAGCCATTTTGATAATATGAAGCGTTGCTTCAATTATCATGTAGTTTAACACTACTTTGTGTTATACTGTAGCCGAAGTTATGAGAAACACGGAGGATTTAAGCAATGCTAACCTTTGAAGATATTAAAAACAACGAGGATGTCAGCACATATATCACAAAAGCCGATGAGTCTTTATGTGCTCTTGGTTATACCGAACACAGCTTTGCTCATGTGACAAGGACGGCTACCGACGCAGGGTATATACTCGAAACGCTTGGTTACTGCGCTCGCGATGTGGAGCTTGCAAAGATATCGGGATATCTGCATGATATCGGAAATCTTGTCAACAGAGAGGATCATGCACTAACAGGTGCAGTTATGGCTTTTCGTATATTGGACCATCTTGGTTTTAATGCCGGAGAAATCGCAACTATTACTACTGCCATCGGAAATCACGATGAGCACACCGGTATTCCCGTTAATCATGTTTCTGCTGCGCTTATCCTTGCTGATAAATCTGATGTCCGGCGTTCGCGTGTCCGCAATGAGGATATTTCAAACTTTGACATTCATGACAGAGTTAATTACTCCGTAAGGAAATCCTTACTAAAGATAAATGAAGAAAAAACCCTCGTTAAATTAAAACTGACGGTAGACACCAAGTATGGTTCTGTTATGGATTACTTCGAAATCTTCTTGGGACGAATGATTATGTGCCGTAAGGCTGCCGAAAAGCTCGGTCTTGAGTTTAAGCTCATAATCAATGAGCAAACTTTGATATAAAGTGAAAAGCAATGATAATAAGAGAGAGGGGTTTGTCCCCTCACTTCTTTTTGTTGGTTACGCTTGTTTGTTTGCGTTTATCTTTACACCGGGACCCATTGTTGAAGCTGTTACGCAGCTTTTTACATATTGTCCTTTTGCAGCTGCCGGTTTAGCCTTAATAACAGCGTCCATAAGTGCCTGGTAATTTTCGGTAAGCTTTGCTGCTCCGAACGAAACCTTGCCTATCGGACAATGGATAATATTTGTTTTGTCGAGGCGATACTCGATTTTACCTGCTTTGATTTCGGATATCGCTTGTGCGATATTTGGTGTTACAGTTCCGGCTTTTGGTGTCGGCATGAGACCTTTCGGTCCGAGCACTTTACCGAGACGGCCGACAATACCCATCATATCGGGTGTTGCAACAACAACGTCATAATCAAAGAAGTTTTCGTTTGTGATACGGTCGACGAGGTCTTGTCCCCCGGCGAAGTCGGCTCCTGCATCAAGAGCTTCTTTTTCGCGTTCTTCTTTACAGAAGACAAGAACTCTTGCTGTTTTACCTGTTCCGTGCGGAAGCACGATAGCGCCGCGTACCTGTTGGTCGGCGTGACGCGAGTCAACTCCGAGTTTGATGTGAAGCTCGACTGTTTCATCGAATTTTGCTTTTGCCGCTTTAATTACGAGTTCAAATGCATCCTCGGGGTCATACTGTACTGTTTTATCAACGAGCTTTGCTGCTTCTTTATAATTTTTTCCTCTAAACATATCTTAGTCCTCCGCTACTGTAATGCCCATGCTGCGAGCTGTTCCTGCAACCATTCTCATGGCGGAATCTATGTTTGCTGCATTAAGGTCGGGCATCTTGATTTCTGCTATCTTACGGAGTTCTTCTTTAGATATTGTTGCTACTTTGCTTCTGTGTGGCTCACCTGAAGCTTTTTCCAGGTTGCATGCTTTTTTGAGAAGTACTGCTGCGGGCGGGGTTTTTGTGATAAATGAAAAGCTGCGGTCTGCATAGACTGTGATGACGACAGGGATTATTAGTCCTTCGTCATTTTTTGTGCGGTCGTTAAAATCTTTTGTAAACTGACCGATATTTACACCGTGCTGACCGAGTGCCGGTCCTACCGGTGGTGCCGGTGTTGCTTTTCCGGCAGGGATTTGGAGTTTAATTTCTCCAATAACTTTCTGTGCCACTTATGTGCACCTCCTAAAATAAAAGTGGTTTTCAGCGGAGCGTTAAAGATTTCACTCCTCCCACAAGAAAGGCAACTATCGTTGCCTTGGCAAATATAGTACTTCGTACATATATTTGCGAAAGCGAACTTTGTTCACCTATTCTATTGGTTCGATTTGGTCGAAATCGAGGTCTACTGGTGTTTCGCGACCGAACATTGAAACTATGACCTTTACCCTGCTTTTATCGAATTCGATTTCTTCGACTGTTCCGATAAATCCGTCAAGAGGTCCGTCTATAACTTTGACCGTGCTGCCGACCTCAAAGCCGACAACGATTTCGTGACGGTCAATGCCCAGATTATGTATTTCGTCTTCCGTGAGTGGTATTGCTTTATTTGCCGAGCCGACAAAGCCGGTCACACCGCGTACATTTCGCACAAGATGCCAGCTTACGTCGTTCATCATCATCTTTATAAGGACATATCCCGGAAATGTCTTGCGCTCGACGGTTTTTGTCTGAGATTCATGAATTTCCGTTATTGTCTCTGTCGGTATTTTGATTTCGAGGATTTGATCTTGCATTTTACGGTTCTCTGCCGCTTTTTCAATCGTTGCTGCGACAGCGTTTTCGTAGCCGGAGTAGGTATGAACTACATACCATTTTGCTTCTTCAGACACTACCCTACTCCTCCCAACAATCCCGGGATGTAGTCAATTATCGCACGGAATATTTGACCGCTGGCATAGTCCAGCGCCCATATCGCTATCGCCGATGC
>Ga0123356_10006270_pt1 | contig 12010 bp, 7 predicted proteins | sample TergutEmb28metaG_2_FD_92546 | JGI IMG/M metagenome (GOLD analysis project Ga0123356, IMG submission 92546) | Embiratermes neotenicus P3 segment gut microbial communities from Petit-Saut dam, French Guiana - Emb289 P3 | ecosystem: Host-associated > Arthropoda: Insects > Digestive system > Gut ... | reverse complement strand
GCGCTCTCCTATGCCAGGGTGATCAAAAGCAAATCCCTGATAAAAAACAGAAGATATATGATCCTCTTAATCTTCATCGCGGCGGCCCTCGTGACCCCGCCCGACCCGCTCTCCCTCATGTTGCTGGCCAGCCCGCTGCTCGTTTTGTATGAGATAAGCATAATTTTCGCCAGGATCAGGGACCGCTCCCTCGACAAAGCCGTCACCCCAACCTTCACCAAATCAGGGCAAATGGTGATGCCCAAGGGCTATGAAGAGGCGAGCAAGATCAAAACCCAGGAAGCCCTGGCAGAGATCGGGCTGACCATGGAAGACATGGAGAAAATGGGCAATCAGATGATCAGCGCGCTGAAACACCATGATCCGGAACCTGAGCCGGAGCCCGAACCGGAACCCGATTACGACAAAAACGAATAAGCCTCAGCAAAGAAAGCGCCCGTTTGACGGGCGCTTTCTTTGCTTGCGGGTGCTTGCGTTTACGCATTCTTGCGTTTATGTATTCTTGCGGTCATGCGTTTTCACGCTCGTGTCACAATTCCTGATAAACGGTATGGCAAGGCATAATGCCCCGCAAATAAATGTCAGCAAACCGCCGATGAGGAACCAGATCTGCGCGCCGAAGCGCTCGCTGAGAAGGCCGGAAAGGGAAAGGCTGAGCGGCGAGGCGATGACGCGGATGCCGCCCGAAATCGACATGACGCGGCCCATATATCCGGGCGCGAAATTCTGCTGCAGCAGGGTAGTCTGGCTCCCCCAAACGATGGGAGCGCATATCCCCATGAAAAACGAAACCGCCGCGAAAACATATATGCCGCTTGGCGGCAGCAGACCCCCGATGACGAGGCAGGCCGTCATCAAAAAGGTCATGGCGGCAATGTTGTGCACCTTGTTTTTCAGGCCGCCCGTGACGCTCAAAACCAGCGCTCCCGCCAAGGTGCCGAAAGCGAACAATGTCTCAACCAGGCCGGCCTCCAGGCTCGTCCCGCCGAAAAATTGCAGGCACATGATGGGAAAGAGCGCGCTGATGGGCAGCAGGGCAAAAGTATAAAGCGCTCCCACCAGCACGATCCCCAGCATTCCGCGGCTTTGCCGCAAAACCTTGAACCCTTCGGCAGTGTCGCTCAAAACGGACACCCTGCGGCGCTCGCTTTCCGACAGGCGCGGGATCCTGGCAAGAAGCACCGTGACAATGGCCACGGCCGCGCCGAGAACGTCGAGCCAGATGAATTGACCCAAACTCCAATGCAGGTATAACCCCGCGGCGGCGGCAGGGCTCAAAATCCGCGAGACCGATTGGATCGTCTGCGAATATCCCGCGCAGCGTATGAGCTGATCCGCAGGCACGATTTGCGGAGTGATCGCGTGCATGCAGGGCCTTTGAAAAGCGGAACCGATGGAACGCAGGCCAATCACGGCGATGATGAGCCATTCCGGCGCGGATTCGATGCTGCCGCTGACGGCCAGCGCCGCGCAGGTCAGGGCGATGAAGGCGTCTGAGATTATCATCACCGCCTTGCGGCTGCAACGGTCGATGAAGGCGCCGGCAAAAGGGCTGATGACGGCGCTGGGCAGAAATTCGGCCATCAGAGCAAGAGACAGGATCATCGGCGACCCGGTGACCTGCGCAAGCTTCCAAATCATGGCAAACGAAAGCAGAGAGCTGGAAAAATCTGAAACAGACTGGCCCCCTAATATGACGAAAAAATTCCGTCTCCACCTCGTCATCACGAGCTTCACTCCTTCGCGGCGGCCGCAACAAAACGGCTCTCAAGAAAAACCGTGCTTTCTTTTTCAACGGGCACGCGCCAAAACCCTCTACGTCCCGTCATTTCCTCCCTTGGGCAGAAAAACAAATTAACCGGGTCGCGTCCGCGTCATCAAGCATAGGCTTTCAAACGGCGTGAACACGAGATGAAACATTCGTGTTTTGAAAAATTTTAACAAAGTATTAACGGAAAATCGCCGCGCAACCTGAACGGGCATAAATTCGACGTACATTGCGCGTCACTGCAAACATATATTATTATTAGAGCCTGTTTAATATCTCCGAATGGCGCAGATTCCGGGCAGTTTTTTCGCCAGACATCCGCCAAACAAGCCGAAGCGACTAAGATCCAATTCTTCTTTTCTGACTTCTGCCTTCTCTCTTCTGTCTTCTGTCTTCTGTTAAGCGCCGCAGGGCAAGCACTCGCTATTCCAAGGAGCGATGACGCCGTATTGGCGGAAAAAGAGCCGGAAAACCGGGACCCCCGAAAACCTTTAGGTTTTTGGGGTGGTGGTATGTACTATGAGCGGGATATTAAACAGGCTCTTAAATCAACGCCCCGAAAAATCTTTTGTTTTCACCGGCGGCGGCTTCCGGCATAAAAAATATTTTGCGAATTTTCCGCAGGCCCCTTCCGTTTTTTGCTTTTTTATGGTATAATGAAGCCCAGACTGTTTCCTGAAGACCTGTTTGCGCAAACGGCCGATCGAGCGTCCGCGCAGACAGGTCTTCAGGAAACAAACGGGCCGGCAACGTCATCTGCCGACACAATGAATTTGACGACAAAAATATTTTTCGAGGAGGTTATCACATGAAAACCAACAAACTGCTTTTGATTCTCCTGGCGGTCATGCTGTGCGCCGCGCTTCTCGTGACGGCGAGCTGCGGAGGAAAGGCCGCCTCCCTCTGCGCAGACTGCAGCGAAGACCCCTGCGTTTGCCCTGAAAAGCCGTGGGACGGCGCGTGGCAGGGCAAAGGCACGGCGGACGACCCCCTGCAAGTGAGCAAGGCGGAGCAATTGGCGAAGATCGCCGAACTGGTCAACGCAGGCAAGCTGGAACAAACCATTTTTATGGCTGCATACGGCTGCAGCGAGACCGAAGCGGCAAGAGCCGTCCTTGAGGAGGGCTTCACGGTTCACATCAAAATAATGAACGACATAGACCTTTCGGGATATGCCACTGGCAAGGGCTGGACGCCCATCGGAACATATACCAAGCCGTTTGTGGGCGTTTTTGACGGCAACAACAAAACGATCGCCCGACTGACCATCAACGATCCCGATCTCGACGACGTCGGGCTGTTCGGCCACATTATCAACGGCGAGGTGAAAAACCTGTGCGTTGCGAACGCCAATGTCACCGGCAAAGACTTCGTCGGCGGCCTCGTGGGTCTTGCCAGCGGCCTCAGCATGACAAACTGCTCCTTCGAAGGCAGGGTCAACGGCGAAGATTATGTCGGGGGCATTGTGGGTTTTGCCACACTCTCAACAATCCTGGAAAATTGCTCCTCCGCCGGCGCGGTCAACGGCAATCTCGGCGTGGGCGGCGTGACAGGCGTTCTCGACGGCGGCATTTTGTGGCCCTGCAAATTGATATCCTGCTCGTCTTCAAGCACCGTCACCGGCAGCGGCGAATTTGTGGGCGGCTTGGCCGGCACGGTCGAGAGCTTTGCCGAAGTGACCGGTTGCCGCGCCACAGGCAATGTCACCGGCAAGAATTATACCGGCGGCTTGGTGGGCTGTGTTGACGGCGGGCGCGTAAAAACCAGTTATGCCACCGGCAATGTCAGCGGCGAAAACAAGGTCGGCGGCGTGGTCGGTTCCCTTTTGAACGGCCTTCCCGAAAGATTAGGCTCAACCACGAATAATGCCAGAATGGAAAACTGTTATGCCACGGGCAACGTCACCGGCAAGGATTTTGTCGGCGGCGTGGCCGGCTCCATCGAAAGTTGGGCTTGGGCCGTGTCCTGCTATGCCGCGGGCAGCGTCAGCGGCGACAACTATGTCGGCGGCGTGGTCGGCACCCTCAGCTTCCAGCTTTTCAAGGAAACAAGCAGCGGCCTGATAGTCGCGCATAACGTCCTTTTCGGCGGCGCGGAGAACTGCGTCGCGTTCAACCCCAGCGTCACAGCCACCGGCTCCAATGCCGGCCGCGTTTCCGGGTCTGCGGGACAGCTGTTTTATAACGAACTGAACTGGGCCTTTTCCGAAGACGAACTTCACAACAGCGCGGCCTTTTCCGGCATGACCGTCACAGTCGGCGGAGAGGCGAAAACACCCGACGCCGGCGAAAGAAGGCCTGACGGCGCGGAATTGAGCGCGGAAGCAATTCTCGCAAACGGGACCTTTGGCGGGCGCTTCACAACCGAGGGCGGTTGGACAACGGCAAACGGCAAGCTGCCCGGTTTCGGTGCGACGGTCAATTTGCCCGGACATATAGAAGCCGTTTTGCTTGCTCATATCAAATAGGGTATATTTTAAGGCGCGTCTCCGCCGTTTTCCCCTGCGATGCCCTTGCGCTGCGGCTTTTGTGTTCGGCCGCCCGATGCAATCGGCAAAACTCATAATCTTAATGCCAAAAGAGCGCGTCTCAGGCCGCGCTCTTTTTTATGCAAACCATACGCGACCTGCGAGCTTTCCGGGATGGCTGCTCCTTCTTTTTCAACCCGCTAAAGCCCATGAACAAATCCAGGGCGCGTAAATTTTCCGCGCTTTTGCGACAAAAAAGCAGGACGCGGCCAAAGGCCGCGTCCTGCTTTGCAAATCATTGCATGATCGTTTAGAGCCTGTTTAATACCCTCATAGCGCAGATTCCGAGATATTTTTTCGCCCCTCAATTCTGCCCTCTGCCTTCTTCCTTCTGTCTTCTGTTCACCCGAAAACCTTTAGGCTTTTGGGGCGGTGGCATGGGCTATGAGCGGGGTGCTGAACAGGCTCTTAGAACAAACCTCTGACCTTGCCGGTCTGCGTGTCCACGTCCACCCGGCGGTAAGCAGGATCGGAGCCGGTTCCGGGCATCAGGCTGATGTCGCCGGCCACCGGGCAGATGAAGCGCGCGCCGTTATAAAGCAGCAGGTCGCGCACAGGCAGACGCCAACCCTTGGGCACGCCTTTTCTGGTCGGGTCGTGAGAAAGGCTGAGATGCGTTTTCACCATCATGGTGGAATAATCCCGATATTGCGGGTCTTTCTCAAATTCGGCGGCCTTCTTGCTGGCCACGGGAGACCAATCCACGCCGTCCGCGCCATAGACCTCGGCGGCGATCCTTTCCACCCTTTGGCGCAGAGGCATATCAAAATCGTAAAGGAATTTGAAGTCGGGCTTGTCTTCGGCGGCTTCACGCACGGCCTGCGCCAGCTCGACGGCGCCTGCGCCGCCCTGCTGCCAGTGGTCGGAAACGGCAAAACGCGCGCCCGCCGCTTCCACCGCGCGGCGCACCAAATTGACCTCCTCCGCGGTGTCGGTGGCGAATTTGTTCAGGCAGACCACGGGGTTGATGCCGGATTTTTTCACCGTGGCGAGATGATGCAGCAAATTGCCCAAACCGGCTTCCACCAGAGCCGGGTCGCCTTTGGTATATTGTTCTGGCAGCGGCTTGCCGGGCGAGACCTGCGGCCCGCCGCCGTGCATCTTGAGCGAACGGATCGTCGCCACCAAAACGCTGACATGCGGGGTGAGGCCGCTCAGGCGGCATTTGACGTTCCAGAATTTCTCAAAGCCGATGTCGGCGGCAAAACCGCTTTCCGTGACGTGATAATCGAACAGCTTGAGGCCCAAACGGTCGCCGATGATTGACGACTGGCCGATGGCGATGTTGGCGAAAGGCCCGGCGTGCATCAGAATGGGCTGATATTCGGTGGTGGAGCAAAGCGTCGGGTTGATGGTGTTGCGCATCCAGGCGGTCATGGCGCCGTCCACTTCCAGGTCGGCGGCGGTGACGGGACGCCCGCTCCTGTCATATGCCAGCACGATTTGGCCTATCCTCTCGCGCAGATCAGCCAAATCGCGGGAGATGGACAAAATGGCCATCAGTTCCGAGCTGACCGTGATGCCGAAACGAGAGTTCATGAGGAAGCCGTCGCTTTTGCCGCCCTGCCCGATCACGATGTTGCGCAGGCATTGCGCGGCAAAATCCATCACCCAGCCGAACTCGACCCTCTTGCTGTCGACATCCAGGCGTTTTAAGCCCTTGGCGGCCAGCGTGGCGTCGTCATAATTATATTCGTGCTGCATACGCGCGTTGAGCGCCACCATGGCCAGGTTATGCGCGTTGGTAATGTCGTTGATATCCCCGGTCAGGCCCAAAGAGAACTCCGTCATGGGGATGAGCAGGGAGTTGCCGCCGCCCGCCGCCGTGCCTTTGATGTTCATGGTGGGGCCGCCGGAAGGCTGGCGCAGGCAGCCGCCGACATTGAGGCCAAGCTTGGCCAGACCCTGCACCAAACCGAGAGAGGTGGTCGATTTGCCCTCGCCCAAAGGGGTGGGGGTCATGGCGGTCACCTCGATGTATTTGCCGTCGGGACGATTCTTGAGCCGCTCCATGACTTTCAGAAAGTCCAGCTTGGCCACCCGGCCATAGGGCATAAGCTCGTCCCCTTCAAGAGCCAGTTTCTCTTTCCATTCATAAGGGGTGGGCATGAATTTTTCCGCCTGCTCGGCGATCTGCCAATCCTTATATGCCTTTGGATCCAACATAGACATCCTCCTTTTTGTTTTTCAAAATATTCCTCCAGTTTCATTATAACCAAAACCGTTATGAAGCGTCAAGATGTTTTGCGGCGATTTTTATTCTTAAAACAGAAAAAGCAAAAACCGTAAAAGCTTTTGCTTTTAAAGGCAATGATATCAAAAATCTGTTCTCGCGGCCGGGAATTTGCGGCGGAAGTTTTTCCTGCGGCCAAGCCTGAACCGCCAAGCTTCGTCTTCTCGTTTGCCGCGTCAAGAGCCTGTTTAATATCCCCGAATAGCGCAGATTCCGAGCAATTTTTTCGCCAGACATCCGCCAAACAAGCCGGAACGACTGGATCAACTTTTCCCTGTTTCTGACATCTGACTTCTTCCTTCTGTTCAACCGGGGCCCCCGAAAACCTTTAGGTTTTTGGGATGGTGGTATGTACTATGATCGGGATATTAAACAGGCTCTTAAATATTATGCCCAGTTCAAAAGCACGCCGTCCAAAAGACCGGCGTCGCTGACCCGCAACTCCCCAAAAGCCAAAATGTCCCAGAGCGCCAGCAAAATAAACAGCCCTTCCACCATCACCTCTCCCCTGCGGGCAAGCAAGGGCGACCAGGAACAGCGCAGCTCCACGCTGAGAGGCAGCAGGGCGTCCACAAGTTTCTGCGCGTCCGCACGCCGGATGATCTTTCCCTGCACCGCTTCCCGGCTATACTCGCTGACGCCGGACAAAAGCGCCGCAGCGGTGGTTATCGTTCCGCCGACCCCGACGGCCCGTTCCCCGGCGCCGCTTGCGGAAAAGACTTCGGCCAGCGAAGAAACGATGCGCTCCCATGTCCAGCGCCCGGACTGCACGCGCACCGCGCCGACGTCTGCGCTCTGCGCCGTCAGGCCGCGCTCATCCCGGCGGATCACCTCCGTGCTGCCGCCGCCGATGTCAATGACCAAGGCCGGCCCCTCCGTGCCGCCGGCCGCCCCCAAAAAGGAAAACATCGCCTCTTCTTCCCCGCTCAGCACATCCACCGTCCAGCCGCAAACCCGCCTCACTTCGCGAAGAAACTCATCCCTGTTTTCGGCGTCCCGCACCGCGCTGGTGGCCACCAAGCGCACCTGGCCGACCCCCGCCTGCAGCAGCCGGTTCTTGATCCCAAGCAGGGCGGAAACGGTTTCTTCAATGCCGGAAGCAGGCAAAACCCTGCTGCAAAGCCCGCCGCCCAGCCTGGTGGTGGCCAGATGGCGAAGGCGCGGCACAACCATGCCGTCTTTAATTTCCCCGGCCAGCATCTGCACGGTGTTTGAGCCAATGTCGATCGCCGCTCTCACAGAAACCCTCCCCGAAAAATGTCTAAGAGCCTGTTTAATACCTGAATAGCGCATTTTGCCCACCATAAAAAACCTTGCGGCTTTTTTGGAACCCCGGCTTGTCAGGAGCGGCGAGTTGTTTTTTCGCCGGACAAACCGGCATTGTTCCGCCCTCTCGTTTCTGTCTCCTTGTATGCCGCTTCGCCGCTCCTCGAACCCGCAGCTTTGCCGGTTGGCTGACGGCGCACTCCCCCTATGAACACGGATTTCAAGATTGCGCCCGGATTTTTCTCAAGCCCTACCCAGCGCGGCGGCACAGACTTCGGCGATTTCCGGGCGGTTCATGGCATAGACGTGTATGCCGTCAACGCCATGTTCGGCCAGCCCCCTCGCCTGAACGGCGGCATATTCAAGGCCGGCCGCGCAGAGATCGCCGGGATTATGTTCATATTTATGTAAGATCTTTATGATGCGGGCGGGCAGCGAAGCCCCGCAAAGGAAAATCATGCGCTGGATCTGCGCGCGGCTGAGAATGGGCATCAGGCCCGCCGAAACGGGCAAAGTTATGCCGGCCGCCCGGATATGCTCCAGAAAACGGAAGAAAACTTCGTTTTCAAAAAAAAGCTGGGAAAGGAGAAAGTCTGCCCCGGCCTCCTGTTTTTCTTTCAGGTGCCTGAGACCGGCGCCGAAGTCTTCGCATTCGATGTGCCCCTCCGGGTAACAGGCCGCGCCGATGCACAGGGCCTTTTCCCGCCGCAAATCGCGGATCAGCTCCCCGGCATGGAGATAGTCCGGGTGAGCAGCCCCTCGCCCGCCGGAAGGCACGTCGCCGCGCAGCGCCAGGACGTTCTTCACGCCGCGTTCAAGCATCTCGGCCAGCGCTTTTTCAATGTCGGCCCGCGACGATGCAATGCAGGTCAGATGCGCCAGCGAAAGAATGCCGTGGCGCCTCTGGATGCGGTCGGCGATGTCAACGGTGCCGCTGTTCTCACCCACGCCGCCCGCGCCGCAGGTCACGCTGATGAAATCAGGCGAGAGCCTTGAAATGCGCGCGAGTGCGTCATAAAGCGCTTCGGCGCTTCCCTTCTCCTCTTTTTTGGGCGGAAACACCTCGAAGGAAAGCACCGGCCGCTTCTGCCGGTATAATTCACTGATAATCATATCTTACCTCTTTCGGTTCTTAGAGCCTGTTTAATATCTCACTCATAGTGCGTACCACCACCCCAAAAGACTGAAAAAAGTCTTTTGGGGGCCCCGGTCAGCCACGGCTTTGCGGGGACCACGGGCTGAACAGAAAACAGAAGTCAGAAGGTAGAAGTCAGAAACGGGGAAACGTTGATTCAGTCATTCCTGCTTGTCCGGCGGATGTCTGGCGGAAAAATTACTCGGTGCGCTATGAGAGTATTAAACAGGCTCTTGTGGTGCGTCGGCAACGGTTGAAATGTTCGGACTGAGCGGGTTTTCCGTCAGGCAAGGCAAATTTTTGCGGGAAGAACGGTTTCATTCCAAAGAAATTTAACGCGGCCCGCGGCGAGTCTGAAAGGGCCTGTCCTTTTGGGGCGGCCAAGGCGGGCGTTTTATACTGTTGTCGGCACGCCGCCGGCGTTTTTCTTTTCGCACACCCCGAATATACTACAAAAAAAAGAAAAACGCAATGACCGGCCGCCAAAAACACGGGATGCGATCTCAGGAAACATCGCCCACGATGTCCGCCTTGATGCTGTTCGTCGTGCCGCTCACGCCGACGGGCACGCCCGCCGTGATGACGACAAGCTCGCCCTTTTTGACCACGCCAAGAGCGGCGGCACAGGCCACGGCGTGCGCGAAAAGCTCGTCGGTGGTGGTCTTTTCTTCCGCCAAAGCCGGGATGACGCCCCACGAAAGGTTGAGCTGACGGTGAGTTTGTTCGTCTACGGCGCAGCCGACGATCGGGCAGGCGGGGCGGAACCTCGAGATCATTCGGGCGGTGTTGCCGCTCTTGGTCACGGTGATGATCGCCGCGGCCCCAAGGTCATGGGCGGTGGTGCAGGTGGCGCGGGAGATGGCGTCCGTGACGGTTTTCCCGGCGGCCTCGCGCCCGAACCGCCCGGCATAGTCGATGTCGGCCTCGGTGCGCCGGACGATGCGCGACATGGTCTCCACCGCCTGCACCGGATGAGCGCCGACCGCGGTTTCCCCGGAAAGCATGACTGCCGAAGTGCCGTCATAAACCGCGTTCGCCACATCGGTGGCCTCGGCGCGGGTGGGGCGCGGGTTTTCTATCATTGATTCCAGCATCTGCGTGGCGGTGATCACCGTGCGCGCGGAAGTATATGCCTTCCTGATCAAAAGCTTCTGTATGCGCGGCAGCTCCTCAAAGGGGATCTCCACCCCCATGTCGCCGCGCGCGACCATGATGCCGTCAGCCACGCGCAAAATCTCGTCGGCATTGTCCACGCCCTGGCGATTTTCGATCTTCGCGATGATTTTTATGCCGCGCCCGCCGTTTTCATCCAGAATTGCGCGCACATCGAGAACGTCCTGCGCCGTGCGGATGAACGACGCGGCGATGAAATCCACCCCGCGTGAAATGCCGAACTTGATGTCTTCCAGGTCTTTTTTTGAAATATACGGCATGGAAAGTTCGGCGCCCGGAAGATTGACCGATTTGCGGTCTTTCAGCAGGCCGCCGTTTATGACCTTGCAGACGACGTCGGAACCCTTCACCCGCTCCACGCGCAGTTCGATCTTGCCGTCGTCGATCATGACGCGCATGCCGGGCTTCACGTCGGCGGGCAGGCCGGCATAGGTGACGGAAACGCGCGCGCAGTCGCCCTCGGCCTCATCCGCGGTCAGCGTAAATTCCTGCCCGGCTTCGATTCCGGCCGAACCGCCCGCGAAAGTTTTCAGGCGGATCTCGGGGCCGCTTGTGTCCAGAATTATGGCGACCGGCAGGCCAAGCTCGCCGCGCACCCGCTTCACCTGTTCGATGCGGCGATCGTGCTCGGCGTGCTCACCGTGTGAAAAGTTGAGCCGCGCCACGTCCATGCCGGCCTCGATCATCCTGCGCAGCACGCCTTCGCCGTCGCTGGCCGGCCCAAGCGTGCAGACGATCTTGGTTTTTTTCAGGAGCCTTGAGATTTCCATCTGTTCCGCCTTTCTCTTTCCGCCGATTTTATTATTGCCCAAACACAGCGCATATGACCGGCGCTGACGCCGCTGAGGAGAACGGGTTTTTGTTTCCCGCGCGCTGTCTTCGACGGCGTAAAACCTTTTATTCTTTTGTCCGTCTGTCAGGCCGCCGCCAATGGCGGCGGCCTGACACTAATCCTGTTCCCCCTTCTTGGGGAGGGGGCTGGGGGGTGGAGAAGATTCTGGCAAAAACCCACTAAAAATAACAAACACAACTTCCTTGACGGACTTCTATCTCCCGCAGGACTGATATATGGCCGCCAGTTTTTTCGCGTGCATTTTTTCGTCGTTCAAAATGGAGCAGACCGTTTCTTTGTGGCGCATGCAGGTCAAAGCGCAGGCCAGCTTTTCATAGGAAGCGGCGGCCTCCAATTCGCCGCAGATGCTGCTCTTTATCATTTCGAGATAGCTGTGCGGCGGCTCCGAATAAACCTTGCCCGCGGGATATTCCCTGCCGGTGATCTCGCCGTAAATTTCACACAAAAGACCGTAATGACGTTCCTCATCGCGCCGGATGGCCAGCAAGGCGTTCCTGTCCGCGGGATTTTTGCTTTTTTCCGCGATGGCCTCATAAGCGGAAGCGGCCTCTTTTTCGTCAACCATGGCTTCTTTGAGCATTTGCGCAATTTCGCAAAGCGGTTTGGGCTGTTGAACGGGCATACCATAACCTCCTTTTTGTTTCGGCTATGGCATTATATTATGAAGAAGCGCGCCCGGTGCATGGAGCGAACACAAAGAGAAAACGCGTTAAGACGAAGCAGCGGGCGTATGAAAAACAGAAGACAGAAGCGAGAAGTCAGAAGGCAACGTGTGCGGCAAACAAGCAATTTGTCTTAAACAGCCCCACCCCCTGTCCCCCTCCCCAGGGAGGGGGAAGGAGTTTCTTTTTCTGGAGTGATCAGCACAGCCAATACTTCCACTTCCAATAGAAAATTGCAACGAAATAGGGAACAGCTTTGTCTCCGACGGTCCGGGGGGATAGGGGGGATTCCGATTTCCCCCCTTTATCCCCCCGGAACCCCCCAATCCCCCTCAAATCACCCCACAAAACCAAGGTTTTGCGGGGGCCCCGATACCGGCTCAAGGGCCCTTC
>Ga0123356_10006269_pt1 | contig 12010 bp, 7 predicted proteins | sample TergutEmb28metaG_2_FD_92546 | JGI IMG/M metagenome (GOLD analysis project Ga0123356, IMG submission 92546) | Embiratermes neotenicus P3 segment gut microbial communities from Petit-Saut dam, French Guiana - Emb289 P3 | ecosystem: Host-associated > Arthropoda: Insects > Digestive system > Gut ... | reverse complement strand
GGCGACAACATAAATTCGGTGCACTGGAAGCTTTCGTCAAAAAAAGACGACCTGATCGTAAAAGTCTACGACCGCCCGAACGACAACAACATAATGATCATCGCCGACATGCAGGCCCACGAATTCGAGGATTCGGAATTGTGGGAGGACAGCGGGGACGCCGTGGTCGAGGCTTCGCTCGCCCTCGCATTAAAATGCGTCTATGAGGGCAAAAGCTGCGTTTTGTACTGGTACGACACCCTTGACAGCTGTGTTGTGTGGTATGAGATATCCACGCTCTCCGAATTCAACACCGCTTTCAGCCATTTGGCCGTTTCCCAGGTCTCCTTTGACGGCATAACCGCCGAAACAATCCTCAAAAATCAGGAAATATGCGACACCCACGCCAAAATCATATACGTGGTAAACCAGGGCTTGGACATAAACACCGCCGATATCCTGTCCTCTCTCGCCTCTTTTGACGACTGCGACGTCAACTGCCTCTGCGTGGATTTGAAAAACCAGGCGGAAATCTCCGATTTTGTGAATGAGCTCTGCCTGGCAAATGTTTCCGCGGTGAAATTTTCGGGCGAAGGCGCGCAGAATTTCGGCGGCAGCGGGATTGAGGGCTTTTTAAACGAAGTGTATTCGGTGATATAGTAAAAATAATATATAGAAGCGGAGATTTTGATTGCTATGAATAATATCGGTTTTAACAATCCGGCCAAAAATACCCCCGAAAAAAATACGGCGCCGGTCAAGCCGGCGGTGAAGACAATATACCTCGACGCGAGCGGGAATATGAGCAGGGCGGGTTCTTTTTTCGGGGTGGCGTTTTTGTTTTTATGCGTTTTCGCGGTTTGCGCGGGTTTGATTCTGTGCGTGACCGGTTCCTTTGAGCTCGAACTGAATATGGCCGGAATTATGCTTGTTCTGACGGTCTCCGTTTTGTTTTTTACGCTGATATATTTTCTGCCCTCGAGAATTTTCACCGCGCTCGCCTTTTTGATTGCGGCAGGTGGAGGGGCGCTGTATGTGATTTTAAATTACAACATACCGGAAGCGGCGTATTACAGCCTGAACCTGTGCCTGTACAGAATACAGGAGGCGGGATACCGGATCGTGGTGGACAACAAGCTCGCTGAAACCGTAAATGAAACCACTGCGGGATATTTGAACGTCACGGCGGCTCTGCTGGCCGTTTTGCTCGCGGCTTTGTTTTGTTACTTCGTGTATTCGAAAAAAAATATCATATATTCCCTGCTTGTCTCGGTAGCGGTGGTCTTCCCCGGGTTTTTCTACGGGCTGATACCTCCGTATTTCGCCTTTTCCCTTGTGGCTTCATTCTGGGTTTCCCAATTCGCGATAAATATATTCGAATCGGGCCATATGGCATATGTCATAACCAAGGAAAATACGATCCCCGACAAAAAACTCGCCCGAATCAAACTCAAAGCTTTCAAAAAACAATACCGGCAAAATATAAAATCCATCAAATCGGAAATAAAAACCATCGTAAAATCGCCCAACAGAAACGAGAATTTCATAACGCTCGACAAATTGATCCGGCAGCTGAAATCCGTTTCCCCGAATGAGCGGCTGTTTTTTATGATTTACGGGTTGAACGATTTAAAAAATTCCTCCTCGACCAAAAGCAAAAAAAGTTCCAAATCAAATAAGTCCGATAATATAGTCAAAAGCCGGTCATCAAAAAAAGACGCCTTTCACGATCCGATAAAAGCGGAAAAAAAGCGCCTCAAAATCGAAACAAAGGAAAAAACGGCCGCAGGCAGGCTGCAGAGGCAAACCGAAAAAAAGGAATTTTCCAAGCAGCCCTTCGCAGAGCGGCTCAACATCAAATTCAAAAACAATATACAAAACAAAAAAAGATTTTCGGTGAAGAGCGGCTATGCCGGTATTTTCGCTTTTGTCACGGCGTTTTTCGCGGTCACGGCGGTTCAGCCTTTTATCTCGCCGCAGGCGAAATTCGACTTGTCGATGCCCGAAAAACTGATGGATTTTTTGACTTCGACTGTGGAATATACATTGGTGGGCTCCGACGCGAGCGTCTACGGCGGCTATAACGGGGGTATGGGCGGGGGATTTTTGTACCGGCCCGGGGGCGCCAAATTCAAGGACAAGCCCATTTTGAAAATCACTTCCGCCACGGACACGAATGTATTGTACTTAAAAAGCGGGGCGATATACCTGAAAGGCTGGACGGGGACCATATACACGGGCAGCATGTGGCTGGAAGCGGACAAAAAACAGATAGAGGCATATGACGCCCTGGCGGCTTCCTCGCCGCTGCCGAGATTTCGCTATGCGGGAGAGCAGAATTTTTTCAGGCTGTTCACCGAGAGCATGCAGGACATATTCGGCGCTTCCTACCAGAGAAGGGGCGCGGAATTAAAAGAAGACAAGCTGAAAATCGAGCATCTCGTGGCGGGGGGCAAACGCTCGTTTTTACCCTATTTCCACGATCCGGAAAGTTACGGGGGAGGCCAGTTCAAATTCAAGAAAAACGCCGATTTATACGTGCAGATAACCAACTCCCTGTTTCAATATCCGGTATATACGGTCGATTTTTGTTCTGTGGACAATGTGCTCAACAGGGCCGGAACGGTCGCTACGGACGATTTGAAGCAATACCTCGATTATTACCGCTCAAAAACGGACACATCGTCGGATATAAAGGAGTTTTTGTCGCTGTTAAACCCGGACGAATTGCAGCGATCGATGCCCGACGCGCAGTTTTTTTCGAGGAGCCAATTCACTTCGATGTCGGAGCGCAGGTTCGACACGCTCAACGAGGAGGGCTCGTTTATCGAGTATTCCGCGCCTTCCCCGGAGCTCGCAGACGAGCCGCAATACCACGGCTATATACACATACCCCACAAATACGACGAGATAATCGACATCGTCAAGGTGCGGTATAATATATACAGCGGTGAAGCGGGGGGATTTGTAAATCAGGACTTTTTGGATTCGGAGGTGCTGTACGCCGCTTTCGCGCGCGAGTACTATTTGACACTCCCCGAAAACTTCCCGGCGGAAGTCAAAAATCTGGCGCTCGAGATAACACGGGGGCTTCCGACCGACTATGAAAAAGCGCTCGCCGTCGAAAAATATCTGGCTCAGAATTATACCTACACGTTAAACCCCATAATTCCCGCGGATACCAAGGCGGATTTCGTGTATAATTTTTTGTTCGACCAGAAGGAAGGGTATTGCACGGCTTACGCCTCCGCCATGGTCTCGATGCTGCGCTCTCTCGACATACCCTCCAGATACGCGGAGGGCTATTTGGTGGACGCTTCCAAAAAAATCCGCGATGAAAACGGCTTGGAGTATATCATAATCTACGACTACAACGGACACGCCTGGCCCGAAGTGTATTTCAGGGGAATCGGCTGGCTCCCCTTCGAGCCCACGGTTTCATACAACGACGAAGTCTCCGACCAGGAAGTTTATGTCTACAATCCGCCCATCCGGCTGCCCAGTTACGAGTCGCCCGTCATGCCGACGGAACCCGAAGAGGAAGAAGATGAAGATTTGTCCGATGAACCCAAAATTGCCCTGCCCGCCGGTTTCTGGGTTATCGTAGCGTTGATTGTCGCCTGCGGCGGCGTATATGCGGCAAATATCATGATCAATTCGGGCAGATTTAGAAATTTCAAGGCGGCCAAAACGAATACGGCGGTTTTGAAGATGCTCTCCTATCTTTTGGTTTTTTTGAAATACTGCGGATTTGTGATGCACAATGAGGAGGGGCTGAAGGATTTCGCGGCGAGGGTCGCGCCGAATTTCACCATGATCGACCCCGAAGGCTGGACCCGCATCGCGGTCATAATGCAGAAGGCGCGTTACAGCGCGCATGAAATAACCGACGGGGAACGGCTCGAAGTCTATGACTTCATCGAGGCGCTCCGCTCGGAGTGCCAAAAGAAATTAAAATTCAAGCTGAAGTTCAAATTACAATTCGTTCATTTTGTGTTGTAAAAATTTTAAAAAAATTTTATTAATCTATTGACTTTTGTCAATCGGCGTGATACAATAAGATTAAAATTGTACATACTCATCGTATGGCAAAAATATTAAAAAAGGGGTTTAGGTTTTATTATGAAAAAGATCATCGCAGTTTTACTCGCGGCATTTCTGTTGAGTGTTCCGGTTTTGGCCATTGACTTCGGCGCAAACGACGAAAACGAAGGAGGTCCGGGCGTTTTCTATACATTCCAGAAGTATTATGAAAAACCGGTTATCGACGGCAAGCTCGACGAGTACGGTTATGTCAAAATCGACGTCCAGCCGGGCGACATATCTTATGAATACGGCGACGACGACGAAAGGAAAGTTTGGTCCTACGGGTTGAAATTCGACCTGTACGCTTCATACGACGAAGAGTACCTCTATTTCTTCCACTCGCTTGAAGCGGACAGCGAAGCGAGGTACTACAACGAGATGGACGACGGCGACGGCAGCATCTGGCAGCGCTCGTGCATCCAGGTCAGCGTGGCCAACGTAGGCGACGAAGGCGGGGACAGGTTGGAAATAGGCTTGGGCAAAAACAATTTCGGCAATGGGGATCTGCAGTTTGTCGCATGGGCCCAGTATCCCGACGCAAAAGCGGATTTTGAAGCTGTCGGCGGCACGGATTTCCAGATAGTGCGCGACGGCAAAAAGCTCAATTATGAAGTGAGAATCCCGGTTTCATCGTTCTATTCGGGCGATAAATTCGCGGAAGGCGGAAAATTGCGCTGGAACGTCGTCATGGCCCAGGGCGACGAAGCCCTGAGCGAGCACATTCATACCCAGATAGCTTCCGGATGTACGGGCAACGGCAAAAACGCCCAGTATTTCGCTGAAATAACCCTCGGCGGCGCCATGGCCGGTCCTCCCGCTCCCGAAGAGCCCGTCGCGGCCCCGGAAGAGCAGCCCGCAGCGGCCGCCCCCGAACAACCCGCAGCTCCGGCCGCTCCGGCTGACCCTGTCACCCCCACAGCTCCGGTCACGGGCGATATGCGCGTTGTCACTTTCGCGGCAGTGTTGATAATCGCCGCTCTGGGCATTGTCATCGCCAGAAGAAAAATAGGAGTCAAATAATTCTATAGAAAAAAACAGCCCTGCCGGATATTGAATCCGGCGGGGTTGTTTAAAAAGTAAATAAAAGGAGAATCAACACACCATGAAAAAATTCATAGCAATCGTACTCGTTTTAGCGTTTGCCGCGCTTCCGCTCGCCGTGTCGGCGGAAATAGAGCTGGTAAACGAGAACATCAAAACCTCCGTGAAAAAAGCGGCCGCGACCCCTGTCATAGACGGCAAACTCGACGCTGAAGCCTACGCCAAAATAGAGACGGTCCAAGATGACTTCTATTTCTACACCGATTCCGACTACGACGCCTGGTTGGTGGCGAACATCCCCGAGCTCTATATGTCCTATGACGCGAACAACCTCTATGTGTTCATCAGCGGCAACGGTTCGCAGTACTACTACTGCGAGCACGACGACCCCGACGACACGGGCAACATCTGGAACCAGTCGTGCATACAGATTTCAGCTTCGACCGCTGACGCCGAAGGCGGCGACAGGCTCGAGATAGGCCTGGCGAGAAACCACGTGTCCGGACGCCAGCTCTCCAACATCTGGGCGCAGGGCTCCGACTCCAACGGCAGGGACGAATACGAGATGATCGAGGGCCACAACTATTCCATCATCTTGGACGGCGGCAAGATCAACTATGAAGTGTCCATCCCGTGGACCACATTCCTGCCCGCCACTCCCGCTGCGGGCACCGTGTTCGGATTCAACTTCATGTTCGGTATTTCCGACGACGGCAACAGGCAGGGCTTTGAGTACTCATCCGGCTGTAACCGGAGCAAGGACGCCTCGCTCTTCGCCAAAATCACCCTGCTCGACGAGCTCACCTATGTCGCCCCTCCTCCTCCGCCGGAACCCGACCCAGAACCCGCACCCGACGTTCCGGCCCCGGCCCCGGAGGCCCCCGCCGCCCCAGCGGAACCGGCAGCGCCGGCTCCGGCCACCCCGGCTGCTCCGGTCACGGGTGACTTCGGGCTTGTGGTTTTGGCGCTTTTGGCGGCCTCGGCTTTTGTCGTGCTCAGGAAAAAAATCGCGGTAAAATAAGGCGGCAAAAAAAATCAAAAACAACCCCTGCCGGCGCACAGCTCCGGCGGGGTTATTTTTTTGCTTGAAATTTTAATCAAAAACCGGATTGTTTTTGATATTTACAAATAATTCGTCCTGCGCGTCGGTGCGGCCGTTTGAAAGATCCCCCACTTTTTTATAGGCGCCGTTCTGGCAGATCTCGCGCGCTTTTACATTGTCCGCGAAATACAAATCGAATACGCGCTCGAGCTCGGCTTTTATCTTTTCGTCGAATATCGGGGCGGCGATTTCAAGCCGCCTCGAAGTGTTTCTGGTCATCAGATCCGCGGAGCTTATATATGTGCCGTTATTTTTGAATATGAATATGCGCGAATGTTCCAAAAACCTGCCCACCACGCTTATCACTTTTATATTTTCGGTCCTGCCCGGGATTTTTGGGAGCAGGCAGCATATCCCCCTCACCAACAAATCCACCTTCACGCCGTTTTGGGAGGCCTTTACCAATTCCTCCATTATTTCCTTGTCCGTCAGGGAATTCATTTTTAATTTTATGTGCCCGCCCTTGCCCGCCGCCACGTTTTCGGCTTCGGACCGGATAAATTTTATTATTTCGCTTTTGAAGCGCAGGGGAGCCACCAAGAGGCACTTGTAGTCGTCGGCGGGGTCGGCCGTGGTGATCGAATTGAAAAATTTCAGCGCGTCCGCCCCTATATTTTCGTCAGAGGTGATAATTCCCACATCGGTGTACAATCTGGCGGTGTTTTCGTTGTAGTTGCCCGTTCCTATATGGGTTATATATGTTATGTCGTTGCCGGATTTTTTTGTTATGAGCGTTATTTTCGAATGGATTTTATACCCGTCTATCCCATATATGACATTGCAGCCCGCTTCCTCGAGCCTTTTTGACCAGTTTATATTGTTCTCCTCGTCAAAGCGCGCCTGAAGCTCGACTACCACCGTGACGTCCTTTCCCATTTCGGCGAGCCTGCAGAGATAGTTTATGATCTGCGAATTTTCGCTCAGCCTGTAGAGCGTTATTTTCACGCTCATGACGTTTTGGTCGTACACCGTTTCCTCCAAAAGCTTCAGGTACGCCTTCATCGTGTGGCGGGGAAAATGCAAGAATATATCCTTTCCCGCTTCTATGGTTTTGGTCACGGAATTTGCCCCGTCGATTTTTTTCGGAAATATGGGATTGATCGGACGGTATGACATATCGTGCGTTGGAATTTGCATATTTGCCTTTTCTATTTTGGTCCCGAGCGAAAAAATGAAATTCATGTCGAGCGGGGCCCCCGTGACAAACACCTGCGCTTCGCTCAAATTCAATTTGTGGCACAGATATTTTTTTGTGGCATTCAGCCTGTTTTTATAGGCGTCGGATATCTGGATTCTGACAGGGGCCAGCTTGCCCCTTTTTTTGAGCGTTTCGTTCATATACGCCCTGTAGTCTATATTGACGTCGGAACTCTCGTAGTCGGCAAACGAATTTTCGACGGTCATGTCGGCGTTCCGCGTTATCCGTATTATGAATTTCGAGATGATTTTATGTTTTTTGAAAAGTTCTTTCGCGTAACGGTATATGATATCCTCAGACAGGATATATTTGTAGGCGGGTTTATTTTCATCCGGACCTCCCGGGATTTTGATTATTCTCTCTATATTTTTGTTTTGGGATATGATACCGTATGAATTTTTGCCGTTGTGGGTTATTTCTAAGAGCACGTATGTCTGTTTGTTGAACAAATGGGGAAAAGGGTGTTTGGAGTCTATTATCTGAGGGGATAAAAGCGGCATGATCTCCCGCTTGAAATAACTTTTGAGCCATTTTTTTTCGTTTTCGCCGAGATTTTCAAATTTGCAGTATTTTATATTCTTTTCCTCAAGCAAAGCGGTGGTATCCCAGAACATCTTGTCCGCTTTTTCGTATATGCCCCCGGTCGCGCCGTAAATTTCCCTGAGCTGCCGCTCGGGGCTCCAGCCCGTTTTGTTGTCGTTGAGCGCCTCGTCGCACAGCAGGGATTTTTCATACAGGCTGCCCACCCTGATCATGTAAAATTCGTCCAGATTGGAATGGAATATGGCGATAAATTTGTATTTTTCCAATAGCGGAACTTCCGCCTCACCCGCTTCTTCCAACACCCTCCTGTTGAAATTCAAAAAGGACAGTTCTCTGTTGGCGAAATAGCCTTTTAAATCGTTGTCTTTCATTTTTTACAGTTCTCTTTCGTTGTTTTTGTTTTGCTCGGTGTACAGCTCCAGAATTTTGGAGCTGTACAAATGCGCGTTTTTGTAATCCTCGTTTTTTACGAAAACCATTTCAAACAGTTTGTATAAATCCTTTTTGTAGGGATGTTTGGCGAAATTTTCCAAATATGTCTCCGCTTCGCGCAGATAGTCTATGGCTTCTCTGGCGTCGCCTGTTTTCAGGGCTCTGTTCGCCGCGAGTATGTTTTGCCTGCATATCCCGTTTTCGTCAAACGTTTTTTTTATGAAATTGTCGGAATTGACGCCGGCTTTCGCGGATCTGTATTCCTCCCCGTCTTCTGTCAAAACGGGCTGGCACAAATATTTATACAGTTCCGTCTGGCGCTTTATATGCCTGCCCGCGAAAAGCTCGCCCAGATTATTTGCGCAGGATTCTCCTTTTTTGCAGTATTCAAGGCATTTGCTTTTGTCGCCGCCGACAAAAGCCTCAAGCGCCGCCTCCAGACACGCTATCCCCAGAATTAGCGCATTCTCCTTATTTTCGGTTATCTGAGGGTAATTTTCGGCTATATCGATATATTCCCTGTAATCGCCCGCGAAATATACTTTTTTGGCTTTTATGCTTATCGTTTCGATGTCGTCAAATTCGTAGTTTTTATTGAATTCTTCGTCGTGCTCCCCCGTCATCAGAAAAGACAACGGAACTTCCAGGCTCTCCGCTATTTTCTGAAGCGTTTTTATTGAGGGGCTGGCGACATCGTTTTCGATCTGACTCAGCATATTGCGGGTGATGAAATCCCCCACAAGCTCCTGCTGCGTTATTTTTTTGTCTATCCTTATCTGGCGTATTTTTTTGCCCAAGCTCAATTCCTTTATTTTGTTCGTGTCTCCCATTTCAAATTCCCCGCCTTTTTAACAAACCAAAAATCAAAGTAAATACAGTTTACTTTGATTATATACGATATTGATCAAAATGTCAAGTGTTTGGAGGCCAAAATTAAAAATAAAGCTTGACAAAACATACGCTATATTTTAAAATATATATATCATTATATTTTTATATCTTTGGCGGGTGATTGGGTATGCCTGTTGACAAACAAAACAAAAAATTGAGAAACAACAATCTGCTGATTTTGGTTTGCGTCATACTGTTTATCGTATTTGTAAACCTGCTTGCGGGAAATCTTCCGAAAAACAGCAAATTAAAGCTCGTCGGGTTTTCATTCATGGAAGGCGGCAAATTCGGGTTCATGGACAAAACGGGGAAGATAATGGTTGCTCCCCGGTACGATGAGAGAATATATTCGTTTTCCGAAAAACTCGCAGCCGTCTGTTCGGCGGGCAAATACGGATATATAGACAAAACGGGGAATCAAAGGATAAGCATGTCTTTCGATTCGGCGCGCGCCTTTTCGGAAAAATTGGCCGTGGTGTCGATTGACGGCAATTACGGATATATAAATACGGACGGCGATTTCGAAATCCCGGCGAAATTCGGGGACGCGTACAGTTTCAACGAAGGCTTGGCCGCTGTAAAAATCGGCGGTCTGTGGGGATATATAGACAAAAAAGGCGTTTTAAAAATAAACCCGCAATACGATGCCGCCTCCAATTTTTCAAACGGGCTGGCGGCGGTGGAAAAAGACGGTTTGTGGGGCCTCATCGACAAAAAAGGCGCGAATATAACCGAAATCGAATATCAGAAGACGGATAAATCGTTTGTCAATCCGCTCATTTTGGCCAAAAAAGGCGACAATTATGGGTATATAGACAAAAAGGGCAAAACGGTGATCGGCTTTAAATTTAAAAACGCGGCGGCTTTTTCCGAAGATTTGGCAAGAATAAGCCAAAACGGGCTGTACGGGTATATAGATAAACAAGGCGCTTATGTGATATACGCCGCGTATTCGGATTGTTCCGATTTTTCCGAAGGGCTGGCTTTCGCTGCGGAAGATGACGGCGCCTATTTTGTGATAAATAAAAAAGGCGAAAAAGTGATAAGCGCGCAGTTTGCCGGGTACAGGAATTTCAAAAACGGGTTTGCGGCGGTTTCCGTGGGGGACAAATGGGGGGTCATAGACAAAAAAGGCAGATATATAATAAACCCGCAGTATTACGCGATATCGGATTTCGAATCCGGGCTGGCTATCGTGAGGCTTGAAAACAATGTCGGGGTCATCGACAAAAAAGGAAATATCGTGATAGAAATAAAATACGAAAACAACGATTCGATCAATTATTACGGCCTTTCGATGGTGATGGAATGACCAAAACAAAAAAGACGCGCTGACAACTTTCGATATTTTCATGCGTCTTCTTATATTTGCGACTTGACAAACCCCCATCACAAAGCTCTCGTCACAGTCCCGTCCGTCTTCAAACAGCGGGCGCACACGCTCACCGTTTTGGGCGAACCTTTTACAAGAGCTTTTACTTTTCTTATGTTCGGTTTCCAGGCCCTGTTTGTTTTCCTCTCGGAATGCGACACATTGTGCCCGAAAGAAACGCCCTTCCCGCAAAATTCACATTTTGCCACGACAAAACAACCTCCCCTCTGAAGTTAAAATGCAATTATGGATACACTACGGTACATTATATCACATTATAACGCGAATTGCAAGGGATTTGCGAGAAATATTAAAAAATTTTACTCGTCGTAGAGATTTTTCTTGTTTTGCTTGAGGATATCCATGACGCTGTCAAAATCCCCGATATCGTCTTCCTCCGAAGGAGAGCTCTCTTTTTCTTTGGAATTGGTTTTGGATTGATCCGCTTTTTCCCGGCTTTGGGGTTTCGCGCTTTTTTGAGTGGCCGCCATCGGCTGATAAACGGGGGCGCTTCTTGCTCTGTCCAATCCTGAAAGCGAACCGGCGCTCCCTGCTTCTTCGTCATATCCCGTCTCGTCGAATCCGGTCGCTATTATAGTAATCTTCATTTCGTCTTCCATGTCGGCTTCAAACGCCACGCCGAATATTATATCGGCCTCCGGGTGCGCGTCGGACCGGACTTTTGTCATGGCCACGTCCGTGTCTTCCAGGTCTATATCCGGCGAAACGGTTATATTTACGACCAATTTCTTAGCTCCTTTTATCGAAGATTCGAGCAGGGCCGATGAAGTGGCCATCGTCGCCGCCAATTCCGCTTTTTCTTTGCCTTTGCCGCTTCCGAGCCCCATGTGCGCGAGCCCCGCGTTTTGCATGGCGGACTGCAAATCTGCGAAATCCAAGTTTATGTATCCGCGGATGTTTATCAAGTCGGATATGCTTTGTACTCCCGTTTTCAAAACATCGTCCGCTTTCTGGAAAGCGTTCATCAGGGTTATCTTCTCCTGCGAAATGATTTTCAGGCGTTCGTTTGGGATGACTATCAGAGAGTCCACTTGCTTTCTGAGCTCCTCAATGCCTTTGTTTGCCTGCTGCGCCCTCCTCTGCCCTTCGAAAGCGAACGGCTTGGTGACTATACCCACGGTGAGTATGCCCTGTTCCCGGGCCAGCTTGGCAATCACGGGAGCGGCGCCCGTCCCGGTTCCTCCTCCCATGCCCGCCGTGATAAAAACCATGTCGGCTCCCCTTATCGAAGTTGCGATCTCCTCCGCGCTTTCCTCGGCCGCTTTTACTCCTATATCGGGATTCGCCCCCGCGCCGTGTCCTTTTGTTATCTTCTCACCTATCGCTATTTTTTCAGCGGCTTTGG
>Ga0123356_10006268_pt1 | contig 12010 bp, 9 predicted proteins | sample TergutEmb28metaG_2_FD_92546 | JGI IMG/M metagenome (GOLD analysis project Ga0123356, IMG submission 92546) | Embiratermes neotenicus P3 segment gut microbial communities from Petit-Saut dam, French Guiana - Emb289 P3 | ecosystem: Host-associated > Arthropoda: Insects > Digestive system > Gut ... | reverse complement strand
AAATTTACTTTTGCCTGATATCTTGCCAGTGTAGCTGCATTGCCGTCATCCAGAGCTGCTTCAACAGCGCTTTTTAAGGCAGGAAGGCTTTCAAAAGTCCAGTCTTTTTGAGACCTGCTGAAATCCACTTGCTGTTTTGCATATCTGTCTGCATTCGGAAAACCGCTTATAATTGTTCCTGTATACGGCAGATAACTTGTATAAGCCTGAATCGCTCCGTTCCAGTCGCCGACACGTTCGCATGCCTGACCAAGAATAAAATATGCAGCTCCTAAATCAATTTTATCGGGGAATCTTGATATTAATTCCCTGTAATACCAAACCTGACGTTCCGGATTATCGTTTAGTTTAATCAGATGCTGTAAACATATCAAATGAATGGATTCGCCGTTAATTATCAAATCAGGATAATTTTTTAAAATTAAATCAAAATATAAAGCGGCAATTTGTTCTGAATTCTGCTGGATATTTGCATATGCAATCATTAAAAAATAATATCCGTTATAAGGATCGCCCGGATTGTTTATTGTTCTTGAACTTAAAAAATGAATTAATCTTTCATAGTCTTTTAAACGGGCAAAATTTGCAGCAATTTCTCTTATTACGGCAAATTCACCTTCGCTGCCCGGTTCTTCCAGTTTTAAAAGACTGAATAAATCAATTAATTCTTCTCTGTCATTTTTTGAACCTGTCAGATAATACGGATTAACATCCGGGGTTCCGCTTAATACAGCAGAAACAGCTTCGCAGGAAACAATTATCAGCAAAAATAATATAAAAACAGTGAAATATACTAAATATTTTATTTTTTTTCTTATATCCATTGTTAATAATACTACCATTGTGTTATGATTTTGTATATGTGATCTTTATTTACTTCATGAAGAAATTTTTTATTATGTGGATAATCAATAGTGATATTAAATGTATTAAGTCGCATATTTATATATATTTTTCTAACTCTTATATTATTTTCCTGCAAAACTCCTCCCCAGCCGCCCCAGGAAACAGAAATTCCTGTTGTCCAGCAGCCCCCTGCAGTTCAGCAATCAAGCGGTCTTGCCGATGAAATACGCAGTCTGACAGAAACAGGTATTTTGTCTTCCATGCTGCGTGCGGTTGACTTAATTCGAAGCAGAGATCTTGGCGGATCGGAATTTGGCCGGACAATGTCTGGAATTAATACAATTTTAATAAGGCTTATTTATCCTGATTCTCCTGCAAGGCTTCCTACAGTCGATCTTCCTCAAACATCAAATTATGCACGTATAATCAGAGAAGCAGAAAGAGGCAATTATATCAGACCTTCTTCTAGTTCAACGGTTTTTTTTGAACATATTCTCCCTTTTCTTGCCATAAGCGGACACAATGATGTTGAAATATGGTCAAATGTAATAAGAGACCTGAATAGAGCAGGAGAACTGCGTCCCAATTCAATTTTGCCTCCTTATTTCAGAGGAATAACCCACGAACTTGCCGGTCAGCATAATGATGCCATAAATGCCTATAGTCAGGCATATGCAATTTCCAATGAATGTTATCCAGCTCAGATAAGAATCGCCAGTTTAAGAAGAATTTCCGGCAATGCAGCAGAAGCAGTTTCCATACTTTCTGAATTAATTATTCGTTTTCCTGACAGTATGGAAATTAAAAGAGAACTTGCCCTTGCATACTATTCAAATAATGACTGGTCCAGGGCATTACCTGCAATTGATGAAATACTGCGTTCAGATCCAAGAGACGGTGAATTTCTTCTGATGAGAGCAGCCATCCTTATTGAACAGGGACATTATTCACAGGCAAATGTTTCACTTGATAATTATGCTGCAATTAATCAAACCAACAGGAACTATCTTTTCATGCGGGCAAGGATACAGGCCGAAGGAAACCGTAACCGTGATTCAGCATTAAATTATCTTCGTTCGATAATGCGGGCAAATCCCAACGATACTGAAGCAATGATTTTTGCAGTTACTCTTCTCATGGAATCCCAGCGTCCGGCAGATCACAGCGAAGGAAGGCAGATTCTGGAGCGATTAAGGCAGATTGCCGGTTCATCTATGGAAGTGCTTAATTTGAGCCTGCGCGATGCAGTCCGCCGTGAAAGCTGGCAGGAAGCCCAGGTGTTTTTAAACCAGATTCTTTCAGCCCGCCGCACTGTACAGGATTTAATTGATGCATACCATATTGAAAAAGGTTTGGGAAACAATACAAGAGCTTATAATTTTGCAAGCGAATTATATGAAAGAGATCCTTCCAATAATGAATATGCAATTATTTATATTTCTGCTCTGATAGATACCGGCAGAAGAGCTGAAGCTCTGCGTTTAATAGAAAGCCGTCTTAATACTGTAACCAATGCATCTGTGAAAAGCAGGTTTTTTTATTTACGCAGCCGGCTGCAAACGAATACTGATGATGAATTAAGTGACTTGCGATCAAGTCTTTTTGAAGATCCAAGAAACCTTGATGCAATTATTGCCATGTTTGAAATTTACCATAACCGCAGGGAAGAACGCCGCGCAGTTTCATATTTAAGACAGGCTCTTGCAATTGCGCCTGATCATCCCCTTTTAAGGCAGTATGAAAGGGAATATGCTTCGTTATTGGGCAGAAATTAACCACTTGTATAAATTTCCGCATTTATGTTAATGTTATTGGAATACTATATTTTAAGGATGTTACCCATGGATACATTTATTCTACAACTGCTCATGGCAGCCCCGCAGGCCGGCGGAGAAGCCCCGACAGGAGGGAGCCTTATAGGCACTTTTCTTCCCTTTGTTGCCATTATCGCAATTTTTTACTTCCTGATTATCAGGCCGCAGAACAAAAAAAAGAAAGAAACCGAAAAAATGCACTCAAGTTTGAAAAAAGGCGACAGAATAGTTACAATTGGCGGACTTTACGGAACAATCCAGAGAGTAAACGAAACAACTGTAATTATTAAAGCTGATGATAATGTAAAACTGGAATTCCTTCGCAGCGCAATATCAAGTGTAACAATTCCGGCTGCGCCCAAAGAAGAAAAAGAAGATAAAAACGAGGATAAGGAGAAGTCTGAAGATAAGACCTCCGAAAATGGTGATTAAACATGAAGAAACGCTACAGATTAATTATTTTACTTGTTGTATTGGGGGTTTGTTTTTTATTTCTCTGGCCTACAATACGCTGGTATTTTTTCGTTCCCAAAGAACAGCAGGCGCTGGCGCTTGAATCAAGGCAGCAGATAAGGGCATATTCATCTCAGGCGGCTCAGGCAGATCTGCAGCGTTTTATTGATGCTGCTCTTGTAAACGGTCCGGTTCCGGATGGTATGGACTATTTAATACCTGTTGCAAGAAGACTGTACAGGGAAACCAACAGACCTCTTCCCGATCAATGGAATGCATATACAGTCAGTCAGGCTTTTTTCAGCAGAAGGGAAGCGCTTGATGTTATCGAACAAAAATACCGTGATGATATTTTCGCCTTAAAGGATTTGCAGAATAATGCAGTTAAACTTGGCTTGGATTTATCAGGCGGTTTAAGCATAATTTTACAGGTAGGCCGGACATTAACAAATGATGATCCTGCGGATGCGATGAACCGCGCTCTGGAAGTTTTAAACAGCCGTATTGATCGTTTTGGGTTAACAGAACCGGTTATTCGCCGCCAGGGATCCAGTCAGATATATGTTGAAATACCGGGAACTGCCGATCCCGAAAGGATCAACGACATTATAATGGGGAAGGGAAGCCTTACTTTCCAGCTTGAAGATTCTGAAGCAACTGCAGCTTTTTATCAGTACTACAGGGCAAATCCCGCAACAACATTTGATGCAAGCGGAAACTTGCTGGATCCTTCCATTATTCCGCCTGATACAGTACTTCTGGGTGTTTATACAAAAGACAGATACGGGCTGGATGAACATGAAAGAAACATTGACGGCACATACAGATACATAGCTGTAAAAAGAGAAATCGGTCTTGACGGAAATTATATAGAAGACGCTTATGTTGATCGCAATAATATCAGCGGAAGGCCGGAAGTTGTTTTCAGGCTGAGCGAAGAAGGCGGTGAAATTTTCTACAGGCTTACTTCAGCTAACGTTGACAGAAACCTTGCCATCATAATGGACGAAAAAGTAAGATCCAATCCGACTATTTCAACCGGCATTCGCGACAGGGGAACCATTACCGGGTTTGATGCTGAAAGTTCTGAAAACCTTGCTCTTGTACTGCGAACTGCAGCACTCCCTGTAGAACTTGAAGTATCCAGCCAGCAGAGTATCGGCGCATCATTGGGAGAAGATACAATCCGTCAGGGTCTTTATGCGCTTTTGGGCGGAATTGCAGCTGTTCTTATTTTCATGCTTGTTTATTATAAAACAGCAGGTATAAATGCGGTAATCGCCCAGCTTTTAAATTTTTATATAATGTTCAGCGTGTTAAGCGCATTAAATTTTACATTAACGCTTCCGGCTATAGCAGGTTTTATATTAACCATAGGTATGGCAACAGATGCCAACGTAATAATTTTTGAACGCATGAAAGAAGAAATGCGCCTTGGCAAAACAAGAAAAGCAGTAATAGAAGCCGGTTTCAGCAAGGCATTCTGGGCAATTATGGATTCCAATATAACCACATTTATTGCAGCTTTATTCCTTTCGCAGCTTGGCTCGGGCCCAATCAGGGGATTCGCGGTAAGCCTTTCTATCGGTGTATTTTCATCGGTCTTTACAGCGCTTTTTGTATCACGGCTGATTTTCGATTTCGGCACAGATGTTATGCGCAGTAAAAATCTTTCTGTCAGCTGGACAACGCGTATTCAGGATAATACGGATTCTGTCCGCACAAAGGCGGTCAGTTTATGAAAAAGACAATTAATTTCTCAAAGTTTTTTCTGCCTGCTGCTGTCATTTCCGGTATTCTGGTTGTATTCGGAATTACCGGTTATATCGTCAATAACGGATTCGCCCTTGGCGTAGATTTCCAGGCAGGTCTCATACAGGAAGTAAAAATTGCGCCAACGGCATTCAGCCTGCGCTGGAACGGAACGGAAAACGCTTCTGTATCCCACGACCGCGGAAACATTTACATTATTGTTTCCGGATTTGGAGTGGAAAGCAGATCATATCAGTTTTCGTTCAGCGAGTACGTTACAATCGGCTCTCTAGCACGCGCTATGCGGCAGCAGCTGGGAGACCTGAATGTTACATTATCAGCTAACGATGGGGTCAGTACGCAGGATCTGGTCTTCAGTTCTCAAAGTACATCATTATTGAGCAGTTTCAGTTCCTATACCGTTCATTACCTTGAACCGCAAAGCGCTCCCATTGATATTTCGGAAGTCCGTTCTGCAATGGCAGGTTTCAGCCACAGTGTTGCCGTGCAGAATTTGGGTCAGCCTTCGGATCGTCATTTCATGATCCGCGTTGAAGATGAAGAAGAAGGCCGTGTAACATCCGGCGAAATTGTCCAGATTTTGGAATCATACTTCAGAGCATACTACGGAAGCGGCTGTATAGCGGTACTTCGTTCTGATTATGTAGGTTCGCGTTTTTCAAAAGATTTGACTGATCAGGCAGGTATACTTATTTCTCTTACGCTGCTTCTGGTTTTGCTGTATTCAACAATCCGGTTCAAGCTGCAGTACGCTGTCGGCGCTGTAATTGCGATAATGTATGATGTTTTGATTATTGTAGCTTTTATGGTCTGGACGCGAATGGAGTTTACAACACTGAGTATTGCAGCAATTCTTACAATTTTAGGTTATTCTACAAACAATACAATTATTTTCTTTGACCGTGTAAGGGAAAATCTGCGCATTTATAACGACCGTCCTTTTATTGAAATACTTGATATTTCGCTGACAGGCATTCTTGGACGTACAATTATTACTACAGCTACAACAATGCTTGCTGTATTGGCGCTGTTTATCTTTACAACAGGTTCAATGAAAGACTTTGCTCTTGCGCTTCTTGTTGGCATGACTTCCGGCGTATTTACAACATTGTTTATTGTTTCAGGCTTTGTAAACTTCTGGCAGAATAAAAAAGTAATACGGGAAAAGAAAAAACAACTGGCAAAAGCGTAGGACTTTTTAACACAAAGGCACAGATGTGAATTATTTATCATTTCTGTGCCTTAAATTTTAAAAAAGAATTAAATGAAAATTGTTCGGGCAGAAGTGCTTGGTTTTTGCATGGGAGTACGGCGTGCTGTCGAACTTGCAATTGCAGAATCAGAGCAGGCTAAAATTATAAACAATGATACATCAAAAAAAAACGTTGTATATACATTGGGTCCTTTAATTCATAACACAAAAGTATTAAATGATCTTGGCGCTATTGGCGTTAAATCTGTAAATTCTCCTGATGAACTGCCGGAAAGTGCAGATTGCTCTGTAATTATCCGCGCTCATGGAATAAACCCAAAAATAGAAAATGATTTACTAAATAAAAAATACCGGATTGTTGATGCTACCTGTCCAAAAGTAAAGATAAATCAGCTAAAAACACAGGAACTTTCTGATAATGGTTTTCATTTATTTTTTGCAGGAGAGGCTGAACATGCAGAAATTAAAGGTCTTGCCGGTTATAGCTGTTCTGCTGTTTTTTGTAAAATAATCGGCAGTATAAAAGAAGCTAATGAAGCGGCAAATGAACTATATAAAAAAAATAAAAATGCAAAAACAGCTCTTTTGGGGCAAACAACAATTTCTGAAGAAGAATATAAATGTATCAGCGATGAAATTAAAAAGTTTTTTCCCGATATTTTTATTGTTCAGACAATTTGTGATGCAACTAGACACAGGCAGCAGGCATTACGTGATCTTTTAACCTGTGTTGATGCTGTTATTGTCGCAGGAAGCAGTGAATCAGCCAACACACGCCGCCTTTTTGCGATTGCAAGGGAAAGCGGAAAACCATGTATATTGGCAGAAAGCAAAGAAGATATACCGGCTTATTTTTATAGTTTCGCAGCAGTCGGGCTTTGCGCCGGAGCCAGTACACCGGATTCTGTAATAGACGAAATAGAAAACCATTTTAAAAAAATAATACCGGTTTTATCCTGAGTATCCCATTTCGCCTAACGCTTTTTCAGCTTCGATGATTTCATCAAATGGCATTACATGATTTGCATAAATAATGGAGTTTTCATGCCCTTTGCCCAGCAGTATGACAAGATCGCCTTTTTCTGCAAGCGAAAGAGCCTTGCGGATTGCCAGTTGCCTGTCCGGTATTAAAAACAGATTTTCATCTTTTTTAAAACAAATTCTGCTTTGTTCAGACAATACGCCGTCTGCTATTTCTTCGATAATGAGTACAGGATTTTCGCCCCGCGGGTCTTCATCTGTTAACACAATTATGTCCGAATAAAGAGCGGCTATTTGCCCCTGTATTGAGCGTTTTTGCGTATCACGTTCGCCGGGCGAGCCGAAAACACTTATAATTTTACAGCCGGATATGTTTAATCTGTTACGCAAAGGCGGGAAGATTGTCTGGAATGACGAAGGAGTGTGGGCGTAATCTATCACAACTTCAAAAGGCTGTCCCTTGTCAAGTGTTGTCATCCTTCCCCTGACAGGTTCAAGTTTTTTTACAAAGGGAGCAATTTCTTTTAACGGCAGATTCAATAACCCTGAAACTGTCAGAATTGCCGCAAGTACGTTAGCTGAATTAAACGCACCGGGAAGCCTGTCCCTAAGTTCAATGCGTTCCCTTAATGCCGGAATATAAACAATGTACCAGTTGTCCCACGGACTGCTTTTTATTGCTTCAAGTATTATATCTCCGTCTCTTCCTGCAGGGCTGAAAGAAAATATTTTATGATGTGTCATTTTCATAAAATATCTTGAACTTTTGTCATCTGCATTGACAACGCCGAATGGTCCGAAGAACGGGAGTTTTTCCGGCGGAATATACCGATCCAGTGCGCGAAACAGATTTGCCTTGTCATCCCTGTACTGTTCAAATGTTCCGTGAAATTCAAGATGTTCGTGAGTCAGGTTGGTAAGAACGCCTGAACAAAAGTCAACATCGCCAAGACGGTTTGTTTTCGGCGAAAGACCGTGAGAGCTGGATTCCAGTACTGCATATTCACAGCCGTTAACCGCCATTTCCCTTAACATCCGCTGGACAACAGGCGCTTCCGGCGTAGTCTGATGTTCGCTGTTCCATAAAACACCTCTGCCAAGACAATGCTGTACAGTGGAAACAAATCCGGCTTTTTTTCCAAGCATTGTAAGTAACTGCCAGATTAAATATGTTGTTGTACTTTTGCCTTCTGTTCCCGTAACGCCTGTTATTAGCAAGTGCTGAGAAGGATATCCGTAGAATGAAGCAGAAACCGGAGACATTGCAAAACGCGCGTTTTTCATTTTTAAATAGACAATATTGTCTTTTTTATTTTTAATTTCATTTTCGTGTACGATTACAGATGCTCCGCGTTCAATAGCATCATCAATATAGAGGCTTCCGTCTGTATGAAGACCCGGAAGCGCAAAAAAAAGATTTCCCTGTTTTATTTTACGTGAATCGTATTCAATAGCAGTAACAAGAGGATCGATCAATCCTTCTGTTGCCATTAACATTGATTTTTTTGCAACTTCTTTGGTAAAGAACTGCGAAAGATGCTGTTCCATTGAATGCTTCTTTACTCCTCTTCAAAAATAAATGCCGTAAAAGTATAAAGCTGCGCATTGGGAGCTTCATATGATCGCGGCGGCAGACCTGCCTTGATGCATATATAATCAAGGTATTCATCAAGATCCCAGCCTTGTTCAACAGGAACCTGCGGTAAAAGAACGCCTGTTCTTCCTTCTTTGGTTAAATATAATCCGTGAATTCCGACTTTTACCTGTTTTGGATCATGGCACGGAGTCATGGGAGAAAGCGCCGATATTTCTATATGAAGGTTCGCCAGTTCATTTTTTTTTAATGCAGGAAAACGCGGATCGCCGAATGCAGCTTCTCTTGCCATAAGGCGGACTGTTTCTATAAGAGGCAGGCTTGCCGTCATTCTGCCGATGCAACCACGTAATTTTTTATTTTGTGCGTTTTTTATATGAAGAGTTACAAAAGCGCCGCAAGGTTTTTCCAGATTGGAGTCATTTTTTAGTTCATACCCTGACCAGACAGGTTTTCGGTTTTCCAGTTCGGCGTTTATCACTTCACGCGCCTGAGATAACAATATTTTCTGCTCATCCGGTGCAATGGAAAAACTCATATACTTAGTATATTATAGTATAGATGTTCCCGGCAATCCAGTATCATTCAGATATTGGAACAGGTATTGCTTTAAAAAATTTTTAATTATACGGGAAAAAATGACTAAAGTTGTAAAAATAGGCGGATTTCCCCAAAACACAAATGGCTGCAGCCATTCACAGGATATTTCTGTTAATCCAGTTTATATCGGCGGAAACTATCCGATTGCCGTTCAGACAATGTGGAAAGAACCGCTGCATTTGTCTGATTTGGATGATATTGCAAAAAAAATTGAAACTCTTGGGATTATTGGCTGTAATCTATTGCGTTTTGCGGTTCCTGACATACAAACAGCCGAAATACTGGGAGCCCTTGCCGAAATGGTTTCAATTCCTCTTGTTGCTGATATTCACTTTGACTATAAAATTGCTGTCCGCTGCATGGACTTTAAAATTGCCAAAATTCGCATCAATCCCGGAAATATCGGTAATAAAGATAAAGTACGTATTGTGCTGGAAAAAGCAGGCAAAAACAATATACCTATCAGAATTGGAGTAAATGCCGGCAGTCTGCCTGTTGATCTTGCCGGAAAAGACATGAGTTCATCTGAAGCTCTTGTGCAGGCTGCTCAAAGGGAAATGCTTTTTTTTAAGGAATTTGGTTTTAACGATTTTCTGGTGTCAATGAAAGCCAGTACAATTGCCGATACTATAAATGCGAATAGAATTCTATCGCAGCGTACAGATGCTCCTTTGCACATAGGGGTTACTGAAGCCGGTCCTTTAACAGCCGGAATTGTAAGGAATACTGCAGCTATTATAACGCTTTTGACAGAGGGTATCGGCGATACAATCAGGGTATCACTGTCAGACACCATGGAAAATGAAATTATTGCTGCAAGAGAAATAATTGCGGCAGCTTTCCAGCTGGCTCCTGAAAATAAAAGGTTTCAAAACCGCGGGGTAAACATTATTTCCTGTCCAAAATGCGGCAGATGCAGTTTTGACACACATTGTTTTACAAAACGCTGGATGAATGAACTTTATGCCCTGAACAAGGATATTACAGTAGCAATTATGGGATGCGAAGTAAACGGCCCTGCAGAGGCAAAACATTCAGATTTAGGGATTACAGGAGCAGGAAACAAGGTACTGGTTTTCAGACATGGCAGAATAATCAGGACAATATCTGCTTCAGAAGCGGATGCAGTTTTTAAAGAGGAACTGAATAAATTATGAAGTTTTTTGTTTTTATATTTTTGGTTTTATTTTCAGCTGAAGCCTATACGCAGTCTGTTTCTTACAGCGCAGCTTCCAGTACTCCCCCGTGGTGGCTTTCTCTTGAATACGGCAAACAAAGATTCCGTTCAGGGGATTACGGTTCTGCTTTAATGTTATTTGAAGATGCAAGGCGTGACAGACGGCTTATGTACGAACAAATGGAACGTGATTTAATAAGTCTTCTTTCCTTAAGCGATGTACGCCGCATCGGCGATTCTCTTGAAAGGGTTGAACAATATTCACGTGACCGTTTATACAGGGCAGCATCTGCCGCACTGGAAGAGCTTTATTACCGTGTTCCAAAATCCAGCCTTAATAATTCCGCAAGCGCCGCTTTGGCTGCTGTTGGCAAATTAAAGGATTATCCTGAAGCAGAATACTGGATTGGAGAAGTTTACCGTATCGAAGGCGAATTAACGCTTGCCTTGTCTCAATACCGCAGAGCATATGCTATGCGCGATAATCTTGAAGATCCGGGATTTACAATTACACTGCAGTATAAAATTTCGGATATTCACAGAACAAGGCAGGAATACCGCGAAATGATAAATGTTCTGGATTCAATTGTTATCGGGGAAAATACTCTTTGGGCAAATGCAATTGCCGCACAAACCGGTACTTTTACAGATGGAAGGGGTAATACGGTATCAGCTCCATATGAACAGGCTTCCGCTTCATTTGCAAGAACAGCAATGACAAGAACACTGGAAAACGAAGGTATTAACCGTTTTCTGGAACTGTACAGATACAATAACAGTACTGTTGAACAGGCTCACAGGATGCTTGGTTTGCATTATGCGCTTACCGGCAGTTCATCAGCCCAGGAACATTTGATGTTTGCATTTCTCATTCAGAATACAATTATTATCGAAGAGTTAATGCGCCGTCAGTTTGATTTCAGGTTTACAACTCTTGTTGATTACCGTGAAAATCATGTCCGCAATCTTGCAGAACTTTATAATGCAATTAATCAAAATGCACTTCTTCTTTCGTATATTGACGAAGTTGAATATTTTAAAACTGCATATTATTTAGCCGCAAGCCTTTTCAGAAATAACAGACCAGTTGCAGCGCGGCAGCTATGGGAATTTCTGGCTTCAGTACCCCAGGCAGGTGAATGGCACAGCCGTTCAGTTAGTCAGCTTCGCAGTCCGCGTCTTGAACAGATTGTTTTAATGCCTTGAATAATATCAAATTCTCCTGTCGGGCAACCCGGATTTGAACCGGGGACCCCAAGTCCCCCAGACTTGTACGCTAAACCAACTGCGCTATTGCCCGACGGGAAAATCTGACTAATAAAGATTAAAATAAAACAAAAAGAAGATCAAGGCATTAATATTCTTAATTCCACTTTAAAACTGATTTGTCGTAATCTTTGGGCGGTATATATCCCAATAATTGCATGCATGTTGCTGCAATTGAACTAATACCCAATCCATCATTAAGGCAGCTTTTTTTCGGTTCATTGCAATATTCGCCTTTATATTGCGGATCATAAATAATGCATGGAACAGGATTAAGGCTATGGCTGGTTTTT
>Ga0123356_10006267_pt1 | contig 12010 bp, 8 predicted proteins | sample TergutEmb28metaG_2_FD_92546 | JGI IMG/M metagenome (GOLD analysis project Ga0123356, IMG submission 92546) | Embiratermes neotenicus P3 segment gut microbial communities from Petit-Saut dam, French Guiana - Emb289 P3 | ecosystem: Host-associated > Arthropoda: Insects > Digestive system > Gut ... | reverse complement strand
CCATCATGGGAGCTTATCAAAGTATATGCAGACGAGGGTATTACCGGAACAAGTACATTAAAACGTAAGCAATTCAATCAAATGATTTCAAATGCTCTTGCCGGAGGAATCGACCTTATATTAACAAAGGAAGTATCAAGGTTTGCCAGAAACACAGTTGACACCTTGCAATATACAAGAGACCTAACAGCTAATAATGTACGTGTTATCTTTATCAATGACAATATTGATACCAAAGATAAAGACACAGAGTTTAGGCTCACCATTATGGCATCGGTTGCACAGGAAGAGAGCAGAAAGACATCGGAGCGTGTAAGGTGGGGAATGACCCGTCGCATGGAGCAGGGTAAAGTATCGGTTCGGGATATTTATGGATATGATGTAACAGACGGTATGCTTTATGTTAATTCGGAAGAGGCTGAAGTTGTAAGGCTCATTTTTCACAAATATGTTTATGAGAAAAAGGGTATCCGTGCAATAGCTCAGGAACTGAATGAAAGCGGAGCTTATCTCAGTAAACGTATTACCAAATGGACAAAGAAGAATGTTTCTGATATTTTGTCCAATGAAAAGCATGTTGGTGATATAGAGTTCAAGAAGTTTGTTACACCGAACTACCTTGACCACAAAGTTGTCAGAAATCACGGTATCGAAGAAAAGATATATCATACCGACCATCACGAGCCGATTATTGACAGGGAAACATGGAACTTAGCAAAAGAAGAGCAGGAAAAACGAGCAAATATAATGGACTACGGTTCAAAGTATTCAAACCGTTATTGGTGTTCCGGGAAACTGCGATGTGCAGAATGTGATTCATATGTCGTTTCAAGAAACAAGTATAATAAAGACGGAACGACAACAAGGTTTTGGTATTGTAAAGAGGGTTATGTTTCAGGCAAAGAGAAAAAACTCGAATCCGGTACAGTGATTGGTTGTAACAGTAATCTAATAAGCGACAGAGCATTAATCGAATGTGTGAGATATGCACTTGATCAACTGGATATCCTTGATGAAAGTTTTTTCGACAGCTTATATGCCGACATTGAAGCTGCATATGCAGAAAGCGAAATTGAAAGTATCAAACCGATACAGGATAAAATTGCACGTATCACAGCTAAAAAGAACAAGCTTATTGACTTACATCTTGACGGTATAATTGACGAAGAGGAACTAAAGCAGTGTACTGAGGGTTATCACAAAGATATTGCCGGACTAAAAAGTAAGATTGCCGAGATTAATGAACGAAACGCATTTATAGAAAATGCACAGGCGAATTTGGAGATTACCCTTACAGCAATGAGAAAGATAATCAATCAAGATGAAAGCACACCGGAGTTATATTCGGAAATTATCGATAAAGTCATTCTTTACAAAGACCACGCAGTAGATATATACTTCAAACATATAGCAGAACCCGTATGTCTGACCTTTGCAACATCAAACAGAGGGAAATTCTACAAAGTAGATTGTACCCTCAGGCAAGCAGGCTGATATACATATTAAGAGTGTTGATTTGGGCACCTAATGCCCACCAACTAATATAAAAACAAAACCACTCGTTTTTGAGTGGTTTGTTTTGAGAATAAAACGGGTTTACGTTTTTTCTCGTGGTGAGCGGCAGCTACCACCCTGCCGCTCGATAGAAAGGAGCTACCATGACAAGAAATAATTATTCTTGGAACAGTTATAACAAGTGCCTGTTTTCCCATTCAAATTGTGCTAACTGCGGAAAAAAACGTTTATTTTTATAAATATAGTATTTTCTCAAAGCGTTTGAATATGCACCGCTCCTGTTATTCATTCTTTGGTTTATAGCTATGAGAGTATGATACATAGTGATATCAGATTCTACGATTGTGTCAAGTGACATGTCGAATTCTCTTTCAACTGCTCTTGCTTTACTCATGCGTGATGCTACCGCTTTATTCTTACTCTTAATTCCTTCATCATCAAGAAGAAACTTCTCAAACCCGGACTCATCCATAAAAACACACCTTTTTTATTAAGTTTGTACTTTCTACCTAACAATTACCATAAAAGCTTTGAACTGTAAACCATAAAATGAAAATTAAAACGATATTTGCAACGAATTTTTGAAAATTAATGAAAATAGACAAAAAAATGTGATAAAATTGGATAATACGACTGTAGCCCGGCAAGGAGAAGTCTGTTTTGAGTGTGGAAATCAACGAATTAAAAGAGATAATTTATAATTCCAAAAATATTGTCTTCTTCGGCGGAGCGGGGGTTTCCACGGAGAGTGGGATTCCCGATTTTCGCAGTGCAGATGGTTTGTATAGCGGAAAATATAAATATCCGCCTGAAACTATTTTATCTTATAGTTTTTTTATGGAAAATACAGAGGAGTTTTATCGTTTTTATAAAGAAAAAATGCTTTATCCCGATGCAAAGCCGAATGATGCGCACAAGGCACTGGCAAAACTTGAAGAACAAGGAAAACTCAGGGCTGTTATTACGCAAAATGTTGACGGGTTGCATACACTTGCAGGCAGCAAAAATGTACTGGAGCTGCATGGTTCGGCACTGAGAAATATTTGTATGACTTGCAAAGAGTGTTACCCTATAGATATAATATTGCAATCACAAGGAATTCCGTTATGCAAGTGTGGTGGTATAATAAAACCGGATGTGGTATTATACGAAGAAGCGCTTGACTCTGCTGTTATGAGTAAAGCAACAAAAGCAATTTATGAAGCTGATGTACTGATAGTGGGCGGAACGTCGCTAAACGTTTATCCGGCAGCAGGAATGGTTAATTATTATGGCGGAAACAACTTAGTGCTGATAAACAAATCGGAAACTTCATTTGACAGATACGCAGATTTAATCATCAGAGAAAGTATAGGAAAAACTCTGAACGAAACAATAATAAAACAAAAGGAGACAGAAACGTGATTTACAATGAATTTAAAGGACTGAAGCTGCCGTCGCTCGGCTTTGGGGGAATGCGTCTGCCTACAATCGAAACATCGGGAAAAATCTGCGAAAAAACAGTCGCAGAAATGGTAGAGCATGCGTTTAAAAACGGCATCAATTATTTTGATACCGCCTTTTTCTATCATGGTGGTGAATCAGAGATAGTTTTGGGGAAAGTGCTGGCAAACTATCCTCGTGATTCGTGGTATATTGCCGATAAATTCCCGGGTAACTTCATCGAAATCGTTGACGGTAAGCTATCCGTTGATGTAACAGCTATGGGAATGTCTGCAAGAACATACAACACACCTAAAGAGGTTTTTGAACACCAGCTTAAAACCTGCGGCGTGGATTATTTTGACTTTTATATGCTACACCAGGTTTCCGAAAGCACTTACGGTCTCTACACAGATGAAAAAGTCGGGATTGTGGATTACTTGATAGAAGAGAAAAAAGCCGGACGAATCAAACACCTCGGTATGTCTTCTCACGGCAGATATGAGACAATTGATAAGTTTCTTTCAACATATGACTGTATTGAATTTGTAATGATTCAATTAAACTATCTTGACTGGACTTTACAGGAAGCGGGAAAGAAATACGAAGTTTTGAAAAAACACAATAAACCGATTTTTGTTATGGAACCGGTCAGAGGAGGCTTACTTGCAAATCCCGGAGCGGACGCAGAAGCTATTCTCAAAAAAGCCCGCCCAAACGATACTCCCGTAAACTGGGCATTTCGTTTCTTGCAATCATTTCCCGAGATTATTGTGACAATCAGTGGGATGTCAAACATGGAGCAACTGAAAGAAAATGTGACATTCTATAATGAAATAAATCCGACATCGGAAGCCGAAAAAGCAATATTGCAACAAGTTGTTGACGGGATGGCATCATTTATACCATGCACATCGTGCCGCTACTGCTGCGGGGTGTGTCCGATAAAACTCGACATTCCAATGTTAATTGCAACATATAATGAAGCAAACCACGGAGTCACATGGTATGTAGAAGACGTATTGGACTCACTTGCAGACGATAAAAAACCCGGGTCCTGTACAGCCTGCGGAGCTTGCAACCCATTATGCCCGCAAGACATAGACATCCCGGATACATTTAAAAAATTCTGCGGTTTATTATAAAATAGTTAATTAAAAATGAAGGTACACCATTAATCCTGAGGTGTACCTTCATTATTTATCCGGTTGGATATAGAATCAAACTTCTTTTTACTTACCGCAATGATTATAAACATCAAAACGAGAAAAACAGCCACCAATACAAAAGGATAGCGGCGGTTTATTTCAGATAGAAAGCCTGCTAAGTAACCAAACGGTATACTTAAGCCGAGAACTATTACCATCATGAGTCCTCTGATTCTTGCACGTTCAGATGGTTCTATCAATATTTGGATCAGTGAATCGTTTCGCGGTACTACAAAACTGAATGCAACAGCATCAAGGAAAACAACAATAAACAGGATGCTTAACGAACCAACAGGGGTGAAAATCAATAAAATATAACAAGCAACAAAAACAACCAAACCGATAAGCATCGGAGACCTAAAACCAAGCTTATCGAGTTTTGGTTGAAAAAGGTAAAGAAACAAAGCAATAACAATAGCCCGCAAGATAGGAAAATAAGCAAGAAAATGCTCGGGTATTTTAAGTGTACCGGTAACATATAAGCCAAAGAAACTCCCTGTAACCATCCAAACTATACTGAATATTGTTGTCAGCACAAGTGCGAGAACCATATCTTTTGAAGCGAAAATTTTCTTAAAAATGCCTCCATAACCGCTCATTATCTGCCAAAGTGACATATCCTTTGTTTCTGCTAAACGGGTTTTTCCAACCTTGGTTTCGTCACCGATAAAATAAAGGAGGAAAAACTTAAGGGTCATAGAAAGAAATGAACAAATGTATAGTATCTGCATTGCCGGAATAATTGACAGCCTGTTTACCATGATTGCGGCAAGCGGAGCAAATATAACGGCAAGCTGAGCAATCATGTGTAAAAGTGAGAAAATTCTGACAAGTGAGTTTTTTTCTGCATCTTCTATTAATAAGCATGTCCATGAGTTATCCGTTATTTGCATAAGTCCGTTAAATGCAGCAGCAACTACAAACCACCAAAAGTTTTGTGAAAATGCCCATAACAAACATGGAATCGACCACGATGCCATGTCAAAGATAAAAGTTGTAAGTTTTCTTCCGAGTTTATCGGTAATCGCTCCGCTAAACAGAGCGGAAATAGCTCTTACAAACATGAAAATAGAAGCAACCAGCCCGATTTGCCTGTCTGTTAAAAGTAATGCCGCCATATATACTGCGACAAACGGAGAATATAAATTAAAAGGAATAACCCATAATGGTTCTGTATAAATAGCAATCCTCGGATTTCCTTTTATTGTTACGAGAGTCTCAATTAGCGGGTGTTTGTCGCGTTTTACTTTTTGGGACATTACCACTTGTTACCTTATTATTTAATTATTGGCGGCACGAAACGGAATATTATCACAGAAAAGACAAATTGTCAAAAAGCAGCACCCGTGTGTCTTTTTTAAAAAAGGTTACAAAAAGTTACGAAAAAATGTCAAAAAGGGTTGACTTGATGTATCCGGTATGTTAAACTGGTCGCACAAAATGTCATTTGTACAGAATTTGTATTGCTATCCTAAGGAGAAAAATTGTGAACCTCTATTTTCGCAAAATCGTATTAATAGTTATAATCTTTAGCATAATGGCAAGCCTGACAGGCATGACACAACCTGCGCTTGCATCGGTCGGCACATTCCGCACAACAGCCGACGTTAATGTGAGATCTGAACCGTCAACAGAATCAGAAGTTGTTGTTGTTATATATAACAGTACAAATGTGGAAGTACTCGATCATAATCCCGCAGGATGGTCAAGGGTTCAAGTAAGCGGACATTCCGGATATATAAGATCGGATTTTCTCAGATTTCCAATAGGTGACTCACCTGCAACATTTCGCACGACAAGCGGTGTAAACCTCAGGTCGGCGGCTTCGACAGACTCAAGTGTTCTTAAAACAGTTGTTGCCGGAACAAGTGTTGACGTTCTTGAACACAATCCTGCAGGCTGGTCAAAAGTCAAAGTAAGCGACACAAACGGATTTATAAGATCGGACTTCTTAACCAGAGGGGGCAGCGGAAGCTCTTCATCTTCGGGTACAACGGAAGCGGTCTCAACATCAAGCACTGCTTCAATAGGAACACTCAGAACAACTACAGTAGTTAATTTAAGATCAGGTTCATCAAGAGACACAACTGCACTTAAAACACTCGCAAAAGGCACAAGTGTTGATGTAATGGAAATTCTTGCAAACGGATGGGCAAGCGTCAGACATGACGGTACCAACGGATTTATCAGAGCCGATTTACTGACAGACGGAACAGGAACAACCCAGGCAGCGCCGTCAACTCTCAGAACTACGGCTGTTGTCAGACTCAGAAGCGGTCCTTCCACCGATGACAGAATATTAATGACAGTTGACGCAAACACAAGTGTAGAAGTTTTGGATTATAATCCAACCGGATGGTCAAGGGTTAAGCATAACAGTTCCGAAGGATTTATCAGATCAGATTATTTATCGGTATCGGGAGCTTCTACAAATGAATCAGCTATTGCAACACTGAGAACAACTACAGGTCTTAATTTCAGAACAGGACCGTCTAAAAATGACAGTGTAATAAGAGTACTACCCGTTAATACGAGTGTTGAAGTATTGGAAAATCTTTCAAGCGGCTGGTCGAAGGTAAGACATAATGGAACAGTCGGTTTTGTAAGTTCGGATTACCTTGGTACAGGCGCAAGAACAATTGAACTGATCGACTGGTCAACAGCAAGAAATATTGTACCGACAGGCGTAAACTTAAGAGTAACGGATGTACGCACGGGAATAACATTCCAATTAAGAGGATTTTCAAAATCCGGACACATGGACAGCGAACCTCCGACAGCTGCGGATACAGCCGCAATCCTTAGAACACGCAACGGTGTATGGGCATGGGCACCGCGCCCCGTATGGGTCACCGTAGGCGACCGCACCTTTGCTGCATCACTAAACGGTATGCCGCACGATGTAAGTACAATAGCAGACAATGGAATGAACGGACATCTGTGCCTGCACTTTAACAACACGGTTACAAACAGCAAATCATATCAAAGAAATTTAAACAATGCAGTAATGGAAGCATATAACGCAAGACCGCGATAAGAATCTATAAAACAGTAAAGAGCCGGCTGATGCCGGCTCTTTAAATATAAATAGACACATTGCACATAAACACACAAAAACATTTTGCAATATTGCACAAATAATATGTATTGACTTATCATTATTTTGACGGTATAATTTGATTAAATTTAAACGATTAGATTTTAGGATTCGCAAGTGCTTGAGTTAGTTGTTTTACGCACAAGTGCTTTTAATTTATGAAAAAGACATTTTAATGCGGAGGTGGAAGTCATAACAATCAAAGATATCGCAAGAGAAGCAGGAGTATCCACCGCCACGGTATCATATGTTATTAACAGCTCAAGACCTGTTATGCCGGAAAAACGTCAGCGTGTACTTGACGTTATTTCAAAAACAAACTATCAGCCGAACCGTGTCGCAAAAAGCCTGAGAACAAAAAAGACCAATATTATAGGAGTGCTTGCCGAAGACATTCTTGGTTTCCCCTCTGTCGGAATAATAAACGGTATATCCGAATATATAGAAAAAACCGATTACAATATCCTGCTCAATGACCTTAGAATGCTTGACAGCCTTTTTAATAAATATGATCAGGTAATTCACCAAAAGGAAAAAATAAACAAAGCCCTCTCATTTTTAGTTTTTGGGGCAAAAGTGGATGCCGTAATTTATGTCGGCATGTTCAACCGTGACATTTCGGGCATAATTTCTAATATAAATAAACCTGTAATTATCGCATATTCAACATCAGATGAAGAACATACATTCTCCGTAAACTATGAAAACGAGGATTGTGCAGCCGAACTGACAAAACACCTGATAAAAAACGGGCACAAACGAATAGCAGTCATTACCGGACTTGCACATACATCGCCGGCACAAACCCGTTTAAAAGGCATAGACAGAGCATTTAATGAAGCAGGTCTTATATTGGACAGATCTCTTGTAAGAAACGGAGATTGGGAACGTGCTTCGGGATATAACTGCATGAAAGACTTGCTTGAACCGGAAAAAAAATCACTTCCGACGGCAGTTTTGGCAATGAATGACTTAATGGCAGTGGGTGCAATGGATGCGATAAGAGAATCGAATCTTAAAGTACCCGAAGATATATCGGTTGTAGGCTTTGACAACCGCGAAGTTTCAAACTTCGTTTTCCCGAAACTGACCACAGTCGAAATTGATTTAAAAGCAATAGGATATACAGCCGCCAAAATGGCAACACAAAAACTAACCGGAACCGGTGAATATGCAGACTTACGCAATGTTATAATCCCGAGCAAACTAATTAAAAGAGACACTGTTTTGCGAATATAAATATTTAAAGAGGAAAAAAAGTGAGTAAGTACGGAATCACATTTATCGGGCATATGGCATTTGACGAAGTGCATCATTTCGGAGGGGGAAAAATAGTTGCTCCCGGAAGTGCTGTATTGTGCGGAGCAATGGTTACGGCAAGAATCGGAGTAAAAACAGCCGCAGTCGTAAAAATGTCACTTGCGGACGAAGAAATTACACAACCCATGAAAGACTTGGGTGTGGATGTATTCATCATCCCCGCCGACTGTACGACATATTCAAGAGTTCTTCATAAGTCCGAAAACGTAGACGAGCGGGAAATCAACCTTGTAAAAACAGCAGGACTGATGAAAATTGAAGACATCCCCGAGCTTGAGTCGGAATATTACCACTTGGGAGGAATATCGGATTCCGAATTTGATATGGCATTAATCGACGGTTTAAAAGCAAGGGGCTACAGACTGTCAACAGACATGCAAAGCTACGTCCGCCAAATCACACCGGTCACAAATGAGATAAACTTTGCCGAAGCAAAAAACAAAGAAGAAATAGTTTCAAAAATGGACATGGTTAAGCTCGATATCGTAGAAGCAAGAGTCTGTGCAGGCACGGAGGATCTCGAAGAAGCGGCAAAAATCTTTCAATCCTGGGGCTGTCCCGAAATAGTAGTAACAAGGTCGGACGGAGTTCTTGCAAGAAAAGACGGAATTACATATTTCGAAAAATTCTCAAACAACAGTGTTATAGGACGCACAGGCAGAGGCGACACAACCTTTGCAGCTTATCAAAGCTGGAGACTGAAACATGATGTCCCGACCTCATTAAAGTTTGCGGCAGCACTGGTATCGATAAAAATGGAAACCTACGGACCTTTTGGAGGCACACTGGAAGATGTATATAAACGTATGGAAGAGAAACATTCATAAAATCTATTGTTGATGCAAAACCGGGGAGAAGCTATGTACGCAGAAAACCTTAAAATAGATCCAAACTGGTGCGTTATTGAAGACACGTTTGATATAACACGTGTCCGGCATAACGAATCCGTTATGGCACTTGGTACAGGTTTTTTAACTACGCGTTCAAGCTTTGACGAAGGTTTTACCGATGATGAGCAGAACATCTCTTACGACCGTAAGGCTATGAACGTCTCTCTCGAAGTAGTCCCGACAAAAAAGAGCCGCTGGGGAACATTCATACCGCTTGTACAAGGTTTGCACCCGTTTTGGAACGTTGGCGTAATAAACCTTCCATATATGCTCGGCCTTGAGGTTTACGCCGACAACGAGAAGCTCGACATGGAAAACTGCAACATTACAGGCTATAAACGATGGTTAGACATGCAAAAGTCTACCCTATACCGAACTTTTCTCTGGGAAACAAAAACCGGAAAGAAATTAAATCTACTTTTTAAACGATACATGAATCCTGACGATAAATTTGTTTGCGTGCAGGAATTAAACATAAAATCTCTTTCGGGAAACGTCGAAATCTCCCTTGTCAGTTATATCGACAATGACACTCGTACCAACGGTTACGACAAGTTTATCAGCAGAGCCGTCGGCTTCGCAGCAGACCGTATTATCTACTCAGACGTGACAGGGAACTTGGAAGACCGAATTATGACAGTCAGCCGCCTTGTTTGCGATAAAACAGATACCCACTCAATAAATCGCGACGAGTACAGGGTCAGTTCCACACTCACATTGACCGTAGAGGAAAATGAAGAAGTCAAAGCATTAAAAGTTTCAGCCCAGGCAGCGAGCGTGTACTTCGACAGCGAAGCACTTCTTGACGAAGGTATCAAAATGGTCAACACCGCAATTGAAAAGGGAGCAGATAAACTCCATACAGATCATATTAACCGGTGGGCAAAAAACTGGGAAATGTCGGATATCCAAATAGACTCAAACGACCCGGAACCCTACAACAGTCAAAGAGCAATACGCCAGTCGATCTATCATCTCTTCCGCGCCCGCTCTACAGACCCCCGTGCCTTAAACTGCGCAAAAGGTTCAACAAGCGAGATGTATCTCGGCTCTGTCTGCTGGGACATGGAAATATTCTTCCAACCCTTCTATATCTATACCCAACCCGAGCTTGCTAAAATGACAGGACTCTTCCGTTACGGGATTTTAGACGGCGCCCGCCGCAGCGCAAAAGCACATAACTATATTGGTGCAAGATACCCATGGCAAACTGACCGCTACGGTAATGAAGTATGTTCACTCTTCGAATATGCCGATCACGAAATCCACATTACCGCAGATATAGTAGTTGGATTATGGCATTACTACCGGAGTACTCTTGACAAAGATTTCTTATATAACTACGGTCTGGAAATAATCTTAGAAACTTCACGCTACTGGACAACCCGTGTCAATAAACTCAAAAACCGTCCGGGCTGGCACATCTTGGGAGTAATGGGACCTGACGAATACAAGCCGATTACAAACAATAACGCATATACAAATTTTGTTGTCAGGGAAAGCTTAAGACTTGCGTCAACTGTTGTAAAAATGTGCAAAACCGATGCGGTTGATACATATAATAAACTTTGTGAAAAAATCGCATTTGACGAAAAAGAACTTGACCTCTTTAACGAAATTGCCGACGGGCTTCCTATCCCGCAGGATGAAGCAAGCAAAATAGTATGGCAATGCGACGACTTCGATACAGCGTTTTGCGAAATAGATATCGAAGGATTGTGGAAAGACAAGGATAAGCAATTCGGTTTCTACACAACTCAGGAATTAAAATACCGCGCAAAGTGTTTAAAACAGTCGGATGTTATCGCACTGATGGGTTTATATACCGAAGCATTTACAAAAGAAGAAATGACAGCTTCATATGAATATTATAACCCCTTCACAATTCACGACTCGTCAAATTCAATATGCCATAATGCGATAGTCGCCGCATATATGGAGCGTCCGGACCTGGCATATGAAAACTGGCTGAAATCCATTGATATTGACTTTGGCATACGTCCGAGAGCATCGGAAGGCATCCACTTTGCAAATGTAGGAGGAATGTGGCAGGAAATAGTACACGGATTTGCCGGCATGGTAAATGCGCTAAGTACAGATACACTGACATTCAAGCCATGTATACCGGATCAAATAAACGAGATAAAATTCAATGTAATATGGAAGGGTCAAAAAGTCGCAGTCACAGTTTCAAAGGCATTAATAAGACTTAAAAATATATCCGAGAAAGAATTGACCTGTAAGGTTTATGAAAATGAAATAACTATCGCACCATTTATGGAAGCGGAAATAAATGTATAATCTCGTCCTTAGACGAGTTATAAATATAGAAAAAACAAAAAAAGCAAATAAAGAAAGGAATAATTTATGAAAAAAGCAAAAATTTTAGCAATCCTATGCGCAGCAGTACTGCTCTTTGGCATTACAGCCGCATGCGCAGGAGGCGGAAGCGGCGGACCTGTAGAGATCACCTACATGTTCTGGGGTAATGAAGCCGAAATAGCAGAAGTTACTGCAGTTATCGACAAGTTTAACTCAGAACACCCGAACATTAAGGT
>Ga0123356_10006266_pt1 | contig 12011 bp, 11 predicted proteins | sample TergutEmb28metaG_2_FD_92546 | JGI IMG/M metagenome (GOLD analysis project Ga0123356, IMG submission 92546) | Embiratermes neotenicus P3 segment gut microbial communities from Petit-Saut dam, French Guiana - Emb289 P3 | ecosystem: Host-associated > Arthropoda: Insects > Digestive system > Gut ... | reverse complement strand
TTTTTGGTGACCCGTACGAGACTCGAACTCGTGTTGCCGGCGTGAAAGGCCGGAGTCTTAACCGCTTGACCAACGGGCCGTGGTGCGCAGCATAACTGCGCGATGGTAGCGGCAACTGGAATTGAACCAGTGACACTACGGGTATGAACCGTATGCTCTAGCCATCTGAGCTATGCCGCCAGAAATAATGAGCACGCATTATTATAATGTGCGACATGCCTGTTGTCAACACATATTTCTTAGTGTACAATCGGTATGGGGTGAGAATATGAAGTTTTTAACACCAAAAACAATAGCAGAGGTCACCGGTGGAGAGTACGTAGGCACGGATAAATTTTCCAATAATCCCGTTGCGGGAGCGGTACGGGATAATCGTGATGTCATGCCCGGAAACCTCTTCGTATGCATACAAGGTGCTCGTGTCGATGGTCACACATTCACAAACTCCGCATTTGACGCAGGTGCGGCTTGCTGCCTTGTTGAAAAGCACATACCCGATGCGAAAGGACCCTACGTTATCGTTGATTCCACCCTTGAAGCTATAAAAAAACTTGGCGGATATTTTAGAAGCTTGTTTGATATTCCCGTAATTGGCATAACAGGCAGTGTCGGTAAGACAACGGCAAAAGAGGTTATTGCGGCAGTGTTGAGTGCTAAGCTAAATGTTCTTAAGACAGAAATGAACATGAACAATGAGCTGGGTGTACCGCTGACACTACTGTCGCTAAATGAGAAGCATGAAGCAGCAGTGATCGAGATGGGAATAAGCGACTTTGGCGAGATGAGCAGATTAGCAGAGATGGCTCGCCCTGATATTTTCGTAATGACAAAAATCGGATATTCACACATCGTTGAGCTTGGTGATCTGCAAGGTGTTTTAAAAGCGAAAACCGAAGCGTTTGCATATATGAAACAAACTGGCATCGCAGTTCTTAACGGCGACGACGATTTGCTGTTAGGCTATGATCCGAAAATGAGAAAGATTACATTTGGTCTTGAAGAGCAAAACGATGTACGTGCAATAAATGTACATACTAAAAGTGTTGATACTCTCGAGTTTGACATCACAAGCGAAAAAAGCCGATTCCATGTAACGATGCCGGCATACGGCAGTCACCTTGCTGAACTCGCCCCCGCTGCAGTTATAATCGGTCAGCTACTGGATATGACAGACGAAGAGATATGTCGCGGCTTTTTATTATATGCACCGATCGAAGGGAGATCAGTCGTGACGAAACCAAACGGAGTCACACTTATCGATGATTGTTACAATGCAAACCCGAATTCAGTCAAAGCGGCGCTGATATCACTTTCGGCCTTATTGGGTAGGCGCGTTGCGATACTCGGAGACATGTTCAATCTGGGCGAGCACACAAAGCAAATGCACACAGAAGTTGGAGCTTTTGCAGCCTCGTGCGGAATCGATGTTCTTTTTTGTCAGGGAGAGCTGGCTAATTTGATATATGAAGGGTATATATCTGCAGGTGGTGCCGATGCTCACTACTATCCGCTTATGGACGAACTAATAGCAGAAATTCCAAAACATATAAAAAAAGGCGACACCGTCCTTGTGAAGGCGTCGCGAGGCATGTTTTTTGAAAGGCTCCTGCCGATTATTTCCCACTTGCCGGCTGCTGAAAATACAAAATGACATCAAATGCTCGATCATAAGTAGACGAACTGTTTGCGTTAAAAACCAGCTTATCCCGCCTTACACCATGCTGAGTAAGAGCATCGGTAAGAGCTGTCTGGAATATAGCGGAATCTTCATTTAATAAACTTGGCGTTTCAATTGAAATATGTGCCCGAGCTGTATTTCTTGGTGATGTAACAAAGTCAGCAATTGCAGATATAGTGTCTTCGTCAAGAGCGATCTGATGATCCGGAGAGAATGTAAACTTCATGGTACCACGAGCCACGTCGAGGTCAACAAAACCAAACTCAGGGACTTCCTCCTGTTGCTCTTCCGGCTCAACCGGCTCAACCGGTTCTTCAGATGGCGTGTCAACCGACTCCTCCGTCGGATCATATGGGTCTTGTCCATCATCCTTTTCATCCGGCGGTGGGGTGGGGTCAAAACCGCTGCCATCCGGCAGCGGTCCGTCTGATATAGCTGGCGATTCACCCGGGTCGGGTGCCGCAGATTGCGGCGGCTCATCTATAGGAGGCGGTGCGCTGTTTAAAGCTTTGACAGCAAAAATCACAGAAGGTAGTAAAAATAAAAGAACAACAACGATTATCGCGATAATGATTTTACCGCGTTCCGTTAGCTCATAACTATACATTTTGCCGCTACCTCCTTCTTTCGTCGCAAACAGCGCGAAGGATATATCACTTCGCGTATTCTGTTAGTTGACATAATAATTTATCCTGAAATAAATGTCAAGATTTCTTTTAAACGTTGAGCTTCTGCCTCTATTGAGAAGAACTGCTTCTTATGCAACTCCTTGCGATTTTCGATGAGTCTGCGAGTGCGCAGGATCTGTTGATCCATCTCATCAAGCTCCGCCTGACGTGCAGCAATATAATCATCAGTGTGCCGCGCAAAACGCTCGGCATACTCCTTAAGCATTTTAACACGTAAGACACCATCACCCATGAGCAAATCATAATCAAAACCTGAAGCGGCGATCAACTTGCCGACTATCTCGCGACGTGAAGAGTCAGGAAGAGAGTCGGGAAGAGTCTGCAGATATTCTTCAATGAGATAGATGGAATCTGTTTTCTTTGACCTCAAGGCAAGCGCTTCATAGAGCTCATCTGTGTTAAGGAATCTTTCAGTGTAGTTTTCCGCTTGTGACTCCCTTTCAGGAGCAGCGGCGACAGGCGCTTCTTCAGGTGAACCGCCGTTTCTGAAGAGATTTAATCCGCCAAAAGAAGAAGCCGGTCTTTGAGGTTGTGTAGGTTGAGGTGGTGCAGATACCTCGGGGGGCTCTGTATAAGTGCTCGGTGCAGGCATTGCTTCCACCGTCCTTTCCTGTTCAGGTTCATCAAAACGCTGAGGTTTTGCAGATGCTACATTAGTTGGCTTTTCCTCCGGGAAAACAGGGCTCGACATTCCGGGTATAGGTTGCCTTGCTGCCGGTGTTACTTTTGTCGGACTATCGGGCACGTCAAATAAAGGTTTGATATCCGAATCGTTACGTGATGCCAAATCGTTAAAATCAGCATCCTTTACGTTTTCATCCGTATCAACCTTACGTAATACACCACTACGTTCCAACATTGCCATTATCTTGCTATCGCTACGCTTTTCCGGCATGCCCTAAAACCTCCCGACTACAAATCAGCCATAATTTTCTTCGCTCAATAATAAGGAATTCCTTATCAAATTAATTCTATGCAAATCCGCATCATAAGTCAAGGATTATTTACTAAATATCTTTGTTTTAATGTATAAAAAAATTCCTTACTTTTTTAAGAGCTTATTTTGGTCTTTAATCGACAAAAAACGAGAGGGTTTATACCTACTTCCCTCTTATGATTTTGACGTAAAATCTTCTGTTTCTTGGCGGGTCAAACTCACAGAAATATATGCTTTGCCAGGTGCCGAGAAGAAGCTTTCCGTCGTTGATTATAATAGTTTCGCCTGCTCCGACAGTTGATGCTTTAAGATGTGCTTTACTGTTGCCTTCTGCATGACGAAAATCAGAGCGATCGGGAAAAGCAATTTCTAATCCAAGTAAAAGATCACGTACCACATCCGGGTCGGCATTTTCATTGATAGTTATACCTGCCGTTGTATGAGGACAAAAGACAACAGCGAGCCCATCGGAAATCCCGCTCTTTGAAACAGACTCCCGGACTTGGTTTGTTATATTATAAAGATTCTCACGTGGTGTAGAGAGGTTAAACTCAAAAATCATTTTTCTGTGCCTCCCGATACTATACTTTTATGCCCCAAAGAACTTGGCGTGGATAGCTGCTACTGCGCGGTCTGCGTCATTTTCATCAACAAGTACAGAGATTTTTATCTCACTGGTGGAAATCATGCCGATGTTGATTTTTGAATCATATAATGCTTCGAACATCATCGCAGCAACTCCAGGAGTCGACATCATACCGGCTCCGACAACACTGACTTTTGCGATTTTGTCAGTCGTCTTGATATCGGAGTACCCGATAACGCTCCTGTTCTCTTCAAGAATCTCCACCGCTTTTTCCATATCCGCCCTGTCAACGGTAAAGCTTATATCATTTGTATAGTCACGCCCAATGGACTGCAGGATGATGTCAATGTTGATCTTTGCGTTTGCTATTACTCTAAAGACTTTAAAAGCGACCCCCGGTTCATCTGCAACTCCGACAAGTGCTATCCTTGCTATATCTGCGTCTTTAGCTACGCCGCTGATTTTTGTATGTTCCATCTTTGTTACCCCCTTAACTATCGTTCCGGGCTTTCTGACAAGACTAGACAGGACTTCCATCTTTACTCCGTAACGTTTTGCCATCTCGACCGAACGATTATGTAAAACCTGCGCACCGAGAGTTGCAAGTTCAATCATCTCATCATATGTTATTTCATCAAGCTTTTTTGCTCCCGGAATCATATTCGGATCACCGGTAAAAATACCTTCGACATCTGTGTATATTTTGCACAGATTTGCATTTAGCGTCGCCGCCAAAGCAACCGCTGTCGTGTCAGATGCACCTCGTCCAAGCGTTGTAATATCATCAAATTTGTTGACACCCTGAAAACCGGCAACCAGCACTATTCTGCGCCGGTCGAGTTCTGCTTTTATCCGCTCTGCTGACAGGGCTTTTATACGTGCGTTACCATAATCTGAATCTGTATTTAGTCCTATCTGCCAGCCTGTTAGCGACACAGCCGGAAGTCCGAGTTTTTCCAGCGCCATTGCCATTAGTGCGGCTGAAGCTTGTTCTCCGGTGGAAAGCAAAACATCCATTTCGCGCTTTGACGGATTTGGATTTAACTCTCTGGCTTTTTCAATCAGCTCATCTGTTGTGTCTGCCTGCGCCGAAAGTACTGTTACTACATTATTGCCTTCGGAATATGCTTCCGCTATGATCCAGGCGACGCGCTTTATACCCTCTGCATCTGCTAGAGAACTTCCTCCGAATTTTTGTACGATCAGACTCATCTAATAATCTCCCAATATTCTGAAACAAGAATGTGCGGTTATTCCGCGATTTAATAAATCGGATATCATCTTTCCGCTCATCACACCTGTTATAAAAACAGTTTCCGTGCCTGTTCCCTCAGCAAATATAATGCTGCCGAACTCTTTCTCGATTTTATCTCGTGGAGCATCCGTTCTTATATACCAGGATGACTCCAGTAAAGCCGGCTCTGATATCATCTCTTCTGAGCCGTCTGACCAGCTTATCCATCTACGAGCATGTAGATGCTTTACAGCATCTATCACATCCGCAACTACTGCGCTTGCTGTCGGTAGCTTGCCTGCACCGGCACCGCAAAAAACTACGTTTCCAACAGCGTTTCCCCTGACGACTACTCCGTTCGTAACGTCATTTACACCAGATAGTAAATAGTCCTTGCTGACAAGATGTGGCGCGACATAAACAGAGACTTTATCACCAACAGCACGTGCTCGTCCCAATAGCTTTATTTCATACCCTAACCCTGAAGCATATCGCATATCGGCTATAGTCACACCTGTTATACCTGTTGTTGGGACTTGCCGGGGGTAGATATGTTTGCCAAAAGCAAGTGAAGAAAGTATGCAGATTTTTCTGCATGTGTCATGACCTTCTATATCGGCGGTTGGATCAGACTCAGCGTAACCTTTTTTTTGTGCCTCCAGGAGAGCTGTTGAGAAATCTGCTCCATTTTTCTCCATGTCTGTCAAAATATAGTTTGTTGTGCCGTTGAGTATACCATATATCTCAGTGATTATATTTGCAGTCATGCATTGAGCCAGTGGTCTGATAACCGGTATCCCGCCGCCTACGCTTGCTTCAAAAAGATAGTTTACATTTTTATCCATTGCAAGCTTAAGGAGCTCGCTTCCAAACTCGGCTACAAGTTCTTTGTTTGAAGTTACTACACTTTTTCCGGCTTTTAGGCAACGCTGCGTGTAATCCAGAGCGGCACCTACACCGCCTATGGCTTCAACAACTATTGCTATCTCAGGGTCATTTAAAATTGTTTCGAAATCCTTTGAAAATAAATGCTTATACGGGTTGTCGGGAAATTCTCTTATGTCGAGAATGTATTTTACTTCAATTTCCTGCCCCGCATTTTGGCTTATTCCGGAAGCGTTTTTATCAAGTACGTGTACAACTCCGGAGCCAACAACTCCGAAACCAAGTACTGCTATCTTTATCACTACTTGCCCGCCTCCCTTCGCTAAGTAGCGAGTATTCTACCATAACGTTCCCGCTCATGCAACAAAATACAGGCAGCCGCATAACACCTGCGGCCACCTTAGTCAATACTGCTACCTTGCCATCAGGTAAGCAATACCTAATGTTGCTCCTACAAGTATCGGTTGATGCAGTACGTAGATAAGCAGTGCATTTCTTCCGACTATCGGGAAAAACGGGACTTTCTTCTCGTAAAACCACGCCGGGAACTTACCTTCACGTATGTATTCTCCTGCCCAGGTGCCGAAAAGAAATACAAAAATCCATGGAAGAATGGGTTGATAATCATAGCTTACAAAACCGGGCTGCCTCCAACCGAGCACCGAAAGCAAATCGCTTATTACCAAAATGTCGGAGCTGGGTGAAAGGTTTGCCCTCGCCAAAGCGCTAATGATTGTCAGGGCGATATAAAAACAAACGGCGATTTTTCTTGGGATTTTATCAAGGCACTTACTTGTCAAGCCGTAAAAAATCATCAGAAAGCCGAGCAGATGCAAAATTCCGAAGGTTATCGGCATCCCCATTCGAGTTGTTCCATATGTTATAAGAACGGCAAGAACTATAACTATTGCACCACGTTCAATATTGCCGCGGGAAAAACGCGATGAAACACCGGAGATTGATATAAAAACTCCAATGAAGATTGCTTGCAAAAAATCAAAAACCGGATTTCTGTATAACCACCAGGGCGCTCCGAGGTATATTGTAGAATTATACAGAGCATGATGGATCACCATCAAAACAACTGCAAATCCTCGCAAGGCATCAATTATTTCGATTCGCTTTTTTGTGTTCTCTTCAATTTTCATAGCAACGATTATATCAAAACTTATTTCATTGTCAAATAATGAACTATATGATACAATTTTTCTGTCGCACCGACGGTACAGGCTAAAAGAACAAAAAAACAATGGAGATTTAAATGGAGTTGACAGACGAATTAATTGAGATAAATCAACAGTTTGAGCACTTACTATTTAATGAAATGCTTCTCAGCAAAGTTGCATATGGCTTTTTATGTGTAGCATGTTTGTTCTTTATTATTACTGCTGTGTATAAGCAAATCAGACAGCGCTGGCACAGTATTTTCTTTATTTTGCTGTGCCTGTCTGTTATCACATGGTCCGGACTTTCCTTTCTTACTCTTCTTCCCGAGTTTTCGAGAAGCGTGCAACTGATGGAATCTATTAAGTTAATGAGCTTGATTCCTATTCCGGCATTCTTGACATTACATATCATTTTACAGGTTTCTTATAAGAAATTACGACCGTACACAGTAGTTTTGTTTTTGGTTGTACCTGTGTTCCTGATATTAATACTGTTGCGCGACTTGTTTTTACCGAGTTTTATGAGCATTCTGCCGGCAGTTAACAGAGCCGTTTGGTACTTTTTTGTCTTCTACGCATATGCGGTGATTGCGTTGATAAAATCATATCTGCTGTGCTTTAATGTGTTTTATCAGATGCCACCGCGAGCACGCCGGTCGACTAAGTCCACGCTTGTGAGCGTTATTGCACTGACGCTTATGATAGCTTTTTATGCATCATGGAACTCGATTATTGCCGACTATTTACCCCATGGTGCTGTGGTTGATTTGTTGTTACCATTACTTACTCCGATTGCACTTGCATTCATTATATATCCGATATTTGACTCTATGTACATCATGCCTGCATCCGACGTTATCGTCACATCTCGTGAGTTTATAATGAGAGGTCTTAACACTACTGTCCTTGTTCTAAATCGAAGACACCAGGTGCTTGACTGGAACAGAAAAGATTGGGATAGTGGATTTCCTCTGCCAAAGCCAAAATACAAAGAGCCATATCCACTTTACCTAAAGCGTGTGTTAAACCAGTATTCAGGCAGGGTTTCCCCCCATAACTCGGATATCGTTATCATCACAAAAAACGGTGTTGAAACATACTTTTTGCTCAGGGCACACGAGGTTGGATATAAGCAAAGGATGTTTGGATATGTTGTTGAGATATCCGAGGTAACTCCGATATATAATAAGCTGCGTTATTTTGAGGAAATAGCGCATGTAGATACGCTCACAGGTCTAAATAACCGTAATGCATATATTGATTATACACAGCATGTGATTAAGGATGAAAACATGCCGCTGTTGATTCTGGTCGGAGACTTGAATGAACTAAAACGGATAAACGATGTTTACGGCCACTTACATGGCGATGATTTGATTAAAACAGTCTCAAAAATAATCAACGAGGCTAAGCCGGAAGGCGCTTTTGTTGCACGTGTAGGTGGTGATGAATTTGTGATTCTTGTTCCTAATGGAAGCATTGAGATCGCAGAGCAGTTCATAACCAAATCAAACGCGATGTGTGGAACAGCCCAAGGTGATAAATCCAGTAAACCCAGTGTGTCCTGGGGATTTGCATTAATGACATCGGTGGAGCAGTCATATAACGAGCTATTTGCCGAGGCGGATAAAATGATGTACGAATATAAGAGAAGCCGCATTGAGTTCAGTAGTAGTGGTACGTTGCCCGGAAACGCCCCACCTATTAACCCACTCACGCAAGTGCCGGAGGCGGAGCAATTACAGCAGGAAACCGTACAGCAACAAGCTTCTCCGCCGGAAGGATCATGACCGATAAAGAGATGACCTAAACTCAATAGAAAAAGCCGCTTGAAGAATCTGCAAAAACTTTTAGTCAGACTTCAAAGCGGCTTATTTAATGTACGATTACTATAAATCGATTTCGTTTCCGGAGTTATCTATTCTCCTTGCGTTTTGTGCAAAAACGGCAATAAAGTATAACAGAACCATGATCCCAAGTGCAAAGACTACTGTTGCCACAACATCCAGCGCTTTAACTCCGGAGGTTGGATCATTAAACAACATTGAAGTTGCCATTAAGTTCAACGAAAAGGGATTAAACATATAATCAGTGCCGATGAAAGCAAAAATATTGGATAGAATTATTGAAGCGGATATACATACTGCTGCGCTCATTCCGGCTATCCCGGTGGCTGTTCCCAATGTCAGGTGGAAGCAAGTGTAAAACATAAGGTATACGCCGGAAAGGACACCGGCAAGTATAACTCTAAAAAAAGTAACATCGTTGACTTCAAAAACATATACAGAAACCGGATAAGAAATCATCATTGCAATAATCGCAAGAACAAATGCAGACAACGGGTAAATAATGAATTTTGGAAAAATATAAGCCGTGCTTTGCAAACCCGCACTTCTTGGGATAATAACCGAACGCTTCTTCTGTTCGCCTCCTGCTGCTGAGTTAAGCAGTAATAACATTACGATAAGCCCCGCTCCTGTTATATCAGAAATCGATGAGCTTACTCCAATTGACGAAGAAGACCCAAGAGCTTCGGTCAGCATGGAAACATCCATGCCGAACTCCTCATAAAGATCACTCATCATATCCACCAATGCACCCATTCCCGTGATTAGCAGCGGGCTAAAAACCGATAGTCCGATAATAACAAGAGCAATAATCCAGAATCTTTTAGTTCTGAAAAATGCAAGTAATTCTTTTTTAAAGCTTGCTTTTATTTGTAAACTCATAGCACATGCCCCCCGCTTTGTGAGTAGGGCATAAAATACCCACTGTTTATCCCCAGATATATCTGTTCGAGAGACAGCCTCTTAAACCATACGGCTTCAGGGACGATTTGATGACTTGCCAGTGTCGTCACGGTCTTGTAGAACAGCTCAGCTTCACTCACTCCGCTTTTTGCGTGAACCGTTATATCCCCAAAGAACTCAGTTTCGACACGTTCCGCAACATCGATCGCACCAAGGAGTTCCATGGCATTAGTTGATTCCTGCAGCCTTACGGATACTGCATTCTCAGACCCAAACTTTTTTATAACATCTGTAAGAACTCCCTCTACAGCCATTTCCCCGTGACGGAGTATTCCAATCTTATTTGCTACACGCTCTACATCAGTTAATATATGAGTGCAAAGGATAATCGTTGCACCCGAGACTGCGAGACCACTGATTATAGCCATAACCTCGGCCCTGCCCTCAGGGTCGAGTGCCGATGTAGGTTCGTCCAGGATCAACAAATCGGGATTGGCATAAAGAGCCGCAGCGATCCCTATGCGTTGAGTCATTCCCCGTGAATAACCACCGATATGCCTGTTTGCATCATCGAACATACCGGTCAACTGCAACACTTCTGTGGTTCGGGCTTTGACATCTCCCTCATAATCACAACACGCACCTATAAAGTCTAGATACTCAAATCCGCTCATGTACCCAAATAATGCCGGAGATTCAGGTAGATATCCGATTTTAATCTCTTCATTTTCAAAAGAGATATCCCCCCCATCCTTGGCAATGATGTTACAAATTATGTTCATAGTTGTTGTTTTTCCGCAACCATTAGTTCCCAAAAAACCATAAACATCGCCTTTGTCGAGGCTCATGTTCAGGTTTCTTAAGACGGAAAAATTATTATAACTCTTCTTTAAGCCGGTAATTCTGAGCATCGTATTCTCCTTTATTTTAACAGCAAATCTGACAGCAAAAAGCCGGATAGCTCATTAAACGCAAATACCATCATGATTATAACAGGAATCGAAAATAAAAACCAAGCTGTTTTCCTCCAGGGACTTATATCTGCCCACGCGTTCTCTATTTTATACCTTCGAATAGCCGGGATTTTTGAAATAAATACAACTACTCCGACAATAATCATTACCAGAACAGCAAGAATAAAGATTATGTTAATGGTGTTTAGCACTCTGTTTTCTTCATTAGTCATTTGCACTAAACTTGAAAGCAATAGTGTCCCGGCACCTATAGAGTTGACTATCGCATGAAGTATGGTGACAGTAAAAAGCGAATCGGTCGCATATCTTATATAACCAAGCGCAAGACCGTATGCGGTGGTATAAAAGAGCATGTATAAATTGCCGTGCATAAGACCGAATAAGAGCGAACTAATGAGAATAGCCATTCCGGTACCGTACGGTTTAAGGGCATCATACATTATTCCTCTGGTAAAAAATTCCTCAAAAACAGGAGCTATCACAACGAGAAGAAAAACCATTGCTATTATACTTGCGATATCTGTTGATGGTTCAATAACTGTTGGTCTAAACAAATCATCAATGTAAGTGTGGCTGCCTATATACCTTGAAATCAAGAAGGATATCAGCAGCGTTAAAAGAGCTGTTCCATGACCAAAACCGATTGTTGCGGGAAATGTACCAAGAGCACGTGCCAGCCTTTTAGGTTTTCTATAGAGAGTGCGGTAATTTCCTTTATAACTTTTAAAACTCTTGAGTAGGAATGCAGCAAACAGGATCGGGATAACATAAACCAGAACTATTACAACTACCGAGTAAATCAAACTATGTACACCGTCGTTGAGGCTGTCTGAAACTCTGCTAAGCTCGTCAGATATCCATCCCGCAGCGAGCCTGCATAAAAAATAAACGCACATTGTCAGCCCAAGCTTTGCGCAAACGACTTTATAGTCGCGAATCTTCGTGTTGTCGTCTTGTTCTGTTTTTTCTGTAAACTCGTGATTTTCCATGACTAAAGACCATTCCTTCATATATCTCATGCATATATCATTTACGTTTAGAAATCCCCTGCTCTGTATGAACAGGGGACTTTGGGTTCGTTGTTATTTGCCAAACCTACTTTGGAGGTTCCT
>Ga0123356_10006265_pt1 | contig 12011 bp, 12 predicted proteins | sample TergutEmb28metaG_2_FD_92546 | JGI IMG/M metagenome (GOLD analysis project Ga0123356, IMG submission 92546) | Embiratermes neotenicus P3 segment gut microbial communities from Petit-Saut dam, French Guiana - Emb289 P3 | ecosystem: Host-associated > Arthropoda: Insects > Digestive system > Gut ... | reverse complement strand
TTTGTTGAACGCAAAAGCGAATACAAAAAAACCATTGTAAAAAAAGGCGCTTCCATTGGCGCCAACGCCACGATTGTCTGCGGCGTAAGTATCGGCGAATACGCTTTTATCGGCGCAGGCAGCGTAGTAACACGGGATGTCCCCCCCTATGCGCTGGTATACGGAAACCCGGCGCGGGTGCAGGGGGAAGTGGACAAAAACGGGGAGAAAAAATGAAAGGAATCATTCTCGCCGGAGGATCCGGCACCAGACTTTATCCCATAACCAGAGCAGTCTCAAAACAAATACTTCCCCTTTACGATAAACCCATGATCTACTACCCTCTTTCTGTACTGATGCTGGCCGGCATCAGGGAAATTTTGATAATATCAACTCCTCGCGATCTGCCAATGTTTAAGGAACTTTTTGGCGACGGCTCATGGCTTGGTATGCATTTTGAATACAAGGTACAGGAAAGCCCTCGCGGTCTTGCCGATGCTTTTATTATAGGCGCTGATTTTATAGGCAGCGACACCTGCGCCCTTGTACTGGGAGACAATGTTTTTTACGGAAGAGGTTTTACTCATACACTACGAAATGCCTCATCACAAGTAACGGATCATGGCGGCGGCGCGATTTTCGGCTATTATGTGAAAGATCCTGCCGCTTACGGCGTAGTTGAGTTTAATGCATCCGGCAAGGCGATTTCCATAGAAGAAAAACCTGCCAAACCAAAATCCCATTATGCAATCCCCGGACTTTATTTTTACGATAATAATGTTATTGAAATCGCCAAAAATGTAAAACCTTCCATCCGCGGCGAAATTGAAATTACCGCTGTAAATAATGCCTATCTTGAAAAAGGCAGTCTTTCCGTTGAAATTTTGGGCAGAGGCATGGCATGGCTTGATACCGGCACTTACGATGGTCTTTTGGAAGCGTCAAACTTTATCGCAACTATACAAAAACGTCAGGGTATGTTTGTCTCCTGCATTGAAGAAATTGCATATTACAACCGCTGGATTTCAAAAGATGATCTTTTAAGACTTTCTGCAGAAATCAAAACAGAATACGGCGATTATCTTAAATATATCGCGGAGAATAATTAATAGTGCGTTCATTGAACAATATTCTGGTAACAGGCGGCGCAGGATTTATCGGCTGTAATTTTATTCGGTTTTTGTTAGAAAATAACAAATGCTTTTCCGGCAGAATTATCAATCTGGACGCCCTTACTTATGCCGGTAACCTGATGAGCCTTGCGGATATTAAAGAAGGCACCCGTTATCTTTTTGAACATGGAAATATATGTGATCGCGCACTGGTAGAAACTATTTTTACTAAATATGAAATAGACACTGTCGTACATTTTGCAGCAGAAAGCCATGTAGATCGTTCCATTCTGGGACCTGAAGCTTTTATAAAAACCAATGTTATGGGAACGTTTACCTTGCTTGATGCCGCGCGTAATACATGGAAAAACAGACAAGATGTTCTGTTTCATCATGTAAGCACAGACGAGGTTTTTGGATCCCTTGGAGAGACCGGTTATTTTACCGAAGACACCGCTTATGATCCCCGTTCTCCCTATTCCGCCAGCAAAGCCGGAAGCGATCATTTGGTAAAGGCATATAATCATACTTACGGCCTTCCCGTAACCCTTTCCAATTGTTCAAATAATTACGGCCCCTATCAATTTCCCGAAAAACTTATCCCATTGATGATTCTCAATATGATTGAAGGGAAACCTTTACCGGTTTACGGTGATGGAAAAAATATCCGCGATTGGCTGTACGTAGAAGATCACAATTCCGCTGTGTGGTCTGTGATGCAGAACGGTACATCAGGAGAAACTTACAATATCGGCGGAGAGAATGAATGGGAAAATATAAAACTTCTTGAGATATTGATAGATATTGTTGCATCAAAAGCCGGGCTCAATTCCGCCGATGTGCGAAAAACTATGACCTTTGTAAAAGACCGTCCAGGTCATGACCGCCGCTACGCCATTGACTGTTCCAAAATTAAGCAGGAACTTGGCTGGAAACAATCGGTCAGTTTTGAAAAAGGACTGGAGCAAACGGTTGATTGGTATTTAGCCAACAAACAATGGATTGCTTCCATTCGTTCAGGCGAATATCAGCAATGGGTAGAAAAAAATTATGCCCAAAGGAATACATTATGAAAACAGAGTATCCGCCCAAACGCCCTGTGCGTTTTTTTAATACTACCGGACCTTGTAATCCTTGGGATCATTATATGTTGTCACCGGCGGACAGGTTAGTCGGAGTACAACTTGATCGCTACATCAGCGACAGTCTGTATTGGGTACTTCATGCCCCAAGGCAGACGGGCAAGACTACATTTTTGCGGAACTGGGCGCGGGAGATTAACGCCGGCGGCGAGGCGGTGGCGTGTTATGTGAGTGTAGAGGCTTGTCAGGGTATTACCGATCTGGCAGATGCGATGATAACCATCCACAAAGCGATTTGTGCGTTTGCCAGTAGAGCCGAACTTCCCGTGCCTGAGCTGCCGCTCAACGAACCAAAGTTTTTGCTGGATGAAACTATGCACAAATGGGCGGAACTGGTTTTACCAAAGCCGCTTGTGGTGCTGTTTGATGAAGCGGATGTACTGGCAGGCGAGCCGCTTATCAGCTTTTTGCGGCAACTGCGCGGCGGTTTTACCGACCGTGGACCGGGCAAGTTCCCGAGTTCTGTCGCGCTTGTCGGCATGAGGGACTTGAGGGACTATATAACCGCAGCCAAAGATGGTGTAATGCCGAATCCGGGGTCGCCTTTCAACATAAAAACAGATTCTGTCTTTATAACAAACTTCAGCAAGGACGATGTTGCTGCCCTGTTTGCACAGCGAACCGAAGAAACCGGACAGAAAATCACCGCCGATGCATTGGATTACGTGTACGAACAGTCCTGGGGGCAGCCGTGGATTGTTAATTCACTGTTCAACCGGGCTACCATACGAATACTCGGTCAGAACAACTATGAAACTGTCACACTGGATCACGTCATCACCGCGCGGGAGCAGATGATTCAGGCCCGCGAGACGCACCTGGACGCATTGAGCGTACGTATGCGCGATCCTAAAATAAGACGCGTAATTGAGACTATCTTGGTAGGAGACAATGATCCCACCATCAATCGCAGCAATCCGGATGTAGAGTTGTCCATGGATCTTGGACTTATTAAGTGGGACTCTGCGACTGGATTCAAAATATCGAATTCTATCTATGAAGATATACTCACCCGTCATCTGAATGCCGGCTACCATGACAATATGCCGCCGCCCGCAACATGGCGATGGCAGACAGCAGACGGAAAATTGGACATGGATTCTTTGCTCAAAGAATTCCAAAATTTCTGGCGCCGTTACTCGGAAGTCTGGGAACAAAAATCCGACTACACCGAAGCATTTCCGCATCTTCTGCTGACGGCCTTCCTCCAGCGTCTGACAAACGGCGGCGGCAGGATAGAGTCCGAATCCGCCGCAGGCCGGGGCAGGATGGATTTATATGTAGAGTACATGGGCGACAAATTTATAATCGAAATCAAACTTCTCCGCTCGTGGGATACCCCCACGGAAGTACTTACAGAAGGTCTGGAGCAAATCGCCGCCTACGGCGATAAGGCAGCCCCCGGCGCTCCCGCATACCTCATGATTTTCGACCGCCGCGATGAAGCAAAGAAAAAAACATGGGAAGAACGAATATCGTGGGAGAAGAATGGAGCCATAACAGTTGTCAGGTGCTAATGCTGATTAGTAGAAAAAAATTATGTCCAGCGGTGATAGAATAATGAATGATGTAAACATTGTAGCCAACAGGCTTGACTGTTCGTTTAAGCTTCACCAACAGGAATATGAAGAAGCAGCCCTGCGTGTACTTCGTTCAGGCTGGTATGTACTTGGGAATGAAGTGTCTGAATTTGAAAAAGAGTTTGCCAATTATATTGATACAAAATATTGCGTGGGACTCGCAAGTGGCCTGGATGCTCTATGGATGGCTTTCCGTTTGCTTAAAATAGGCAAAAATGATGAGGTAATTGTTCAGGCAAACGCTTATATTGCATGTGTGATGGGTATAACAATGAACGATGCAACTCCGGTTTTTGTAGAACCAGATGAATACTATAATCTTGATGCTTCAAAAATAGAAGCGGCAATAACCAATAGAACAAAAGCAATACTCGTTGTTCATCTATATGGGCAAGCATCTGACATGGAAACAATAACAGCAATCGCCAAAAAATATAATTTATATATCGTTGAAGATTGCGCACAATCTCACGGTGCAGGGCAAAATGGCAAAATGACAGGAGCCTTTGGAGATATAGCTTGTTTTTCATTTTATCCTTCGAAAAACCTTGGGGCGTTTGGCGATGCAGGTGCGGTTACTCTAAATTCCCCTGAGCTTGCCGAAGAATTCCGTATATACCGCAATTATGGAAGCGAAAAAAGGTACTACAATAAAGTAGTAGGAACTAATTCAAGACTTGACGAAATTCAGGCAGCATTTTTACGTGTGCGCCTTAAATATCTTGACGATATGAATAAAGAGCGTGCAAGGATATGCGGTCATTATTTGGATAATATTAAATCAAAATATTTAATGCTCCCAAAAATTCATGCAAACTGCGAAACAGTATGGCACCAATTTGTTGTACAAGTGAAAAACCGCGAGAAATTCATTGAGTATCTGAAATCAAAACATATTGGTTCAATTATACATTACCCAATTCCACCGCATTTATCTGAGGCTTATGCCTATCTTGGCTTTAAAAAAGGGGATTTTCCAATAACAGAAAAATACGCAGATACGGTATTATCATTGCCGCTTTATAACGGCATGTCAGAAAAAGAGCAAAATTATATTGTAAATGCGATAAATGATTATGAAGGATAGTATTTTACTTAGACCTCTTAAAGAAAAAGATGCGCCATTGATGCTTGAATGGCTTAAAGATCCGGATATAAGCCATAATTTTCGTTTTAATATAGAAGAAATAACCATAGACACTGTTCTTGAATTTATAAGAAACAGTCAGAATATGGAAGTAACAAAAAATTTGGCAATTGTTAACGAAACAGACGAATATCTGGGAACAGTAAGTCTTAAAAATATTGACTCAAAAGCAAAAAGCGCAGAATATGCCATAGCTTTACGAAAAAAAGCCCATGGCAAAAGATACGGATATTGGGCAACGGTAAAAATCCTTGACGAAGCATTTTATACACACGGTTTAGAACGTGTGTATTTTAATGTATTGTCCGATAATATAAACGCGGTGAGATTTTACGAAAAATTTGGATTTATCTATGAAGGGGAATTCCTTAATCACATATTTGTGCATAATAGAATACATTCCTTAAAATGGTTCCGTTTAATGAAATCCGAATACGAAAGAATAATGGAAATGAAAATATGAACACGATTAATGATATAAAAATGATTGAATTTTCCCAGCTTGGCGATGATAGAGGGCAGCTTGTTGTTATTGAAGGAGGCGTAAATATTCCTTTCGAGATAAAGCGGATATTTTATATATATGGCGCTGATTCAAATACCGTTCGCGGACAACATGCAAACCGCCAATCAGAATTCTGTATGATAAATGTGAGCGGAAAAAGCAAAATAAAAGCCATTGATCAACAAGGAAATGAAAAAATATTTAATCTTGACCGTCCGTATATAGGTATATATCTTCCAGCGATGATATGGAAGAATATGTATGATTTTTCACCTGATTCTGTCCTGCTTGTCCTGTCGAATGAACATTATGATAAAAATGAATATATACGGAATTATGACTATTTCCTGGGAGTAGATAAAAAATGAGCAAGCTATCGATCATAATACCCGTTTATTATAATGCAGATACTCTTATTGACTGCTACAATGATCTTAAAGAAAATGTTCTGTCACAAGTCAATGATTACGAACTTATTTTTATAGATGATGGATCGGGAGATAATTCCTGGGAAATATGCAGGGAAATTGCTGCAAATGACAAAAAAGTACGACTAATAAAACTCTCACGTAACTTTGGTTCACACGCAGCCTGTTATGCGGGATTGGCAGTTTGCACAGGCGATTGCGCCACAATTAAATCTGCTGACTGCCAGGAACCACCTTCGCTTATTCTTGAAATGCATGAAAAATGGAAACAAGGTAACAAAGTAATTCTTGCAGCAAGAGAAGGACGAGAAGACGGTTTTACGGACAATATTTTCGCAAGTATGTATTATGGGATGGTACGTAAGTTTGTCAGTAAAAAAATGCCCAAGACAGGGTTTGATTGCTATTTAATTGACAGAAAGGTCATAGAAGCATTAAAGTTACTGGACGAGCGAAATTCAGCGATAACCCTGCAAATACTATGGACAGGATTCAAAACATCAGTTGTTTTTTACAATCGTCTTAAACGACAAAAAGGTAAATCTCGCTGGACATTATCAAAAAAAATTAAACTTGTATTGGATTCACTGGTAAGTTTTTCTTCTGCTCCGGTGCGTTTTGTTGAATGTCTTGGAATACTGTGTGCAATTATATCTGTTATTTGGGGGATATTGCTTATTACACTGAGACTTTTAGGTCATATTGAAGTAACAGGGTGGACTACCTTAATGGTAGTATTTTTGTTTTTTTCCGGCATGATAATGTTTTCACTTGGCATTCTGGGTGAGTATATATGGCGAACCCTTGACGTAGCACAGAACAGGCCTGTTTATTTTATTGAAGAAGAAATAAAATATTGAGCAGATAGCCATTAAACCGTTTAGTCGCACAATTATCCAATTCCTCAAATTCGGTGTTGTTGGGTTGTCCAATACCTTTATTGCCTATGTTATTTATGTTTTATTGGTTTATATTGGAACTCATTATATTGTTGCAAATATAGTTGCTTTTCTTTTAAGTGTTTTAAATTCATTTTTCTGGAATCACAAGTATGTGTTTAAAGATGAAACCGGCGGCAAACGCAATCTATTGCATACACTAATAAAAACTTATGTGTCCTACGCTTTTAGTGGACTTATTGTTGGCAATATCCTGTTGTATATTTATATTGATATGCTTTTTCTATCAAAATACGTTGCGCCGATTTTAGTGTTACTTGTTACGGTTCCATTAAATTTTTTCTTAAATAAATTATGGACATTTAAATCGTTAAGCTATTGTAAAGAGGAAATTAAATGATACACAATGTTTTTTTTAATACTCTTGAGAAAAAATTAGCATTAATCGTTGTTTTATGCATTTCTTTTTTCTATTTATTGCCATACATTATTTTTGGCCAGAATTCAATAATCACTATTCATGATAATTTAGATGGCATTATCCCATATTATAAAATGCACCATGATAATGGTCTCTTTTTCAGATTTGATGTTCCATCAAAAGGTTTCAGTGAAATGTCAATCGTATATTATCCTTTGGTAGGATTTCATTTCCAGAGCATATTGTATCTGCTTTTTAGTGATTTTGTAGCATTTACGTTATCATACTACTTTTCATTTCTCTTTAGCAGCATATCAATGTACATATTGCTAAAGAAAGTTCTTCGTTTTTCATCAACTCTATCTATTTTTACAGCTATTTGTTACGCGATTCTGCCTGTAGTACCAGTTTGGAATATTTCGGTAAGTACATTACCTTTGATAATAGCTATTTTCATTCATTTCGCATCCAGAAATGATAATGCTTTCTCATGGAAAACTCTATTGCTTTTGTTTTTTCCCTTTTTCTCTTTTTTTGCATCAGTTGGTATTTTTGTCTTGGGCTTTTGGTTCCTTGGACTCGTTATATTAGGAATTAAAAACAAAAAAATAAATATCAATCTCCTTGTTGGTTTTATTGTGCTTTGTATTGGCTATGTTCTTGCTGATTTACAGAATTTTTATTTAATGTTTGTACTGAAAACACCGCTCAACCGTCATGCTTTTGCAATGCATCCATCTGACAAGCTCGCACAAATAAAGATATTTATGAATACTTTCTATACTCATATTGGACATGGATATTATCATGCGACCTCATTTCAACAAAAAATTATAATCCCTACTGCATTTCTTGTATCTGTGTTTTGTTTGACAATATTTTTCCGCAAGATAAAGGAACAATCAGGAATAATAACCACAAGAATAAAAAAAGCTACGGCAGAAACTGATTTTATGATAAAACTGTTATTTCTTCTTGAATTTATCATTTTTATTTTTTCTTGTATTACCGCATTGTATACTTCGGGACTGTTGAATGGTTTTATTATTAAATACATTCCTCTTTTGGATGGCTTTGATTGGGGAAGAGTGTTTATTTTTAATAGAGTTTTATGGCCTATAATTTTCGCTATTTGCTTGCAAATTATTCTAAAAATCAACCTTGATCATTTATTTATTAAAAAAACAAAAAATCCCCATTTTCTATTTTGCGTTGGACTTTTGATTTTTTGTCAGGTTGCATATACTGCACTTTCTCCGGTATATTACAACGATCAGATTAAAACTTGGTTTAACGAAATAATAATAAAAACCAACATAGCAAAAAAAATAAGACCAAATACTAACTTTGACAAGTTTATATCTTATAGAGAATTTTTTGCGAAAGATTTTTTCGAAAAAATAAAAAAAGATATTTCTTATTCAGACGAGAGAGTGGTCGCATTTGGTTATCACCCATCAGTATTAATGTATAACGGATTTAATACCATCGACGGATATAACAGTGTATATCCGTTGAGTTATATGAAGCAGTTCAGGGCTTTAATTGCGCCTGAGCTTGAGGTAAATCAATTGGCAAGAGAATATTATGATAGCTGGGGTGGCAGAATGTATTTATACAATTCTGACTTATCTTTTGAGCCAACCAGAAACAAAAATACATTACCGATAAAATTGAATATAGATATGGAAGTTTTCAGAAATGATTTTGATGGAAAATATATCTTATCCAGGGCAGAAATATCAAATAGTGATATTCTAGGACTTGATTTAGTTAATCGTTATTATGATGAAAAAAGTATTTATACTATTTTTTTATATAAAACAGCAGAAAAAATATATGAAAAAGGAAGTAAACTATAAAATCATGAAAAATATCTTAGTCACCGGCGCAGACGGTTTTATCGGTTCTCATTTAACTGAGATGCTTTTAACACAGGGATATTATGTTAAAGCATTGTCTTATTACAATTCTTTCAACTATTGGGGGTGGCTCGATGATATTAGACATCAAAATCTTGAAGTAATTACCGGAGATGTCAGGGATCCGCATTTCTGCAAACATATTACAAAAGACATTGATATCATATTCCACCTTGCGGCTTTAATCGCAATACCCTACTCTTATGTGGCACCTGACAGTTATGTAGATACAAATGTAAAAGGAACATTGAACATCTGTCAAGCTGCCAAAGAAAACAGTGTAAAAAAAATAATCGTTACATCCACTTCAGAGGTTTATGGTACAGCGCAATATGTTCCGATTGATGAAAAACACCCAAAACAGCCCCAATCACCCTACTCGGCAAGCAAAATTGGAGCTGATATGATGGCTATGAGCTTTTACAATACTTTTGAGCTTCCTGTTGTTATAGCCAGACCGTTCAATACCTATGGTCCTCGTCAATCAGCAAGGGCAATTATTCCTACGATCATTACTCAAATAGCAAACGGAAAAAAGGAAATACAACTTGGGGACCTTACTCCAACGCGCGATTTCAACTTTGTTAAAGATACCTGCCGTGGATTTGTGGAATTAGCCAATTGCGATGCAGCGATTGGCGAAGAAGTTAATATTGCAAGTAATTTTGAAATATCTATGCGTAATACGCTTGAATTAATTGCAAAAATAATGAATTCAGATGTGACATTTACAGAAGATACACAACGTATTAGGCCAAAAAATTCGGAAGTATTCAGATTATACGGCGATAATACCAAAATAAACAAACTGACAGGATTTATACCGCAATACACAATAGAGCAAGGCTTAAAGGAAACCATAGACTGGTTTGTAAATCCTGAAAATTTGAAAAAATATAAATCGGATATTTATAATGTATAACGATGTCGTTCATTTTATCCGGACTGTTTTTAATAAGCCAAATGAGTTTATTCCACTTCATGCACCTTGTTTTTCCGGAAAAGAAAAAGAATATCTTTGTGAATGTATTGACAGCACCTATGTTTCCAGTGTAGGAAAATTTGTAGACCGTTTTGAAGAAATGGTCATAGAATACACTGGCTCAAAAAAAACGGTTGTATGTGTAAATGGTACAAATGCTTTGTACCTTGCATTATTACTCGCTGGTGTTGAGGCCAATGATGAAGTTATCACTCAACCGCTTACATTTATTGCGACTGCCAATGCGATTTCTTATTGTAACGCACATCCTGTTTTTATAGATGTCGATAAAGATACTATGGGTCTTTCTCCCTTAAAAATGAAAGAATGGTTAAAAGAACACACGGAAATTAAATCTAATACTTGTTTTAATAAGTCAACCCATAAACGTATTCAAGCATGTGTCCCTATGCATACATTTGGTCATCCGGTACATTTGGATGAATTAGTTGAGATTTGCAAGGAATATCATATTAATTTAATTGAAGATGCTGCAGAAAGTTTAGGCAGCTTTTATAAAGGAAGGCATACCGGTACTTTCGGCAAAATCGGTGTTTTAAGTTTCAATGGCAATAAAACCATTACTACCGGTGGCGGCGGAATGTTATTGTTTAATGATGAAAAATTGGGAACGCATGCAAAACACTTAACAACCCAAGCAAAAGTTCCGCACCGCTGGGAATTTTTACATGATCATATTGGTTATAATTACCGGATGCCAAATATAAACGCAGCATTGGGTTGCGCGCAAATGGAACAGCTGCCAAATATTCTTAATAGTAAATGTGAATTGGCTAAGCAATATACTGATTTTTTTAAAAATAGAAATGAAGTATTTTTTATTGAACCGGATAATTGTTCATCAAATTACTGGTTAAATGCCATTATATTGAATAATCGTGAAGAACGGGATAATTTTTTAACCTTTACCAATGACAATGGCGTTATGACTCGTCCCATTTGGCAGTTGATGAATAAATTGCCAATGTTTAAAGACTGCCAGCAAGGGAATTTAAGCAACGCCGAATGGTTTGCGGATAGAGTTGTTAATATACCAAGCGGAGTTTATACACATAACCTATGAATAATAAATTACTACTGATTGGTGCAGGCGGTCATTGTCGATCAGTGATTGATAGCATTAATCAAGAATTATATTCAGATATTGTAATTCTGGATCTGCCTAAAATGGTTGGTAAAGATGTTTATTCTATTCCAATCAAAGGAACAGACGATGATATTGATACATTTTTCAACCAGGGATATCGTCAGGCATTTATTACTTTAGGAAGTGTCGGAAACCCGGAAAAACGTATTAATATATACAACAAATTAAAAAAACAAGGATTTATTTTTCCTACTATTATCGATCCAACAGCAATTATTTCAAAAACAAATGTTATTCTTGAAGAAGGCGTATTTATCGGAAAGGGAGTTATAATTAATACCGGGGTTCACATAAGTTGTTTTTCTATAATTAATTCGGGCGCTATTATCGAACACGATTGTAAAATCGGTCAATTTGTACATATAGCCCCAGGAGTTTGTATATCTGGAGAAGTTCATGTTAATGATAATTCTCATATTGGCGTAGGAAGCAGTATAATACAATCTATGTCCATTGGTAAAAATACAATAATTGGCGCTGGAAGTGTCGTTGTCTCTGATATAACTAATAACGTTACAGCTTTTGGAATACCGTGCAGGGTACAGAAAACATGAAAAAGGTTATTTAAGTGGGCGTTTTAATCATAGCTGAAGCCGGTGTTAATCACAATGGTTCGATAGATTTAGCCAAACAACTCATTGATGCGGCTGCTCATGCCGGTGCGGATTATATAAAATTTCAGACATATAAAACAGCAAATATAGTTACGAAAACAGCAAATAAAGC
>Ga0123356_10006264_pt1 | contig 12011 bp, 2 predicted proteins | sample TergutEmb28metaG_2_FD_92546 | JGI IMG/M metagenome (GOLD analysis project Ga0123356, IMG submission 92546) | Embiratermes neotenicus P3 segment gut microbial communities from Petit-Saut dam, French Guiana - Emb289 P3 | ecosystem: Host-associated > Arthropoda: Insects > Digestive system > Gut ... | reverse complement strand
TGATAACCATCGAATGGATTATTTACGGTAGCTGGCAAAATAATATCTTCATTCGCACCTATCAATTCTTTATAATATCTGTTGACAGAATTTGCGGTAGTGCTGAAAACAAGGTCATAGATTTGAGCGCCATTAAGCTTGGGGGTATTGATGCCGGCTCTGTTTCCCCAGGTTACATGTACTATCAGCACATTACGCTTTAAAGCCGCGATATCAGCCGGGATGGGCGGCGTACCGGCGGCCGGTATATTCACATCCGCATGCGCATCCTTATCCAGCAGCGCCTCCCGCGCTTGCAACTCCGCCTCGCGCGTCCGGTTTGACCTGTCTAAAACACTTTGCGGGATATCCGCAGCCCGTGCTTTTATGGCGGTCGTATCAATGTCTTCCTGCACGGCGCCAATAAGCCCTCCTGTGGAAACAGGGCCGTCGTCCGACCATGCCGCATAGCAGTAGCCATTTTTTTCAACATCGAAAACTATCAGATTACCAGCGGAATCCTCTGCCCATCCAAGAAATTCGTCGCCGAACATCCGCACTGTGATAATGGTTCCGTCCGGCTGAGTATAGAGAAGGGGATCGGGACAAGCCATCACAGCAAAAACGGTCGTGGGGGCAAAAATAAGGCAAAGCATGGCAGTGAGCATCATTGGCAAAATCCAATACAATCTTTTCATTTTCTTAATCCTTTCTTTTTACAGCTCTTTAACTTTTGGAGCGCCTACTTCAGCTCAAATATTTTTTGTTACCAATTCTTTTTCATCTCCGTAAAAAACACAGGAATACCTGCCGTCAAAAATTCTGCCGCTTCTCCCTGCTCCCTCGCATCTTTTCATGGAAACGGTTACGATAAAGGCAAATAGCTACAAGTTATATGGATATTATATAACTAAATATAATAATTACACTAATTTTAACGCATTCCTTCAACAATTCGCCAAAAAAATAAAATAGCGGAATACAAATGATGGACAGAGGTCAGAAGCCAGAGGACAGAGGTCAGAAGAAACATCAGAAAACCACGGTACGCCGAGGGCGGCGTCCCCTACGCAACATCAATGTAGGGAACGCCGCCCTCGGCGTACCAGGATTTAAATTTGCAATTTGCCATTTGCCATTTGCCATTTGCAATTTGCCATTTGCAATTTATTCAATCCTCACGCGCAAAGCCTCGCCCGGCGCTATCGTGACTCCGGTAATGCCGGCTGCCGGTATTACCGCAATTGAGGTGAAGCTCAAATCGGTGGTTATGCTATCTTCGGCAAAAATGTCTTTGACCGTGAACTTCAGCGTTACCATGCGTAGCGGCGTGACGCAGGGCGCGCCGGCCAGCATGTTCACGGAGGCTACGCTGCGTACATTGATATTATCCGCGCCATCCCTCTTCACCTCCGCCACCAAACCGCCCAAATACTCGTAACCGGCGAATTCCAGCAGCGCGGCGTCGTAGGCGATGGCGGTGTTAAATTGGGTATAGTTGAAACCGCCTGTCAGGATTACGTCCACTAACAGGGTGTCGCCGGCTTTCAGGCTGGTTTGAGCCGCCTCCATATAAGCCCGGAAATCATAAACTTCTATTTCTTCCGGCATGGCAATAGAGATTTCGCCGGCGGTGATTTGCGGATATACATTTTTATCGGCGCCGTTGACAAAATAACTGTTTTCCGGTTTTAAGCTGAGCCGCGTTCCGCCGCCGGCGGCGCCGCTACGGATTTCAAACTCGAACTCGCACAAGATCATATCGCCAAACACGGTTCGCGGATCAAGCAAATCGCCTGTATATGTCACCCGCGCTTCCCAGATATCGCCATCCACCTGTATAGGGCCGCCATTGCGTAAACTTGCCGGATGGGCGAACGCCGAACCGCTTGCTTGCGAAATAAATTCCAATTGCGAATTGTCATATAGCATGGCTAATTGGAACATCTTAACACCAGGGCTACCTTCGATGTAAACAGGTACCATGACCCTTTCGCCGGGTTTGCCTTCAATCGAAGGAACAGTTATTGTCACCACACCATCATCTACCGGTGTAGCCGCATCAAAAGCAGCTATAATCATTGAATCAGGTTGTGTTATTTTTCCATTATCCATTATCAATTGTCCATTGTCAATTGTCGTCACACGGCTATTGACTATAAGGTTTACCAGCAGACAGAGGTCATTCAATTCCAGTTTTCCATCGCGATCCATATCTCCGGTTTTGAAAATTTTGGGAAACCTTTTTTCTATATCGTATCCGCCGATAAAATATTGCGCCAGAAATGACAGGTCGCTAAGATTGACCCGGCCGTCGCCGTTGATGTCGCCGAGGATGTAATCGTCTTCCGGGTCTTCCGGGTCTTCCGTCATTCCCTTAATATAATAAATATCATAATTGTTATAGGCATAGGCAAAAGCTTTGTTGCCCGCGGGCGGCGTTGAGAAGCCCGTTACCCCTGTTATTTGCGTATTATATGTGGTGATATCCGCCGGGTCTGTCATCCAATACGCCTGCGCGGCGGTATTGCCGTTGAATATAACTTGGGATATGGCGAGGTCTGTTAAGTAATAAGTCCATATCCCGCCGCCGGCGCCAGCGGCAGTGTTGCCGCTGATTTCACCGCCATTGACGGTGACCTGGCCCTTGTTATTGTAAATCCCGCCGCCATTATCCGCGCGGTTATTTTGCAAAACAGTTCCGCTGTTCATGGTAAGCGCGCCGCCTTTGTTTATTCTAATTAGCGGACTACTGTTATGCGGAAAGATATCCTTTGCGCCGTCAATAATAATATTTTCCAAAATCAGTGCGGCATTTGCGGCAATGATCAATAATCCATTGCCGGCTTCATCGTCAGAAAAACCGCGCCGCAGTGTAATGGGGTTATTCTTGTCCGCGCTGGTTATGGTAAGGGTATAGCCTTCCGCGTTTGCGGGGATATCCACCGCCCATTTTAGTGTCAGATCCTGCGGCACAACGATTGTCATATCTGAGGCCGCCGAGCTGAAAGCCGCCACCTGAGTGCAAAAATTAGCCAGCGGATCATCTTTAACAATAACCAAACGGCCATTTTCATGAGCCACCTTCTTACCCTCTTCATCCGCATGGAACCAGGCCGCGACCTCATTATTTGCGCCGTTTTGAACAATGATACCTGTCGGCGTATCGGTGCGCACGCCGATATCCATACCAGGTAGCGGAACGCTGGCGCCTGTGCCGAGTGTTATGTATCTGTTGTTTGCAAGATTAATATTATTAGCGGTGATATGCGCGTCTATGCCTATGGTATTATCCTTAATAACTGCCGCGCCACCGAGTATAAACATGGAATTTGAAGCAATATAGAGGCCGCCGCCAATGACGGCGGCTTCATTACCGCTGATTTTGCCGCCGTTGATAATGACAGTTCCGTAGCCATCATTATAAATCCCACCGCCGATATCGGCCGAGTTGCCGTTTATTTCGCCGCCACTGACGGTGATTGAACATTCATACAAAGAATTACCGACATTGCAATAAATGCCTCCGCCGTTATTGGCATTGTTACCGCTGATTTTACCGCCGTTGATGATAAGTTTGGCGCTATTATTAACGCCGCCGCCATTACCGGCAGAGTTGCCTTTGATTTCACCGCCGCTAATGGTGAGTGCGCCGGTACTGTTACATATGCCTCCGCCCTCGCCAATTATGCTGTTGCCGCTGATTTCCCCACCCAGTATCACGACTGTTTTTGTATTGTAAATACCGCCGCCGCCGTAGTACATGGCGTTATTACCGCTGATTTTACCACTGTATATGGTGAGTACAGCATAGTTATATATGCCGCCGCCGGAGATTTCCGCGGTATTGCCGCTTATTTCGCCGCCATATATGTCGATTGTGCTGATACTATTGTTTCCGCCGCCATTATAAATCCCGCCGCCATAATAGTTGGCGGTATTGCCGCTGATTTCACCGCCGCTGATAGTGACCGCGCTATTGTTGTTATAGATCCCGCCGCCGTGACCTTGATTATGAGATTGACCGATCACGATATTGCCGTTGATTTTACCGCCGCTGAAAGTAATGGCGCCCCTATCAGTATAAATGCCACCGCCATAGTTGCTAGCAGTGTTGCCGCTGATTTCACCGCCGCTAATAATGACCGTGCCATTATTGTTATTGATCCCGCCGCCTTCGTAGGCATAACAATTCGTTATAACCGCATTGACGTTAAGTTTAAGGCTGCCACTGTTAGCGATCCCGCCCCGGTAACCGATGCCGTCAGAATCGCCGTCCAAGGTAATATCCTCCAGCGTCAGCGTAGCGTTGCCGTTGACTGCAAAATGGCGAAAGCCGCCTGCTACCGTAAGAATTGAATTGGCATCTTCCGCTGATTTGATCGTTATGTCTTTGCCGGCTGGAATCGTAACCATAGCGGTGAAAATGATGTTTCGGCCAACGATGATATTGGTCGGCTCGGATGCATTGGCTATCGCTCTTTGCAGTTCCGCGAAGGTATCTGCCGATACATCCGCGGCCCAGGCTGCATGAGGGAAGGCCGTAAAAACCATTAGTAGCGCCAGTAAAAACAAGATGCTTTTTTTCATTTGTCATTTCTCCTCGTTATATATTTTTCTCTTGCGCCTTTTATTCTGGAGCGCGCTTCTCCATTTTTATATGAAAACTGCACATAATTTACTATTATTATACCTAATCAACCACATTCCTTCTGCGTTTTCTCAGAAAAATTTATAATTATTGCTGTACATTGTTAATCGTCCATTATTTGGTCATTAGATGTTAGTGATTTCCATGACACTGTTTTTATGATTCGCGGCAAACTTTCAGTAAAATGAAGAAAATCTTCGGATTTCCGAAGATTTTCTTCATTTTTTATGATTATTTTGGCGCTACGAGCCACTTACACGACACCAAACCTTTTCAATTTGCCATTTGCAATTTGCCATTTGCCATTTAATAAACCGTTACCACCAACGTTCGCCCCGGCGCAATCGTGACGCCGCTAACGCCGGCCACCGGGGTTACCGCAACGGCGGCTAGGCTCAAATCGGTAGCGATGCTGTCCGTCGCCAAGTTTTCCATTACCGTGAATTTCAGCGTTACCACCCTCACCGGGTTGGCGCAGGGCGCGCCGGCTATCATGTTCAACGATGGTACGCTACGCACATTGATTTGATCACCGGCCGCTTTCTTAACTTCCCCTACCAAGCCGCCCAAATTAGCATATCCGGCGAAATCCAGCAGTTCGGCGTCATAGGCGATAGAGGTGTTCACTTGGGTATAATTGAGATTGCCGGTTAGCATCACGTCCACATAAAGGGTATCGCCCGCGGTCAGTTCTGTTTGCGCCGCTTCCAGGTATACGGTGAAATCATAGACAGGGGATTCTGCGTTCACCGTAACGGGTTGGCTGTACAGCGTGTACGAGGCGCAGTTGTCCACTTCGGGGGATTGGGCTTTTAGCAGCACTGTAGCGGATGTACCGGGGATCAGCGTAATAGCATTGCCGTCTATGCTCAGCACATTTTCGTTGCCTTCGATAACTACCAGTTCCGCCGGCAGATTTACTTCTAAGCCTAAATTGTTTAAAGATACGCTATTGATAACCGCAGCCTCGCCGGCAGCAACCGTGTAGTTGTCATATTCGGCGGATATGCCCATCACCGCCTCAGAAGTGCGGTTGGCATAGTCGGTAGTAATGCCTGTGACACCCCAGTCGACAAAGTTTCTCACGGTAGGCGGGTCATTGATGGTCCAGGGCCACAGCGAGAGGCCGCGCGCCGAGCATTCCGCGATGATCGCTTTATTCAAGCCGCCGTAAGAGGGGTTATAAGTCGCGTTCATCGGCAGTACAGTATTTAAAATATTGCTGACCGTCTTGATTGGGTTGTTCAAGTCGGTGGAGACATTGTTAAGGTTGCCGCAGGGCATGTCCGGGTGATTGGCTACCATATATTCAGTTTCAGAATTGTTGAAGCTAATGAATATTACTTGGTTTTCCATGCTCAAGGAGCGGATTATTTGCATAGTTGGCTCCAGTACCGCCATATTCGTATCTTTCAACTCACAGAATAGCAGGATGTCCTTGCCTTGCATAAACTCAAGCACTTCCTTTAAAGTTGGTATCGGCTCACCCGCGTAGGCCACACTCTTCCAGGAACCGGCGTCCAGCTTCTTGATTTGTTCAAGCGTAAGGTCTATCGGTCGCATATTTTGCCTGGTTCTGCCGGTCGCCGCAACTTCCGCGTCGCTAAGTATGCAATTTGGGCTCAAGATATCGGTGGTTCTGGCAAAGGTGTCGTCATGAAGCAGGATGACCTCGCCGTCCTTGGTCAGGTAAATATCGCATTCCATCATATCCGCGCCGGCTTCATAGACTTCTTTATACGCTATCAACGTGTTTTCTGGCGCTTTATTCGATAAACCCCGGTGTCCGATGATAAAAGGACGGCGCGTCAGCGTTTTGGTATTGTATAACGCGGCATCGGCGGCCAATTTGGACGGGCTGGCTGTAATAATGCCGGACACGCCGGAAGTGATGGCTTCGTGGTTGCCCACAGTGGTGTCGTCGCTAAACATCCATACCGTGATGAGCCTGCGCTGGATTTCCTCCACGGTTTTTTTGTCAACCTTTCCGGCACTCACTATTACATTCAGCGCCCAACAGGAATGCGCCGTGGCGACGATGTCGCGCACAACGTTGATGGTGATTTCCCGGTCGATGATTAAGCTGGCCCGCGATTTTTTGGCGATATTGCGGTAAGCCTTGATAATGGCGGGGTCAGACGACGCAATATGTGTATCGGTGAAATTAACGGCGGTTAAACTGGCCAGTTCAAGCGCGTCATCTATCCTTTTTACAACAAAAATTGGCATAAGTTCGCTGGTAACGGCCTCCAGCAGCGCCATGGCATTATCAATGCCGCTGTATTCGACCATGACCGAGGTTGTGACATCGTCGTTCATGACACTATCCAGCAATTCCATATCGTCAATTCTGGTAATTACTGTGGGGCAGCCAACGATATTTTCATTCAGCGTTTTGGCGTTCGCGTAGGTTTCGCCAGGCAGCGGCCCAAGATCCGGCGTACCGAGGGATACCTTGATATTATTGATAAACAGCTCCATGTTGGCGGTCTGGAAGCCGATGCCGCCGTCGGTGTATTTGACCGCAAGGTCGGTAAAAACCACTAACTCACCGTCGATGTACTCTTTGACCTTGTTAGCCGAAACCTCTACCTTAAGTGTATGTGTATTATTCTCGCCGAAGGCGGGAGTAAATGAGGTGGTCACCGGCTGCGGCGCAGCCCAGGAACCATTGGGCAGCATCTCGGCAAATTCCACACCATTGCTGGCGGCGGAATCCTTGCGTACCGCCATTTGGTAGTATGAGTTATTGGCGTCGCTTTGTATCCTAAACATAATGGCAGCCCAGCGTGATGTATTGGTGCTAGGGCCGAAGCGGAAATCCGCCTCAATCGTATAGTTGCTGGCGCCTTGGGGCAAATCATACTGTATGCGGCTAAAGCCATCGTTAACGCTGCCCAGTTTCAGCATCTTGTTGCCGCCCACGTCAACAAGGCCGGGAAGCGATCCGGATATATGCCTGAAGCCTTGCGGCAAGCCATTCGGTTGAAGCTTTGTGGAATCCTCGAAATTCTCATTGATCAGCAAACCGCTGGCATCCTTTACCCAAACCGGGATAACCAGTGAAGCATTATCAAGTGCAACGGTTACGGTTGCCAGGCCCGCGGACGCAGCCACGATCATCCCGCCCATGATGTTCACAATAGCGGGGTTGCTGCTTTCATAAGTAAGGCGCGGGTCATCGCCCATGAAGTAGCTGATAGTATTGCCATAGGTGGTTGCCGCAAAGGGTATCATACTGACCGGCAAATAATTACCAAGATCGGAGTAAGGACCCAGTTGCAGGGGATAGTCAAGGTTGTAGCTGATTTCCAAGCTTTTGATCTCATCCTCAGCGGGTGGGGCGGGGATCATCACGATAATATTACGAACATAGGTCTCCATATAGTTGCTCTGGAAGCCGATATGCCCGTTAGAGAGGTCATATGCTAAATTTGTGTCGATCAGCAGTCTGCCGTCGATGTACTCCTTGACATTGTTGCCGCTGACTTCGGTTTTCAAGCGGTGGATGGTATTTTCGCCAAAGCTTACTGAATTGCCCACAGCCACACGCACATCCCAGGTATTGGATGTTGTTCTGACCGCAAATTCGGTATCGGTACCGCCGCTTTTGTCCTTACGCACGGCAAACTGATAATACGGATAGGAATCGTTTTGCGCCCGGAACATTATGGACGCCCATCTGGTGCTATTTGTACTGACCCCCATCATCAAGTCGGCCTCAATGGTGTAATCGCCCATACCGGCGGGCATATTATACTGTACACGGCTGAATTCCAACCCAAGGTCGCCTAGCTTCAGCCATTTGCCGTCCCGCAGGTCGCCAAAGGCGCTGACCTCCACAACGCCGGCAACAGTGCCGGAAACACGCCGGAAACCTTCCGGCATACTGCCAAGAGGCACATCCTGCATGGTTTCATTAAGAAACATGATCAGCTGTGGTTCATCGCCGGTTTCCTGCGCGCCCGCCACCGGCGTAATGGCCACGAACAGGCTTAATGCCAGCATTACGGTCAATAAGGTAAAAATCGCACATTGCTTCTTGTACATATTTGCACGCTCCTTTATAGTTTATATCTACAAATTAACAGAAAAAGTCGGTTATATCTATCATCCAACAGTAAAATATGTATAAGTTTTTCGTAAAGTTGTACACCCCGCCTCATGATTTGCTTTCCACGCCAAAAGCCCTCCAGAGAGGGCTTTTGGCGTAAGGACGAATACCATGAAATTTTGTTCGAGATGCGGATGGCTACAAGCCGCCCCTACCGCAAAATTTATTTTTGCAGCACTACGCTCAAGATATTGCCGGGCGCTGTTGTGGCGCCGGTAACGCCTGCTGTGGGGGTAACCGCTATGGCGGCGAAGGTTAAACCGGCGATAATGCTCTCCTCTTCAAAGTTATCCTTTACCGTAAATTTCAGCGTTACCACCCTCACCGGGTTGGCGCAGGGCGCGCCGGCTATCATGTTCAGCGATGGTACGCTGCGTACATTGATTTGATTACCGGCTGCTTTCTTAACTTCCCCTACCAGGCCGCCCAAATTCGCGTAACCGGCGAATTCCAAAAGCTCTGCGTCGTAGGCCACGGCGGTGTTCACCTGAGTATAGTTAAGGCTGCCGGTTAGCATCACGTCCACATAAAGGGTGTCGCCCGCGGTCAGTTCTGTTTGCGCCGATTCCAGGTAAACGGTGAAATCGTAGACAGGGGATTCCGCGTTCACCGTAACGGGTTGGCTGTACAGCGTGTACGAGGCGCAGTTGTCCACTTCGGGGGATTGGGCTTTTAGCAGCACTGTAGCAGATGTACCGGGGATCAGCGTAATAGCATTACCGTCTATGCTCAGCACATTTTCGTTGCCTTCGATAACTACCAGTTCCGCCGGCAGATTTACTTCTAAGCCTAAATTGTTCAATGATACGCTGTTAATAACCGCAACCTCGCCGGCAGCAACCGTGTAGTTGTCATATTCGGCGGATATGCCCATCACCGCCCCAGAAGTGCGGTTGGCATAGTCGGTGGTCACGCCGGAGATGCCGTAATCTATGTATTGGCGAACGGAGGCGGTGGTGTTGAGGGTATAGGGCCACAGCGAGAGACCGCGCGCCAGTAGTTGTGTTATGCTGGCCTGGTTCAGATTGGTATAGGTGGGGTTATAGGTGGAGTTGAGCGGTAAAACGGTATTGAGGATGTTCTTGGCATGGGTAACCGCGTTGGCATTGGCGCTAACGGCGGTCAGACGGCCGGTAGGCGCGTCGGGGTGATTATTTATCATATACTGTATCTCATAATCCTGGAAACTGATGAATACCACCTGATTGAGCATCTCCTCACCTACCGATTTGATCACTTCATAAGTTGGCGTAACATGAGCCACATCGCCGTCCTTCAGTTCGCAGACCAAAACCAGATCCTTACCAACCATGAATTCAACAATTTCCCGCAGGGTGGGTACTTTCGTGCCGGCAAAACCCAGGCCAGCCCAGCCGCCAACGGAAGCGGGCGCATAAGTGGTATGAACCCAGGCAGCGGCGTCGAATCTTTTGATCTGCTCCAGAGTCAGATCACCGGGCATGATACGGCTGACCGTTTTGCCGGTAGCCGCGATCTCTTCAGCTGTCAGCACATCGGCAATATTGGTTGTTCTGGTGAAATAATCGTCGTGGAGGAAGATTATCTCGCCATCTTTGGTGATGTAAACATCACATTCTATCATATCGGCGCCGGCGGCATGGGCCAGCTCATAAGCGGGCAGGGTATTTTCCGGCGCTTGGCTGGAAAGACCGCGGTGGGCGATGATAAAGGGACGGCGGGTCAATGTACTGGTATTGTAAATGGTGGAATCCGCCTGTAGCTTAGCCGGATCGCCGGTGATGACGCCGGTTACGCCGGAGGTGATGGCTACATGATTGCCTACCGTGGTGTCGTCGCTGAACATCCATACGGTAGTGAATCTTCTCTGTATCTCTTCAATAGTCTGCTTATCCGCCTGGCCAACATATACCATCACATTCATGGCGCGGCAGGTATTCGCCGTGGCGATGATTTCCCGCACATCATTCAGGGTGATTTTCCGGTCGATGATCAGGCTGGCCCGTGATTTGGTGGCGATATCGCGGTAGGCTCTTAAAACGGCAGGATCAGCGGCGGCTACATGGGTATCTTCATAACCCCTGGCAATCAGGGCGGCGAGTTCCCGTGCTTCGCTCACGTTGTGTAAAACGAAGATAGGCAACGCTTTATTTGCTACATCTCTCAGCAGCCTTTTTGCATTGGTAAGCGTGGTGTAATCCACCATTACCGAGGTGGTAACGCCATCCTCCAGGACACTACCCAGCTTATCCATATTATCCACATAGGTGATAACCGTGGGGCTGCCTACTATATTGGCGTTTAAGGTTTTCGCGCTGACATTGGTCACGGGTACATCTTCGGTTGTTTTGGTGACCGTATAGGTATCATAGGGTATGTCCTTGTACTCGTCTAAATCGTAGAATTTGAAGGTCGCGGTGCTGCCGTCCACCTCTATGTAGAGATAACCAGGTGTTTTATTTTGCAGGTATTTCGCTGTGGACAGCGGCAACTTGCCGACTTCATGCGCATATTGAGCCGGATCGGTGGTACCGTTCTCTACGGCTAAGTTATTATTGATGATATTAGCGCCGGCATAAGCCGCGCTGCCGTATAAACCTTCCACCAGATAGGGATAAGCGGTATTATTCTTAACGTAGAGGTTGCCGGCATTGTTGAATAACTCATAGTATTTAAGGCCGCTGCCTGTGGTGGTGGTGAAATATATGGTAGCGTCCGTATTCACCGAGCTGGCCGCGCCGTCGCCGCCCTTGGTCAGCGTGGCGTTGACCGCGCCGCTGGCGCCGCTTTTGTCCGGCACGCCGTTCTTTTGCGGATAACTGCGGGCATAAACATGGTCATGTCCGGCCAGCACGAAATCAACGCTGTATTTATCCATCAGCCTTTCAAATCCGGCTTCCACATAGTATTGGATATCCGTGTCGGCCAGATGATCGGCCACGCTGGCTGTGGATTTATGATGTTGCACGAATAGCCAGGTGTAATCGCCGGCGGCTGCTACGGCCGCCTGCAAGGTGGCGTCGAAACGCGCTACTATCTGCTCCGCGGCGGCGGCGTTAGCCGGGTAAGCGGAATCATTCAATACCACGAACAGGGCATTGTTATAACGGTACCAATAGTTGCCCGCCGCTTCCATGTCCGCGTACTGTTGATTGCCGGTATTGCCGTATTGCGCGCCTATCAACGGCTCGAAGGATTGCGCAGTGGGCAGATTATAATGATAGTTGAACAAATAGTGCCGGTCATGATTGCCCAGCGCCGGCGCATAGGGCAGGCTTCTTAGCGCGG
>Ga0123356_10006263_pt1 | contig 12012 bp, 12 predicted proteins | sample TergutEmb28metaG_2_FD_92546 | JGI IMG/M metagenome (GOLD analysis project Ga0123356, IMG submission 92546) | Embiratermes neotenicus P3 segment gut microbial communities from Petit-Saut dam, French Guiana - Emb289 P3 | ecosystem: Host-associated > Arthropoda: Insects > Digestive system > Gut ... | reverse complement strand
GCGTTGAGTTTTAGCTTGTCCTCTGGCGCACTGCGGGTTTGGCGATACTAGTCATTGCCCGATTCTCCACAGAAGGAAGAACAAGATCGGGCTGTTGAAAGCGATTTGCTCGATGAATTGGAAAACCTGCTGGAGGATGCGGTAAAGCTGCAACTGGCGGCTGATGTGCCAGTTGGTGTCTTGCTAAGTGGAGGTGTCGACTCGAGTTTGATAACAGCCATGGCAGCCCGGCATTCTAGCAAAGTGCATACCTTTTGCGTAGGTTTCCCTGGGCATGCCAAGTTTGATGAAACCAGTCATGCACGGCTTATTGCTAGTCACTTTGGTACTGAGCATACCGAACTGATGGCGGAACCGACTACAGCAGAACTGATACCAGTCTTGGTGAAGCAGTTCGATGAGCCGATGGCTGATTCCTCCATGATCCCGACTTGGCTGGTAACTAATTTGGTTAAAAGCTACTGTAAAGTGGCTCTAGGGGGGGATGGGGGAGACGAATTATTCGGAGGGTACCCATACTATTCGCGGCTGTTGTGGCTTTGCCAGAAACAAGCGTATATCCCTGCTTTTGTCCGACGAAGACTGTCGTGCTGGGTCAATCGTTGGTTGCCGGTTGGTATGAGGGGGCGTACCTACCTGCAGGGACTAGCAATCGACTTACGCCGTGATCTGCCTATGCAGGTCACTGGGGTGTTTGACGTTATGACAAGGGGTAAATTGATGCACAATGTCCTAAACCACAAGTTTTTGGCGGAAGATGTTTATAGTGCATCTACTCCTGTTACGCCTGATGTCCTTCAGCGTGCAACCCGCATGGATTTCAACAATTATCTAGCCGAAGACTTGCTCGTGAAAGTTGACCGAACCAGTATGCTCAACTCGCTAGAGGTTCGTGCTCCCATGTTGGATTACCGTTTGATAGAGTTCGCGTTTGGGAGAGTGCCGTCACGTCTGAAGTCGACGAAAAGCCATAGGAAAATCCTGCTCAAACGCTTGGCAGCTCAGGTATTGCCGACAGGATTCGATATGCAGCGCAAGCAAGGGTTTTCCGTTCCTTTGGCAGAGTGGTTGAAGAAGGGGCCATTTCGTGAGCTTTTCTCGGATACTTTAAGTGCACCTGCTTGTTTGTTTGATCGATCTGCGGTTCAGAGTTTGTTCGGTTTGCAAGATCGTGGTTTCGATAACAGCGAGCGACTATTTGCTCTAGTGCAATTTGAGCTATGGCGTCGATACTATGGTGCAACGCTTTCATGAATAACTGCATGACCTCGAAATTGGGTATTAATGCCTCTCGCGCTCGCTCAGGCGGAGCTATTGCACACCTTGTAGGTATACTTCAGGAAGTCAATCCATTTGATTTCGGAATAAATGGGATACATGTTTGGAGCTATAGAAAACTGCTTGCAGCCTTGCCAGAGCGACCCTGGTTAGTTAAGCATACATCCTCTGCGTTTGATGGCTCTTTATTGCGACAACTCTGGTGGGAACGATTTTCATTGCCTGGGGAACTACAGTCCTCAGGTTGCTCAATTCTGTTGAATGTGGACGCTGGGTCTATCTGTCGTTTCCGTCCTGCGGTTACTATGAGTCGTGACATGCTTTCCTATGAGCCAGGAGAGATTGGCCGCTATGGCTTAAACAGAATGCGCCTTCGATTAATTGCTTTGCGTTATGTTCAAAATGCATCCTTACGAGCTGCCGATGGGGTAATTTTCCTCACACGCTACGCAAGTAACGTAATTCAACAATCCTGTGGAGAGTTGCGTCATGTCGCGTATGTGCCGCATGGGGTTGGCGCACAATTTCAGTCAACAGAACACTCACTCATGTGGCCTAGCGGAAAGGAGCGACCGATCCGTTGCTTATATATTTCAAACGCGTTGCCATACAAGCATCAATGGCATGTGGTTGAAGCAATCACTCAACTGCGCGAGCGTGGCTTTGTACTTCAACTGGACTTGGTGGGAGGGGGGGAAGGTGAAGCGCAGGTGCGCCTTGAAAGGCAGATTAAGGAATCGGATCCTGGGGGTGAGTTTGTGGCACAACACGAATTTTTGCCACAACACGCCCTACCGGATTTTCTGTCACGGGCAGACTTGTTCATATTTGCTTCCAGTTGTGAAAATATGCCAAATACCTTAGTAGAAGCCATGGCGACAGGAATAGCAATAGCATGTTCGAATCGTGGTCCAATGCCAGAAGTTCTACAGGACGGTGGCGTGTATTTTGACCCAGAGAATCCAGATTCGATTGCAGCTGCAATTATGGATTTAATCATCAACCCTGATAAGCGTATGCAACTGGCGATAAGAGCCAAGTATCTTTCCAAACAGTACTCATGGGCACGTTGCGCTCATGAGACGTTCTCATTCATTGCAGAGACCGCTGAGCGGCTCAACAAATTTGCCGACACACAACAATGACAAAACAATATCAAATATGCACAAGAACGGTATTGGATACTAGCTATCCTGGAATCACGTTTGGCGCTGATGGCGCATGCAATTTAGTCTCAGATTTCAACGATCACGTAAAGCCCCATTGGCATACCGGGCTCGATGGAAGGAAGCATCTGGAGGCAGTGGTCAAGAAGATCAAGGAGTCTGGCAAGGGTCGGGACTTTGACTGCATCATGGGACTGAGTGGCGGTGCGGACAGTTCATATATGCTGCATGTGATGGTTACCGAGTTCGGACTGCGTCCCCTGGTATTTCATGTGGATGGGGGATGGAATTCAGAGTTGGCGGTTCAAAACATCAAAGGTCTGATCTGCAAGTTGGGCTTGAATCTCTTCACAGAGGTAATCAATTGGGAAGAGATGAGAGACTTTCAACTTGCCATGATTAAGAGCGGGGTACCGCATCTCGACATTCCACAAGACATGGCATTTATTGGCGTGCTGTATAAATTTGCACAAAAACATGGAATCAAGTACATACTCAATGGGGGCAACATTTCCACTGAGTGTGTGCCTCGCCCCTTGGAGATTCTTTATTGGGGTACGGATATGGTGCAGATTCGCGATATTCTTTCGCGCTATGGCAAGGTGCCAATGCAAACCTATCCTTTTAGCTCTATTTTCTATCACAAGATTTATCTCCGCTATCTAAGAGGGGTTAAAGTTTTCAAACCACTTAATTTCATGCCATATATCAAACAAGAGGCTATGAAATTGATGAGTGAGCAATATGATTGGAATCCATATCCTCAAAAGCATTTTGAGTCACAATTCACGCGTTTTTTTGAAGGATATTGGCTTCCTACACGATTTGATTTTGATATGCGGAGAGTGGATTTATCCAGTCTGATCTTGACCGGTCAAATGTCACGTGATGATGCATTGTTGAAATTGGAGAAGCCATCCTATGACCCGAATCTGATCGAACAGGATTTTAACTATATCTCGAGAAAACTTGGCATTAGCGAAGATGAGCTGCGAGGTTATCATGAGATGCCTAAGAGATTTTACTGGGATTACCGTAACCAACGGCGCGTCTTCAAATTGGGAGAATGGGTACTATATCGTTTGGTAGGCACAAGGCGTGGTGGTGCCTTCTAATGGAGAAAGTTGGCATAATTAAGAAGAAAGTCATTAAATGAAAAGAAAACTGTTTTTGACATATTATTTTCTGTTACTGAGTTCTATTGGCCTATCAGCCAAGGCATTTTCCGGCGACTCGGTGATAACAGTCGCTAACAAAAATGCAGTGTCAGTGACTATACCCGGCAGAACAGCCATACCAACAGATTTGGTTTCGTTGGATTTGGGTCATCTGACAGTTGGTGAACTTATTTTTGTCGAAGCTTTTGCCTTGTTGGATAAGGGCAATGTAGCAGGCGATACATTGGTGCTTATTCGCTCTAGTGGCACAGGAAAAATTCTTTTTGCTATGGATACAATAGATTTGGAAGATCGCCGGTTCGTGCCTTCTAAAGGTAGAATACAAGTTTAGTTGTCTGGAATCGGTCGCGTTACGGAAAGCGGTAATGTCCTGCTGACGATGAAGGCATCATCGGCAGGGTTAGCCTCTATTTCAGGACAGGGCCAGTCTCAAATGCGTGCATATCGTCTCAACTCTTTGAAACTGCGTTGATTTGATGTCATTTACGAGGCCTTAAATTGCCGCCAGCTTCGATTAACGAATAGTGCGAGTAACCCGATAAGTAGCCCGCCAGTCAACCCGGCAGTTGCAATCAATTTTTTTGATACTGCATTTTTTCGAGTGTAAACCGGTTCAAGCAATTTCAATGGTTGTGTGAACGGCGCAGTCATCTGTATTCGCTGCTCCCTATATAACTTTTGAAGTTTAAAAAGTTCTTCTTGTTTCAACAATAACAGTACTGCGTCGTTTGGAGCAGGTGAGATCGCTATGCGTTTCTCGGATTGTGCCAAAGAGCGACCAATGTCGTCGATTTGTTGTTTTGTGGATGCAAGTTGGCTTTCAAGCTCTTTGATCAGAGGTGCTGCAATTTCTGCCAGTGTTTGCGTTAACTGCTCTACAATCTTTTCCATACAAGTTTCAGACAATGTTGCAGAGTCTGTGCTATAACTAATGGAAAAAAGGCTATTGCCTTTCATGAAACTAATCATGACGTTGTTCGCTAACGTTTCGGCAGTCTTAGCCTGACAAGTTTTAACAATGTTATCGCCGTAAAAAGTCACGAGCCTCAAACGATCCATCGTTTGTGCAACTGGCTCAACAGGCGTCGCTGTAACGGTCATGTTGACTGGAGTGGGCTGAATCATAGGAATCAGAGCCGTAGATGCAACCGTAGCAGGTCGAATCACAGCCGTGGCTTCATACCGGGCTGGCGTGTATGTTACAAACCCGATCGCTCCCGCGAGCCCAACAATTCCTCCAGCAGCTAGCCATTGCCAGCCAGTTTTCAGATGTTCAACCAATTCCCAGAAATTGACTTCTTCGTCAGCCATTTTTTCTCCCGACATTCTGAATAACCAACACGAAAGCCTTCTATTAGGCAGGTTGCCCTGTTTAAGTACCAGTTAAGCAGTAAAAAATTGCGGCACACTTCTTCAACCGAGAAGCCCAGTTCTGTCTGCTTTAATGCAAAAAGAACTTGCTCTTCCGTAAACTTTGATCTCTTTATGGAACAGTTTCACGTTTGTCATCGGAGATTGTGCCAGAATTTTTAATTTAAGTCGATATGGAATCCTTGGAAACAACATGCCATCATGATGTAAGGCTGAACACAAAACTGCTGAGGATTTCCGTTTGTCATGGTTTGAGGAGGGCGTGATTTATTGTGAGAAGAATCTATTAGAAGTAGCAAAGTGTGCTAGTCTGAAGGGAGGTAGGCCGTGTTCCGCATATTGCACATATTATTGTATGGCTGATTTCTACACCCCTTTAATTTCTTCCACGCATGGTTTCCAGGAGGTTGCGTTACCTTGACGCTAATTTATAATGGATATTAAGTCCCGCAGAAAAGTGTTTGCCTTCGAGAAAAATCAATTATTGTATTTGGATCGGTAGGCGAACGAACAGTTTTGGGATGAGAAGTGGGAAATCGCTGCCAAAAACACGTTTTCCAATCCTCCCGCCACAGAGCAACTGTCCGTATCATACAACGCTACCTTTCATCAGGTTCTCGCATTCTGGAAGGAGGGGGTGGCTTGGGTGATGTGGTTCATGCACTTAATAAAGTCGATTACAAAGTCGATGGGATCGACTATGCCCCAAAAATTGTGGCGGCTATCAATGAAAGTTGGCCTCATTTATCTGTTTTTGAAGGTGATGTGAGGTCAATTCCAGTCAAGGATGGTCACTATGATGGTTACTGCTCATTCGGGGTTATTGAGCATTTTGCGGATTCTTATGAAGCAATTGCCCATGAAATGAAGCGCGTATTGCGTCAAGGAGGGTATTTGTTTTTAAGTTTTCCGTCTTTTAATCGATTTCGCCAGTCACGAGCAAAAGCAGGTAAATACGTAACAACAACTTTAAATCCTAGTGATATTCCGGATTTTTTTCAATTTGCGCTTGATTCTGAGCAGATTCAGGCATTTTACGAATCATTAGGGTTTGAGCTCATTGAGTTATAGGCATGGGTTCACTACAGGGATTAGCAGAAGACTTACCGATTGTTGAAGTTTTGAACGGTTTCATAGACTATTTCCCGCCACGTGTAGGAACAGCGGTCAGTATGTTAATGGATTTGTTTGTTGGAAAATATGCTGGACATTCTTGCTTATTAATAATGCGAAAAAAGTAGTGGATGTCTTTGCTTCAGTGAAATGAGGTTGTGAGTCTCCTCCGGGTTTTGTGCCGCTCTAGGTAGCTTTTTGGCAAAAAAGCTGTCATGCAGCAATTTTAAATGAGATGTCACTTTATTTTGTAGCGAGGATTTTCTCGATCAGTTCGTGATATTTCCGAGCGACAATCTGAGAAGAATACTGCTCCTCAACAAGCTTCAAACCGTTCCGTCCCATTTGTTCCCTGCGTTCCGGGTTGTTATAGGCTTCACGCACAGCTCGGATGAACCCGTCGATATCGCCCGTTTCCACCGTCCATCCGAGGTCGTTTTCACAAATCAATCGACCGATGTCCGTTTCGCAAGGCCCGTAATACAACACGGGTCTCCCAGAAGCCATGATGGTATAGAGCTTGGACGGAAAACTGCCTTTGCTTACTTTAGCGTCAAGCATGATCAAGCACAGGTCGCTGGACGCATTAATCATCGCCGTCGTTTCGATAGGTTGATATCCCCATACTTCCCACTGAGGATTATCGAGTTCTCTAGCAGCCTTGAGCAACTTGTCGTACTTGAGACCGCCTCCAACGCAGATGAATTTTGCATTCAGATCGGAACAGACAGAGACGACTCGGGGAAGGGGAGAAAAATCCTGAGCCCGACCGTAGTTACCTACGTAGCTAACCACAAATTTCTCCTCCCAACCTTGCTGTCGCGAATAGTCGTTGTTCCGTGGGGATTGGTAATAAAGATTCGTATCAACGGAGTCAGGGATAACTTTTATTATTTGAGAGTCTCTCGTTTGAGATCGAATATATTCAACCGATGATGGCGTTACACTGACAATCGCGTCACATCGGCGAAATCCCGCCGTCTCAATAAATTGTATTATTTTGCCAAGAATTTTTTTTATCCATTTATTTTCCGCTTTGAACAATTCTGAAACCAAATCGCCAACATTGAAAATGGAACATGCTTCATAGCGAGAGGCAATCTTTGATGCGACAAATCCGATGATTGGAGGAGGAGTAAATGCGATAATGACATCAGATTTCATTTCCTCTCGTCGACTGAAACGAAGCGAATACCAGTGAAATAGTATGGATGTTTGAAGCCTTTGAAAAATCCCCCCTTTTGTTGCAGGTACTTTGATGTGGTAACAGGAAGTTCCTTCAAAATCGCTCCTAAAAACCCAACTGCCGAGATAGGGTTCTAGGAGTTGTACGTTTTTGTCTTTGTTGGGAGGCTGGTAGTGAGGTGTCGTCGTCAAGACTTTGAGATCATGACCCAAATCTCTTAATCCGCGAACAAGATTAGCGAGAACATAGGCAGTTGAAACCTGATCGGGTGGAAAAACCAATGTATAAATCAATATCTTTGCCATATTACATCCAGAGCAGCGCCATTGTGTCCATGAACCATCAGAATTTTTGACAAATTGGAGTCGATTAACTTAACTCCTCTGCTAACAAATTTTTAATGATTACTAACAAAAAAAGCGACAAAATAGAAAATGTTGAAATTAAACTATTTTCTCCATACAGTACGATTGACGTAATCGACGTAACTCAAAATGATTCGCGTCACGTTTTTCGAAACGTCGGTTTGGCGGTAATCGTCAACTATCTCATGTCGATCTTTTCGTTCTGCAAATTGCGAAGTCACTGCTTCAATGGATGCCATCACATGATCCGGCTTCAATCCTGTCATGATCAATACGCCCGCATCCATGCCTTCTGGCCTTTCGTGTGCTTGGCGAATCGTTACCGCTGGAAAATTCAGGATTGAAGATTCCTCTGTTATCGTTCCACTGTCGCTTACAACGCAAAACGCCCTCTGTTGTAAATAGGCGTAATCGAAAAAACCAAGCGGTTTCAGAAAACGAATCAGTGGACTCATCAGCACTCGTTTGGCATGAGGCAGTTCCAGACGCATGCGCGTTCGGGGATGGGTTGAAACGATGAGCGGAAATTTCCAGCGTTCCGCTAACATGTTGAGGGTTTCCAAAAAATCGACCATGTTCTGTTCGGAATCGACATTCTCTTCACGATGGGCGCTGACAAGAAAGAATTTCTGAGGACGTAAATCAAGCTCCGAGAGAATGTTCGACTGTTCGATCTTGTCGCGATAATACTTAAGTACTTCTCGCATCGGGGAACCGGTTTTGATGACCGTTTCCGGTCGAAGTCCCTCGGCGATCAGGTAACGCCGGGCGTGTTCCGTGTATGGCAAGTTGATGTCGCTCAAATGGTCGACGATTTTCCGATTGTTTTCCTCGGGCACACGCTGATCGAAGCAGCGATTTCCCGCCTCCATATGAAAAATCGGAATTTTATGCCGTTTAACTGCGATAACACCGAGTGCGCTATTCGTATCGCCAAGTAGTAAAAAGGCGTCTGGATTTTCCGTTTCCAAAACCCGATCCAGTTTGACGATTACGTTTCCGATTGTTTCCGCCGGCGTTGCACCAGCGGCATCAAGGAAATGGTTCGGACGCCGAAGCTCCAACTGATCGAAAAAGACCTCATTTAATTCATAATCGAAATTTTGACCGGTATGGACGATAATATGTTCCGTATGTTTTTCCAACTCGGCAATGACACGGCAGAGTTTAATAATTTCTGGACGAGTCCCCAAGAGCGTTAAGACTTTCATTTTTTTTGTCATAATTTTCTCAAGAATAGTGCCATGAATCATAAGGAGTTGGGTCGTTTGCCATTTCCTTGATCATTGATTCCCAGCTTGGCGGTGTGAAGCCTGTTGCCTCCCGAAACCTTGTAGAATCCAGGCTTCTGTCACAGAGAAAGGTCGTATCTTTTTCGATTTCGACGTTTGCGTCATAGTATCGATTGACCAATTGAAGTAATTCGTATTTGTCGATAGGGTTTGAGGAAATTTGATACAACCCTGACAGTTTTTCATGCGATTCGATGATCATTGCAATGATTTCTATGAATTGATTGGTTGTAAACCCACTGTAAATAGCTTTTGCGAAGCCCTTGATCTTTTTTCCTCGATTAGAAAGAAACCAGTCAATCAGGCTGTTTGTGCTAACCATTTCACGTCCGATAATGGAAGTTCGGAGCGTGAGGCAACCATCACTTGAAACTTCGCCGAGGAATTTTGTTTTTCCGTAAAGGTCTTCCGCGTCGGAAAGATCGGATTCGGTGTAATTCCCTTTTTTTCCGTTGAAAATGCAATCGGTGCTGATATGGATCAAGCGGGCGTCTACAGCATGACAGAGCCGTCCCAATTGATGAGGGAGTAGCGAATTTGTCTTCAAAGTGACGATAGGGTCGTATGCTTCAGGGAGCTGTTTGATGATCCCGATGCAATTAATGACGACATCAGGGCGGCATATATCGACGGCTCCGACAACGGTATTAAAATCATCGACATCAATGCCTGTAATGGTTCGATCTTTATCATAAATTCCAAACCGTTCTAAGCGAGAAAAGGCGTTTCGTGTCGTCGCCCACGTATCAAAGCGGTTATGAAACGATTGAACCAATTTATGTCCAAGCATTCCGGTGGCTCCAAGGATCAATAAGCGTTTCATTTTTGTAATATCAGTCGAGTTACAAGTTTCGTCATGAGGCATAATTCTATTGGTCAAATCGTGCAAAAAGGATAGGTTCAATGTCTTCTCGGATTTCTCTGAGATTCAACAGCAGTTCGATCATTTCACTCTCCGTTAATCGCCGGGTGTTGTGTGAGTGGTAGTCATGTAATTCACTTATTTCTTTGTTGCCTTCGGAAAAATATACGTCATAATTCAAATCGCGATTGTCTAATGGGACACGATAATAGCTCTCCAGATCTTCAGCCACTAATTTTTCCTCACGGGTCAGGAGTGTTTCATACAGTTTTTCGCCGTGCCGAGTCCCAATGATCCTGATGGGATTGTCGGCGTGGAAGACTTTTTTGATAGCTGAAGCAAGTGTCTCTAAGGTCGCCGCTGGAGCTTTTTGAACGAAAAGATCGCCGGACTGCCCGTTTTGAAAAGCGTACAGTACGAGGTCGATGGCGTCGTCGAGGCTCATCATGAACCTAGTCATCGCTGGATCGGTGATTGTTATCGGCAAGCCGTCCTTAATCTGTTGGATGAACAGAGGAATAACCGAACCTCTTGACGCCATGACATTCCCGTAGCGGGTAGCGCAGATCGTACAGCCTTTCAGTGAAGCGACGCGGGACTTGGCAAAGGCGATTTTTTCCATAAGCCCCTTGCTCATTCCCATGGCATTTATCGGATACGCTGCCTTGTCGGTACTAAGCACGACGACGTTCTTGACCCCATTGTTAATCGCGGCGTTGAGAACATTTTCCGTGCCAAGAACATTTGTTTTCACTGCTTCGAGCGGATAAAACTCGCAGGAAGGAACCTGTTTCAAGGCTGCGGCGTGAAAAACAAGATTGGCTCCTGCCATGACGTCGTCGAGTCCAGAAGGGTTACGCACATCACCAATATAAAAGCGAAGTTTTTCGCTTTTTTTGTATTGATGACGCATGTCGTTTTGTTTTTTCTCGTCACGACTAAAAATACGGATTTCGCGGATATCAGTCTCTAAAAACCGTTGCAATACGGCGTTGCCGAAGGAGCCGGTTCCACCGGTAATCACCAAAATCTGGTTGGAAAACATAGGTTTGTCCGTGAGCACTAGAAAAACCGATCAATGCAAATTGTATAACCGGTGTGAAAAATTCAACGTAAACTGGGTAAGCTGCCGCTTGTCGTATCGGGTAAACTCTACCACCCTTCAGACAGGAATTTTTATGAACGTTCTTCTAACTGGCGGCATGGGCTATATCGGTAGCCATGTGGCGGTAGCGTTGCTTCAGGCAGGGCATCGTGTTGTCATCTACGACAGCCTATGCAACAGCGATGCTGGGGTTCTTGCTCGCATAGAGCAAATTACCGGTAAAACGCCAGCATTTGTTCAGGCGGATGTTCGTGCGACGAAAATACTCGCGGACGCTTTGAAACAGCATGCGGTTGAGGCAGTGGTGCATTTTGCCGGTTTGAAGGCAGTGGGGGAGTCGGTGAGAAAACCGGTTGAGTACTACGCCAACAATGTCGAAGGTACGATCAGTTTGCTGAAAGCTATGCACGAAGCGGAAGTATGCACACTGGTATTTAGCAGCAGCGCCACCGTGTATGGCGAACCCCAGTATCTGCCGCTTGATGAGTCTCATCCACTTTCCGCCGCCAACTCATATGGCCGTACCAAACTGCATATCGAAGAGATGTTACGCGATCTGTCCGTTTCGGAACCGCTCTGGCGCATTGTTTGTCTTCGCTATTTCAATCCGGTGGGAGCACACGAAAGCGGCTTGATCGGGGAAAACCCGGTGGGTATCCCCAACAATCTGATACCTTACATCGTGCGAGTTGCGGCTGGAGAGCTCAAGGAACTTTCCGTGTTCGGCAACGATTATCCAACGCCGGACGGAACCGGGATACGCGACTACATTCATGTTATGGATCTGGCGGAAGGCCATATGGCAGCGCTTGCCTGGCTTGTCGAACACCCCGGCTGGCATGCGATCAATCTTGGGACAGGGCTGGGTTATAGCGTACTGGAAATGGTGAGTGCGTTTGCCCGTGCCAGCGCCCGCGACGTGCCTTTCCGGATTGCACCCCGACGTGCGGGAGATGTAGCGGCCTGCTATGCCAATCCTGAAAGAGCCCTGCGGGAGCTAGGCTGGCAAGCACAGCGTGGACTCTTGGATATGTGCGCGGGCACTTGGAAATTTCAGAGTCATAATGGGATTTGAAATGCCATGAAGTGCCTTGTT
>Ga0123356_10006262_pt1 | contig 12013 bp, 9 predicted proteins | sample TergutEmb28metaG_2_FD_92546 | JGI IMG/M metagenome (GOLD analysis project Ga0123356, IMG submission 92546) | Embiratermes neotenicus P3 segment gut microbial communities from Petit-Saut dam, French Guiana - Emb289 P3 | ecosystem: Host-associated > Arthropoda: Insects > Digestive system > Gut ... | reverse complement strand
GGCCGGGCGCGTGCAGTGGCTCGCCCCGCTCGAGGACGCCCCGATCAAGGGCGTGTCTGCTGAAGATTGGACGGTCGTGACCGATGCGATGATCGGCACCACGCACTGCGCTCGCTATTGCGGGACCGCCTGGGTCGCCTTCAAGGGCGCGGCGTATCAGGCTGCGGGGAAGACCGGAACAGTGCAGGTGTACACGGTTGCGCAGAACGCGAAATACAACGCGAAGACCGTCCCGGAGCGGCTGCGCGATCACGCCTGGTTCATCGCCTTCGCGCCGGCGGACGCGCCGCGCATCGCGGTCGCGGTGCTCGTCGAGAACGCCGGCTTCGGCTCGAGCAACGCCGCGCCGGTCGCGCGCAAGGTGCTCGACGCCTACCTGCTCGGCCCGGACGGCAAACTGAAACCCCCGACGCTCGAGGCCGCCGCGCCGAGCCTGCCGGCACCGGCGGCGCCGGAGGCCAGCCGGGCGAGCCCGCCGCAACCGCAGTCGTGATCCACGAGGAAGTCGGCAGCGGCTCACGCACGCGTCGCACGCTCACCGGGGCGGCGCGCGTGCTGCTCGAGCTGCGCATCGACGGCCCCCTGGTGGTCGGCCTGTCGCTGATCGCTGCCTACGGGCTCGTGGTGCTGTACAGCGCCTCAGGCCAGAGCCTGCCCACCGTGCTGCGCACCGTGGCGCGGTTGCTGCTCGGCGCGCTTGCCATGCTGCTGCTGGCACGCATCAATCCCAACTTCCTGCGCCGCTCGACACCGTGGGTGTATGCCGCCGGCTGCGTGCTGCTGCTGTTGGTCGCCGCCATTGGCCACGTAGGTTTGGGAGCGCAGCGCTGGTTGAATCTCGGCCTGTTCCGCTTCCAGCCCTCCGAGCTCATGAAGCTCGCCGTGCCGATGACGTGCGCATGGTACCTGCACGAGCGGCCGCTGCCGCCGGGCTGGCTGGCGCTTGCCACGCTCAGCGGACTGATCCTGCTGCCGGTGGGACTGGTCGCCATGGAGCCGGATCTCGGTACCGCGGCGCTGATCGCCGTCGCCGGCGGCCTGGTCATCGTGCTCGCGGGGCTGCGTCTGCGCGTGATGCTGTCGCTGCTGGCAGTCGCCGCCGCCGCGGCCTGGTTCGGCTGGAGCTTCATGCACGACTACCAGCGCAAGCGCGTGCTCACGTTCCTCAACCCGCAGACCGATCCGCTCGGCGCCGGCTATCACATCATCCAGTCGCAGATCGCGATCGGCTCGGGCGGGCTGTTCGGCAAGGGCTGGATGAACGGCAGCCAGGCGCAGCTGGAGTTTCTGCCCGAGCGCTCGACCGACTTCATTTTCGCGGTGATCGGCGAGGAGTTCGGCCTGCTCGGACTGCTGCTGCTGCTGCTGCTGTATGTGTTCGTGGTCGGCCGCGCGCTCTATCTCGCCACCCGGACGCAGGACACTTTCGCGCGCCTCCTCGCCGGGAGCCTCGCGCTCACCTTCTTCGTCTACGTCTTCATCAATGCCGGCATGGTCACCGGGCTTCTGCCGGTGGTCGGCGTGCCGCTGCCGCTGGTGAGCTACGGGGGCAGCTCCGTCGTGACGCTCCTCGCGGGCTTCGGTATTCTCATGGCGCTGTATTCCCGGCGGAAGCTCATCGGATCGTAGTTGAATCGCTGTCACCTTTTTGTGCTCGCGCTGCTCGCGTGCGGACTGGTGGCCGCGCAGCCGGCGGATGCGGCCGTACAGCGAACCGGTTTCGACCTGCATCGACCCGAGATCGCCGCGTTCATCAACGAGGTCGTCGAGCGCCACGGCCTGAAGCGCAGCGAGGTACGCCGGTTGCTGAGCGAAGCGCGCCCGCAGCCGAAGATCCTCGACATCATGAGCCGGCCGATCGAGAAGGTCGCGCCGTGGTGGGAGTACCGCGAGCGCTTCGTCACCCCCGAGCGCATCGACGACGGGGTGCAGTTCTGGGCCGATCACCGCCTCGCGCTCGAGCAGGCGGAGCGCGATTACCACGTGCCGCCGGAGTACGTGGTGGCCATCCTCGGCGTGGAAACCAAGTACGGCCGCGTCACCGGCTCATACCGCGTGCTGGATGCGCTCGCCACGCTCGCCTTCGACTATCCGCCGCGGCAGAAGTATTTCCGCAGCGAGCTCGAGGAGTTTCTGGTGCTCGCCAGGGAGAACCGGCTCGACCCCCTCACGACCAAGGGCTCTTATGCCGGCGCGATGGGCGCGCCGCAGTTCATGCCGTCCGTGTACCGGCGCTACGCGGTGGCTGCCGACGCGGACAAGCGGAGCGACCTGTGGAGCGACTGGGACGACATCGTAGCGAGTGTGGCGAATTACCTGCACGAGCACGGCTGGATTCCGGGAGCGCCGGTGCTGGCGGAAGTGCGACTCGATCCGTCACCGACCTTTCAGCTCGAGTCGCACGGGGTCGAGCTGAACGAGACGGTCGATTCGCTCAGCGCGCACGGTGTGAAGGTCGCTCTCGACGTGCCGGCGGACACACCGGCGGTGCTGATCTCCGCCGAGCAGCCCGACGGCCCGGCCTACCGCGTGGGCTTTCATAACTTCTACGTGATCACGCGCTACAACACGAGCCCGCGTTACGCGATGGCCGTGTACGAGCTCGCGCAGGCGATCCTGCAGCGCGCACCACAGGGGCCGGCTGCGCCGCCGTGAGACCGGGGTGCGGCACGCGCAGCCGACCGTGGCGCGCCGGCGCCGCTCTGCTCGCCGCGCTCACCCTCGCCGGCTGCGCAGGTGTAGCCCACCGCCAGCACCCGCCAGCACCCGCGCCGCCCCCGCCGCGCGCACCCGGGCAGCGCGCCCCCGCGCCTCCCCCGCTCGACATCGACAGCGTGCCGGATGCGGTGCCGCGCGCCGAGCCGCGCAGCGCCCACGGCAATCCGTCGTTCTACGACGTGTCAGGCAAGCGCTATTACGTGCTCGCGGCTGCCGACGGCTACCTGGAGCGCGGCGTCGCCTCCTGGTACGGCCCGAGCTTCCACGGTGGCAACACCTCGAGCGGTGAGCCCTACGACATGTATGCCATGACGGCCGCGCATAGGACGCTGCCGCTGCCGTGCTACGCGCGGGTCACGAACCTGCGCAACGGACGCAGCGTCGTGGTGCGCATCAACGACCGCGGACCGTTCGTGGCCAACCGCCTCATCGACCTCTCCTACACCGCGGCCCACAAGCTCGACATGCTCCGCGAAGGCACCACGCTGGTCGAGGTGCGGACGCTGATGCCCGGCGTGCCGGACGAGCTCACGCGCAGCGTCGAACTGCCGCCGCCGGCGCTGTACGTGCAGGCCGGCGCGTTCGCCGACGCGCACAACGCGCAGCGTCTGCTCGAACGGCTGCAGGCGGCAGGACTGATGAGCGCCTTCATCGCGCGGCCGCTGGAGGGCAGGTCGCACCTCTACCGCGTGCGCCTCGGGCCCGTCGGCAGTGTCGCGGAATTCGACGAGCTCGCGGCGCGACTCGCCGCGCTCGGCATCCGCGACGCGCGGCTGGCCGGCGACTGATGCGCCACATCGCTGCGACTGGCTGATGCGCAGCACCCGCGCCGCAACCGGGTGATGCGCAACGCTGCCGCAACCGGCTGAGGCACAGCGCGCACGCAGCGCACGGTGACTCGGTGCCAGCACGCTTTTGTTAGAATCTCTGTTTTGTCACACGTCAAAGGAACCCGGTGCTTCGCTCCCTGCTCACCGCGCTCGCCCTGACCAGCGCCGCGACCGGCGCCGCGCTCGCCGCGGCCCCGATCCCCGACCCTCCCGCCGCGCATGCCACGGCGAAGATCCCCGACCCTCCTGTCGCCCAAGCCACGGCCCCGATCCCAGACCCTCCTGTCGCCCAAGCCGCGGCCCCGACGCCTAACCCTCCCGCGGTCAACGCGCGCGCCTACATTCTCATGGACCATTTCAGCGGTCGGGTGTTGGCGCAGGATCACGCCGATGAGCGCGCCGAGCCTGCGAGCCTCACCAAGCTCGTGACGGCGTACGTTGTGTTCGCGGCGCTGCAGCAGGGGAGGCTCAAGCTCACCGACATGGTCACCATCAGCGAGCACGCCTGGCGAGCGGAAGGCTCGCGCACCTTCCTGCGGGTCGGCACGCAGGTCCCGGTCGACATCCTCGTCAAGGGGATGATCGTGCAGTCCGGCAACGACGCCACGATTGCGCTCGCCGAGCGGGTGGGCGGTACCGAGGCAGCGTTTGCCCGGATCATGAATGAGTACGCGCGGCGGCTCGGCATGAAGTCGAGCAATTTCGAGAACAGCGATGGCCTGCCCTCCCCCAACCACTACACCACCGCGCGCGACGTGGCCGTCGTCGCCAACGCGCTGATCCGCGACTTTCCGCAGTACTACCCGCTGTTCAGCCTGCGGGAATTTCGCTGGAACAGGATCCGCCAGCGCAACCGCAACACGCTGCTCGGCAAGGACCTCGCGGTGGATGGGTTGAAAACCGGACACACGGACAGCGCCGGCTACTGCCTCGCGGCCTCCGCCAACCGCAACGGCATGCGCCTGGTGTCGGTGGTCATGGGATCCCCGAGCGACGGGGCGCGCGCGGAGGCAACCGCCGCGCTCCTCAGCTACGGCTACAACTACTTCGAGACCATCCGCATCAAGGCGGCGCGCGAGCTGGTGTTGAAGCCGCGCGTCTACAAGTCCACCAGCGAATTCGCAGCCATCGGCGTGCCTTACGACGTGTACGCGACGGTCGGCCGCGGCCAGGGAGCAGCCCTCACCACCAGCGCGCACCTCAGCCACGAGCCCCTGGTCGCACCGCTCGCCGCCGGTGAGACCATCGGCGAGCTCACCGTCGCGGACGCCAGCGGTGACGTGATCGAGCGCGCCCCGCTCGTGCCGCTCGCCGCCATACCGCGCGGGAGCCTGTGGACGCGGGCGGTGGACAGCGTCGCGCTGATGTTTCACTAGGAGCCTCGCTTGGCTGAGCCCCTGCCGGTGTGTTACCTGAACGGCGCCTACCTGCCGCTGAGCGAGGCGCGCATCTCCCCGCTCGACCGCGGCTTCCTCTATGCCGACGCCGTCTACGAAGTGATGCCGGTCTACGGCGGTCGGCCGTTCCGCTGCGACTTTCACCTCGAGCGGCTTGCCAACAGCCTCGCGGGCATCAGCATGGAGGATCCGCACACGCGCGCGGAGTGGCGCGGGATTCTGGGCGCGCTGATCGAGCGCAACGCTGGGGGTGACTGTTACGTCTACTGGCAGGTGACGCGCGGGGCACAGTCCGGCCGCACGCACGCGCCGCTGCCCCATATCGCGCGCACGGTGTTCGCCTTCTGCGCCCCCTGGCCCGCGGCATCCCCGGAGCTCCTCGAGAGAGGCGTCAGCTGCGTGACCGCCGCCGACACGCGCTGGGCGCGCTGCGATATCAAGTCAACGGCGCTGCTGGCGAACGTACTGCTGCGGCAGCTGTCGGTGGATGCGGACGCGGCCGAGACCATCCTGCTGCGCGACGGCGAGCTCACCGAGGCCTCCGCCAGCTCGGTGGCCGTTGTGCTCGGCGGCGAGGTGCTGATGCCGCCGAACTCGCCGCGCATCCTGCCCGGCACCACCCGCAGCGCGGTCGAGGAGATGGCGGCGCGCGCGGCGATCCGTTGCCGGGTGGCACCGGTCAGCGAAGCGCAACTGCGTGCCGCCGACGAGATCTGGATCTCGGCGGCGACACGGGAAGTGCAAGCCGTGACCGTGCTCGATGGGCACCCCGTCGGCACGGGCAGGCCCGGCCCCCTGTGGCGGCGGGTGTACGAGCAGTTGCAGCTGTACAAGCACGAGCTCGCGGGCACTCCGTGGTGAGCCTGATGGTGCGCCGCCGCGAGAGTGGACGCGCCTGCGGAGAGACGCGCTTATAACCTGTTTGTCACCGGCCGGTGACCGGGTGGAAACTGACGGCCCCTCGCCAGCCCCGGTAGCATCGTCGGAATGTCCATCGCCCTCGACCAGGTCACCAAGCACTACTCCGGTGCACCGGTCGTCAACGACGTCTCGTTGGACATCGGCGATGGCGAATTCTTCGTGCTGCTCGGGCCGAGCGGCAGCGGCAAGAGCACGCTGCTACGCGCCATCGCCGGGCTGACGGGCGTCGACCACGGCCGCATTTCGCTGCACGGCCGCGACGTCACCCACGTCGCCGCGCGCAAGCGCGGCGTGGGGCTGGTGTTCCAGAACTACGCGCTGTTCCGCCACATGACCGTGGCCGAGAACATCGAGTTCGCGCTGCGGGTGCGCCACGTGCGCGGCCGCGCCCGCCGGCAACGCCGCCAGGAGCTGTTGCGCCTGGTGGCGCTGGAGGGCATGGACGACCGCCTGCCGGCGCAGCTCTCCGGCGGCCAGCAGCAGCGCGTCGCGGTGGCACGCGCGCTGGCGCACAAGCCCGAAGTGCTGCTGCTCGATGAGCCCTTCGGCGCGCTCGACGCCAAGATCCGCGAGGAGCTGCGCCGCACGATCCGCCAGGTGCAGCGCGAGCTCGGGATCACCACCGTGCTCGTCACCCACGACCAGGAAGAAGCCTTCGCCATGGCCGACCGCATCGGCATCATGAATCTCGGCCGGCTGCTGGAAGTGGGTGCGCCACACGAGCTGTACTCGCGGCCCGCCACGCGCTTCGTGGCCACGTTTCTCGGCGCCGCCAACCTGTTCCTCGCGCGCCGCACCCCCGACGGCATCCAGGTGGGCGCCACCACCATGGCGGTGCCCGACCGCAGCTCCGCCGTGACCGAGCACGAGGTGGTCGCGGTCGTGCGTCCGGAAGAGGTTGAGGTAGGACCCTCGCGCGATGCGCTCGGCGCGCGCTATGTGGCGCACGGGATGATCGATGAGGTGACGTTCACCGGCGCACTGGAGCGACTGCGCGTGCGCCTCGATGAGAACGCGCGCGCGACGCTGCTCGCCGCCGCGGACGGTGAAGCCAGCCCCGCACTGCAGGTGACGCGCACCCGGCAGGCGCACCGCGGCTTCGAGGTGCAACCCGGGCAGCACGTCGCGGTCGGCGTGCGGAGGGTGCACGTACTGCCCACCCCGCTGTCGAGCTTCACCGCCTGCGCCGCGAGCGCGCCGCTCGCCGACGCGCTCAGCCGCCAGCCGCTGCTCGCCGAGCTGGTGGAGCGCATGAAGACGCGCATCGCCGTGCGCGTGGAGCCGAAGCTCGGCGTGCCGGATGCGTCGTGCGAGGTGGCGGACAGTTTCGTCGGCACCACCGTCATGGCGTGCCAGACCGACTGCGCGCATCGCGCCGAGTGGCTGCTGCGGCGCGGCGCCAGGGATCTGCTGGTGCTGCCGGAGCACGCGCGTGCGCCGCAACGCGTGCTGATCCACTGGCTGGGTGAGGGCGCACGCAGCGCGACGCTCGGCATGTCGGCGAGCGTCCTGCGCCACGTGCCGGCGGAGGCGGTGTACGTCGGCATCTTCCCCGGCGCCGGCGACAGCGAGCGCCAGGCACACGGCATGCGCGAGCTCCTCGATGCGCGCTCGGAAGCGCAGGCGGCGCACGGCCTGGAGATGCGCACCGAGCTGCGCTTCGGCAACGTCGCGCAGGAGCTGGCGCGGCGACTCGCCGAGTCACCCGCACAGATGCTGATCGTGGGGGTCACCGAGCTGACGCGCTTCACCGAGCACTTCCGCACGCTGCTCGACGGCGGTCAGTGGCCGGTGCTGATCGTGCAGCGTGGCGCGCGATGAGTTTCCGCAAGCCCAGCGTGCTCCCCGGCTTCGGCCTGACACTCGGCTTCACCACGTTCTTTCTGTCCGCCATCGTGCTGCTGCCGCTCGCGGCGCTGGTGCTGGCCGCGGCTTCGATGCACTGGAGCGATTTCGTGCGCGTGGTGCTCTCCCCGCGCGCGCTCGGCTCCTACCGGCTGTCTTTCGGCGCCTCGCTCCTCGCCGCCTCGATAAACCTGGTGTTCGGCTTCATCATCGCCTGGACGCTCACCCGCTACGAGTTCCCCGGCAGGAAAGTCGTCGATGCGCTGATCGACATGCCGTTCGCGCTGCCCACCGCGGTCTCGGGCATCGCGCTCACCACGGTGTTCGCGCAGCACGGCTGGATCGGCCGCTACCTGGAGCCCTTGGGCATCAAGGTGGCCTACACCTGGCTCGGTGTGACCCTCGCCCTGACTCTCATCAGCATGCCGTTCGCGGTGCGCGCGGTGCAGCCGGCGCTGCTGGAAGTGCAGCGCGATCTGGAGGATGCCGCCGAGACGCTCGGCGCGGGACGCTTCTATGTGTTCCGCCGCATCATCCTGCCCACGGTGCTGCCGGCGCTCCTCACCGGCTTCTCGCTGGCGTTCGCGCGCGCGGTGGGCGAATACGGCTCGGTGATTTTCATCGCCGGCAACCTGCCGATGAAGACCGAGATCACCCCGCTCCTGATCGTGATCCACCTCGAGGAGTTCGACTACCGGGGCGCCGCGGCGCTCGGCGTCGTGATGCTGGCGATCTCCTTCGTCATGCTGCTCGCGATCAACCTGCTGCAGGCGTGGGGGCGCCGGCGGCACGTGGCAGGGGCGCACTGATGGCCACGGTCCTTTCCCGGGGGGTGCTGGCGGGCGATGCCGTCCGGCCGGGACAGCACACCCTGCTGGACGCCGTCGTGCGCTGGCTGTTCATCGCCTTGTCGCTCACCTTTCTCGCCGCGGTGCTGCTCGCACCGCTCGCAACCGTGTTCGCCATGGCGTTGGCCAAGGGCATCGCGGCGTACCTGCGCACCTTCGCCGATCCCGATACCGCCGCCGCCATCCGCCTCACCCTCATCACCGTGGCGGTGGTGGTGCCGCTCAACACCGTGTTCGGGCTGGCCGCCGCGTGGGCGATCGCCAAATTCGAGTTCCGCGGCAAGAGCATTCTCATCACGCTCATCGACCTGCCGCTGGCCATCTCGCCGGTGATCGCCGGCATGGTTTTCGTGCTGCTGTTCGGTCTGCACGGCTGGTTCGGCACATGGCTGCGCGAGCACGAGGTGTCCATTGTGTTCGCGCTGCCGGGGATCATGCTCGCCACCATGTTCGTGACCTTCCCCTACGTGGCACGCGAGCTGATTCCGCTCATGCAGCAGCTCGGCAACGACGAGGAGGAAGCCGCCATCACTCTGGGTGCCGGCGGCTGGATGACCTTCTTCCGCGTGACGCTGCCGAAGGTTCGCTGGGGTCTGGTTTATGGCATGGTGCTCTGCAACGCGCGCGCCATGGGTGAGTTCGGCGCGGTATCGGTCGTCTCGGGGCACATCCGCGGTCTTACCAACACCATGCCGCTGCACATCGAGATCCTCTACAACGAATACAACTTCGTCGGCGCGTTTGCCGTCGCCTCGCTTCTCACCCTGCTCGCGGCCGTGACGCTCATCGTCAAGACCCTGGTCGAGCGCACCGGCTACCGCAGGCGCTGAAGCGGCCGTGTTCGAGCGTCTCACGCGCCTGCGCAGCCGACTGTGGCCGGATCCGGCCGGCACCAGCCTCACCTGGTGGCTGGCGGCCATCCACCTGGCGCTGGTGGTACTGGTGGGCGGCGGCATCACCTGGGCGGCGAGCCGCATCCTGCACGACATCGCCGAGGCCCAGGGGAAGGCCCGCGTACAGCTCGCCGCCACGACCGCGCGCGAGGATCTGCGGCGCATGGGTGAGGATGCCCACGCGGCGGCGCAGGCCATCGCCGAGCGCCCGACGCTCCAGCGCCTGCTGGCGCAGGGGCAAGGCGAGTCGCTGCCGCCGCTGCTGGGCCGCTCGTGCACTGCCGCCGATATGGACGCCTGCGCGGTGCTCTCCGGCAAAACCGTGATTGCCGTGTCCGGGCCCGCGCTCGACTGGCAGCAGGTGGTCACGGCCGCCGGCGAGCAGGGGCTGTCGTTCCTGGCGCTGCCGTCGACCGAGCGCGTGCCGCTGCTCGGTGCCCGCGTCCCCTTTGGCGATCAGGGGCTGAGCGTCTACGTGGTGCGACGGCTCGATGACAGGCTGGCCCGGACGCTCAGCACGCAGGTGGATGCGCAGGTGCGCCTCATCGACTACCGCTCGTACCTCAACGCCCCGGTCGGCGCCTTCACGCCGCTGCATGCCGCAGCGATGGCGGACGGTCACTCCGCAGTGCAGCGCATCGAGTCGCAGGACGCCTACGCTGCGGCGGTACCGGTGTTCGCCTCGAGCGGCGAAGCGATCGCGCTCATCGAGGCGGTGCTGCCTGCCAGCATCGTGGACGCGCCGGCCCGTCAGGCACTGCACCGGTTGCTCACCTGGGCCCTGGTCCTGGCTGTGGCGGCCGTGCTGGCCGGACTCATTCTCGGGGAACTGGTGGCAGGTCCCGTGCGTGCGCTCACCGCCGCCGCCACCCGCCTGGGAACCGGGGACTTCTCGGCCTCGATACCGCCCGGCGGACCCGCGGAGGTCGGGGCGCTGGCTCACACCATGGAGCACATGCGCCACAATCTCATCGAGCTCACCAGCACCCTGCGCCGGCGCGAGGCGGAAGCCCAGGCGGTGCTCGGCGGCATCGTCGAGGGCGTATACGCGGTCGACAGGAACCGCATCATCCGTTATCTCAATCCGCAGGCGGTCCGGCTGCTCGGGGTAACGGCAGACGAGGCCGTGGGGCGCTTGTGCGGCGATGTGCTGAAGCCGCGCGATGAGGACGGCAGGCGCCCGTGCGATTTCCGCTGCCCGATCGTGCAGGCGCGCAGCGAGGGCAGCGCCAAGGCCGTCGAGCACCTCACTGCCGGCGCCGGCGATGCGCGCACCACGGTCATCACCAGCGCGGCGCAGGTCGACGGCCTGCAGGTGCAGGTGATACGTGATGAGACCGAGCTGGAGGCGGTACGCCGGGCGCGGGACTCGGTGCTTGCCAACATCTCACACGAATTCCGCACGCCGCTCGCCGCGCAGCTGGCCTCCATCGAGCTGCTGCTCGCGGGGCTGGAGCAGATGCCGCGCACGCAGCAGAGAGAGCTGGTGACCTCCCTCGAACGCGGCACGCTGCGCCTCACTCAGCTCATCGACAACCTGCTCGAGAGTGTGCGCATCGAGTCGGGCCAGCTGGCCATCCGGCAGCAGAGCGTGGCGCTGCCCGAGGTCGTGGAGGATGCCCGCTCGCTGGTGGGCTCGCTCCTCGCCCAGCGGCGGCAGACCCTCAGTGTCAGCCTGCCCGAGGATCTGCCGCAGGTGAGCGGCGACAAAACCCGTCTCACGCAGGTGTTCGTCAACCTGCTGGCCAACGCCAACAAGTTTGCGCCCGAGGACAGCGTGGTGCGCATCGGCGCTGAGACGCATTCGGGCGAGGTGTGCGCCTGGGTCGAGGACGAGGGCGCAGGTCCCGCCCCGGCCGACGGCGAGCAGTTGTTCGCGCGCTTCCGGCGCGGCGCCGGCGAGCCGGAGCCGGCGGGGCTCGGGCTCGGTCTGTGGCTGGTGAAATCCATCATCGGCCGCCATGGCGGCACCGTCGCTTTCGAGCGTACCGCCGCCGGCCACACCCGCTTCAGTTTTACCCTGCCGGCGGAGGTCAGCACGTGAAAGTACTGGTCGCGGACGACGATGCGGACTTGCGCGAGCTGATCGCGTTCAGCCTCGCCCAGGCCGGCTTCCTGGTCCTCAAGGTGGCCGACGGCGCCGCTGCCGTGCGACGCTTCGAGGAAGAGTCCGCCGACCTGGTGGTGCTCGACATCAACATGCCGGGCCTCTCGGGGTTCCAGGTGTGCGAGGCGATCCGCGCCCGCTCAAGGGTGCCGGTCATGATGCTCACGGTGCGCGGCGAGGAGGAGGACCTGGTGCGCGCGCTCGGGCTGGGCGCCGATGACTATCTCACCAAGCCCTTCAGCCCGCGCACGCTCCTCGCGCGGATCAAGGCGCTGCTGCGCCGCGCCGGGATGGAAAATGCTGCGCCGCTGGCCTCAGGCCGCATCACGCTCGACCTCGAAGAGCACACCGTGCGCATCGCCGCAGGCCCTGCGGTGCGGCTGACGAAGCTGGAGCTGCGGCTGCTGCAGATGCTGCTCGCCAACGCGGGGCACGCGGTCAGCTCCGATCGCCT
>Ga0123356_10006261_pt1 | contig 12016 bp, 10 predicted proteins | sample TergutEmb28metaG_2_FD_92546 | JGI IMG/M metagenome (GOLD analysis project Ga0123356, IMG submission 92546) | Embiratermes neotenicus P3 segment gut microbial communities from Petit-Saut dam, French Guiana - Emb289 P3 | ecosystem: Host-associated > Arthropoda: Insects > Digestive system > Gut ... | reverse complement strand
CTATTTCCACGGAAATCTGGAGCGGAACACCCATTAGGAGCTGTAGATTGTCGCCTTGGTCGCCGGGGAGGTTAAACTGCGGCATCTCAAACTGCTGGAGCTGGGCGTTTTGTATGTTAATCGGCTGAGGGAAACCATATCCGTAGCCCGGCGGAGGAAAAGCTCCGTATCCCGGGGGCGGCATACCGTAGGGCTGACCCTGCGGCGGCATCATCATAGGCTGCTGAGGGTAGCCTGCCGGGGCAGCTTGCGGCGGTGCGCCCTGCATAGGCTGGGGCGCCTGCGCTGCAGGTGCCGGGGCTGCGGCAGGTGGGGGAGGCGCCGGGGCTTCCACCTCGACGGGGTCGTCGTTACCGCTGTCTAACATCTTGGCGCAAATCAGCTCGGCTAATTCTATGCTCATGACGGAAACGAACTCGGACTTTATGACGCCCTCTATGGTGATGTCAAAGGTAATCGCGATGACTTCCTCTTCCACGTCATAATCATGAACGTCAGAAAGTTTTATCTCATTCATAATATATGGCGTAGGGACGGAAATATCTACATGCATTCCCAAAAAGTTCGACAAAGCGGTCGCGGAGGAGCCCATCATTTGGTTCATTACCTCGCTGACTGCGCTGATGTTCAGCTCGTCGAACTCGAAGTCGGGAGTGACCTCCAGCGGCTGACCCATGAGCTGATTAAGTATCAGCTGAACGTCGTCCTGCTTGAGAATCATCATGTTGGTGCCTGTGATACCTTTTACGTAGACGATTTTCACGCAGATTGCCGGCTCGAGCGATTCGTTGCGAAGATTTGCCGCTCGTTGTATTGAAACGCGCGGGGTAGTAATCCAAACCTTTGCGTTAAGCAGTTCTGAGGCGGCGGTAGCGGCGTTGCCCATGCTGATATTCATTACTTCTGCTATCGCGTCTTTTTGTAAATCTGTAAATTCAATTGCCATATAAGCGGCTTATCCTTTCCCTCCATGTATGGTGCAATTCAGTGTAGCATTTACAGTTCCATACCGAAGATGTTTTCTATTTTTACAGCCTTTTTGTTGTTGAATACGCCCATTTTCCCGTCGAACCATTTTTTCCCGCTGACGTTGAGAACGATATTGCTCTCAATGTTCTTTCCGAGGGGGATTATATCTCCCGCCTGCAGACGCAATACATCTAACAAGTCGAGGTCGACCTCGCCGAGAATCGCCGTAACGTCTAATGCGGTGTGCGAAACGCCGTCCATGATGTTGGTTCTGCGTTCTTTTTCTCTGTTGGCGTCTATTTTGCGCCCTGTGCGCGCGTGGGTTTGGGTGAATTTCTGCATTAGTTCGTCTAATCCCAGCGCGGGCATACAGATGGTAATCAGTGCCTTGGTTTCGATTATCATGATTTCCAGTACGCAGATAATCATGGTGTCGTCATACCCGACGGCGGAAATAACTCTGGAGTTGGTCTCGATGTTTTCCAAAACGGGTTCGATTTCAACAAGGGTCGCCCAGGGCTCTTTCAGGAGCGCGACAGCGTTGTTCATTATGCTTTCAATGACGCTGACTTCAATCTCGGTAAAGTCACGGTCTGTGTCTTTATACTCGCCGCGCCCGCCCAGCAGACGGTCAATCATGATATAAGTAAGCGAGTTGGAGAACTGAACGATAGCGGTTAAGTCCTCGATTTCATCATCTTGCAGTCTCATCTCGGTCATGCCCATCATAACGTAGTCGGGCAGCGCGTTGTTAAACTCGAAGTACCGCTGTTCCTCTATGGAAGCTAATGAAACCTTGCAGTACAGGCGCAGAAGCCCTGTGAGATACGAGGAGAGAAGCCGCGCGTAGTTATCGAAAATGCTGTCGAGGGTCTTTATGCGCTCTTTGGTGAACTTTTTAGGGGAGCGGAAGTCATATTCCTTGACGTCGGGAGGCTTTTCCTCCACGACAATGGGCCCGCCCGTCTGCGCGTTATTTAGCATGGCGTCTATTTGTTCTTGTGTCAGTACGTCCGCCAAACTAAACACCTCACTTTATAATCAGAAAATTTTTATTACTCTTCAGGTGTGCCGTTTTCACCGTTTTCGCCGTTTTCGGAAGGCTCGGGCTCGGAGAAGTCACTCTCGCTCACGCCGGACATTCCGCCGGGTCTGGGCCCTATGGGTTTGGAACCGGACTGCGACGGCGGGGGCGGCGTTACAGTATCATCGGGTCTGGCACCGCGCCGCTCTTCAAGTTCTTTCAGTATCGCCTGAACAGCGTTGGATATATCGACGTTGGGGTTGCTGGGGTTGCCCGCGTGGTCAACGTTCCAGCCGTGCGCGTTGTAGTCATATTGCATTATATCGCTTACGAACCTGTCTAAATCGGGGGGCAGGCTCATACGGTTGATGATTATTTCGACTCTTCTGTTACGTAAGTTCGCCTCATCTGAGTTGCCGGGAATGAGCGGGTCGTGCTGACCGAAGCCTTCAGCTTTGAACTTTTCGCTTTGAACCATTTCTACCAAGTCAAGGAAGTCAACCACTGACGCGGCTCTGAGCGAGGACAAGTCCCAGTGCCCTGTTCCTATGACCTGGGCGGTGTGCCCCTGGACGTGTACCGATTCGATATAGTCCCGCACTGCCTTTATGGAGGGGTAGATGTGGGTCAGTGCATCGCGCGCCCTCTGGTTGAGTACCGCGCTGTTCCCCTCGAAGCCGATTTCCCCGAACAAACGTATTCGGATTACGCCTGCAGAGGCGGATATTTCCATGCTGTCGTCAAGCTCATGCTCATCAATGAGGTCTCTAATCCTTGAGTAGAGCGCGTCAAACACGTGCGGGCTGTCAGACTTGGGCATTTCGCCCCCGCCGCCCGTGCCGTCGCTCAGTCCGGGCACGTCGCTGTTGGCGTCTTCATTGCTGACTGAGCCCTCGGGTTCACGCCCGACTACGGTGTTAATATATTGCCCGCCCGGGGTGAACGCCTGGAAGAAATACTGGATTTTAGTGTCGTCCTGGTCGTTAATCATATATAACATAACGAAAAAGCAGAACAACAGCGTAACCATGTCCGCGTATGTCCCCATCCATTCGTCAAGACCTTTTTTTATGGTCGGGCCTTTTTTATTCTTAGCCATAATAGCCTTCTTTCAAAAGTATAACACAAAACAAAAAATAATGCAAATATATTTATTTCCCAAAATTAATACAAATTTTGGCTATTCTGTCAATTGTTATTTTCCACCCTTGTCTTCCTTTCCTCTTGCGGAGCGCGGGAGCATAAATTCTAATTTTTCTTGAATAAGGCGCGGGTTTGAGCCCGATGCAATAGCCATAACGCCCTCTACCACGATGCTCATGCAGAGTTCTTCGTTGGCGTGGGCATTTTTAAGCGAGGCTTCCATCGGGGCGCAGATAACGTTGGACATAAGCGAGCCGTACAGCGTGGTGATAACCGCGGTCGCCATGGAGTCGCCCATGCCGTCGGGGTTTTCCGCCATGCCCTGCAGCATCGAAACCAGTCCAACAACCGTACCCATCATACCGAACGCAGGGCCGAAGGTTACACCCTTGGCGAAGAAGTCCGCGCCCAGCGAGTGCCGCTCGGCAGTGTGTTCAATCGCGCCCTCCAACATTTCGCGAACTTTGTCGGGGTCGTTAGCGTCGACTATGAGCATTAACGCCTGCTTCATAAACGGGTCGGTTACGGAGTTGGCGGTTTCTTCCAGAGCCAGCAGACCCTTGCTCCTTGCGATGGTGGCGTATTCTACTAAGTTTTTTATGTATTCCGAGGGGTCGAGCTTAGGCGGGAAGAAAGCTATCTTGAAATATTTACCGATACTTTTCATCATGGTGGGAGAACAGCACGCCAACATTCCGAAGAACGTACCCACGAAAACTATAAACACCGAGGCACCGTCAATAAACCAGCCCAGCTCACCGGCGATGAATATGGAAGCGATGACTGCGCCAAAGCTGCCTACCCAGCCTACAATAATAGCAATATTCAAAAGAAATACCTCCGAGGGATTTTATTGATTGGGTCTGCGCCGCGTCATGCGGCGGAATTCGACGATTTTCTGCATTATTTCGTCGATGGTTTCACTTACGATGTATGTATGTCCGTTGCTCATGGTTATTACTGTGTCGGGCGTTTCGTTGGCGGTTTCGATTTGCTGTTCGTTTATGAGGATTTGCTTTCCGCCGAGTTTGGTTAAAATTATCATAGCTCGTCCTTTTGTATTAAGTCTGTTTTTCTTGAACGCGGGGCGGGCAAGCCGCCCCGCCTCAAGTCAGGGTAAATTAACGTTTAAGATTGATTAACTCTTCCAGCATGGTGTCTGTAACCGTGATAATTCTGGAGTTGGCTTGGAAACCTCTTTGGGTAATAATCATATTGGAGAATTCTTCCGAGAGGTCAACGTTGCCCATTTCGAGTGCGCCTGAGACGATTTCACCTGCGCCGTCGCTTTCGGGAATTTTGATTTCAGCGGCACCGGAAGCTAAGGATTCTTTGTAGTATGATGTTCCGAACTGCGCCAAGCCGTTTACGTTCTGGAAGATTGCGAGGTCGATACGTCCGAGGAGCAGTCTGCCGTGTACGGGGTGTTCACCGTAGATTACGCCGCCGGAGTCAATAAACACCAGGTCAAGGTCACGCACTGACTGCGGCCCTGCGAAGCGACCGTCGGTCATTATTACCGTACTCATTCTCTGCAGGATTGTGCGGTAGAAGTTGTCTTCACCGCCGAACATGCCGACCTGCCTTGTAGATGAGCCGACCATGGTTCTTATGTCAAAGCCGAGACCGTCTGCCGCCGCGGGAACGTGTCCGGGTGCGCCGGGAGCGGGGTTGTCGATTAATGAGGGGGCGTTTCCGTTTGCTGCCCAAGCCGCAGCGTCATGTCCGGGAGAGCCTACGGGCGGGTTCATAATCTGCGCCGGAGCGACGTTGGTGGGAACTGTAACGTTGAGCATACGGTTGGGGTTTCCGCCTGTCCATTCGCCCGTGATGGGGTCGATGGTCATGCCTGCCGCGCGGTTAATGGCGTCCTGAATATCCTGAGCGGATATATCGTGGATATAGAAAGCGGGAACGCCGGGGTTGGCAGGGTCAACAATCATGGGGGCAGGAACGTGTCCGGGTGCGCCGGGAGCGGGGTTGGTGATAAGCGAGGGAACGCCTCCCGCTGTCGTCCAGGCGGCAGCGTCATGCCCGGGCTGACCGGGAGCAGGGTTCATAATCTGCGCCGGAGGGCCTGCGGGGTCGGGAATCATAGTCGGGGGAATGGGCTCGGACATACCCGAAGGAAGCGTAATGGTGAGAACGTTTTGCGACCATCTTGCAACGACTTCCGTTGCGGAGGTGGAGGTTCTCATCGCTACGATGTAGTTATTGGCTTGAATACCGGGGGTGACAGCTTCAAAACGCACGGAGTTGGTCACGGGGACGGGCCCACTCCTGTTGATGAAGTCCATATTGTTGGCAGCGGAGGACGCGCCTGTGTTTGCGGGGAGTCCGCTGAAAGAGATGTTGAGGGGGAGTACGCCTTCGCCGGGGTTTACGCCGCCTGCCTGAATAGCCGCGTTTACTGCGTCCTGGAAAGCCGCGGGAGAGGTAAACTCCTGCGTCAAGTCCATGGTTACGGTCAGCACGTTACCGTTCATGGTAGCGAAAGCCGCCTCGCCGTGAACGATGTTTACTGCGATGTTTCCGTTGGGGCCAAAGGTAGACGCCATGAAGGTTACGCCGTATTCCTGGTCGCCGATGAGAACGGTTCTGGTAGAGCTGGCGATTTCGTTCCAGACGTCGGGCACGAAGAGGTTGATTCTCTGGGAGGAGGGACCCATGCCTGTGGGGTCACCGGATACACCGAGAACGATGTAGCCGTTGGCGTCAACAAGGTTTCCAAGATTATCAACGTTAAAAACGCCGTTACGGGTATAGTAAATATTACCCGCGGCGTCCATAACCTGGAAGAAGCCCTCGCCCTGAATGGCGCAGTCATAGACGCTGTCGGAGAATGTGAATCCCGACTGCGTCATAACTTTGTCGATAGAGCCCAACGCCACACCATAACCTACCTGGCTCGGGTTAGTACCGCCCGAAACAGTGGTTCCTGCTGAAGCGAAAGAGCGCGTTTGATAAAATATGTCCCTGAATGTTACGGTGTTTGCTTTGTAAGACGTGGTGTTTACGTTAGCGATGTTGTTACCGATTACGTCCATTCTTACGGTATGGTTTTTAAGACCGGACACGCCGGAAAAGAGTGATTTCATCATGGTGATAAACCCTTTCTCTGGTGCCGGCGCGCCGCCCGTCAATCGTTCGGGGCGGCTAACACTTCCCGTTAGGGACCATGTTTTGGTTTTCGCCGGCTGTGTTTAATTTTAATTTAGTTTGGGAGTTGATGGGAATTTGCCTGCCGAGGCTCTCGGCTACATGATTACCGCGGAGTCGATGTTGGTGAAGACGTTGCCTATGAGGTCTTCTTTTTCCATGGTCGTGATGACCTTATTGTTTTTTACATTGACGATGAACGCGGTGGAGTCCACTAAGACTAAGGTTTCGTTGCTGCCTTTTTCTGCGGCAATTTCAACACCTTTGTTAAGTCTTTCTAACTTCCCGTTTTCCTCGATGTCAATGTGTCTGCTGTCCAGACGTCTAATCGCGTGGTTGGAAAATTCAATCGCGCTGTCTTTTTCAAGCTTTTGCTTGAGCGCGTCCGCGAACGTCTGACCTTGTTGGTTGGTCTCCGGTTGCTTTACCGGAACGTTAGGCGTCTCGCCTGTTTGAGGTCTGTTAACGCCTACCTGCTGACCGCGCAGTTTTAAGAAATCGTTCAGCAGCATTTTTACTCACACCTTTCATTATTTATCTGCAACTTTGGTTACGTACGAGAGCGGGTAGCTTACTCCGTCTATCTGTAGCCTGATTTTACCGTCAAGGACTTCAACCTGGGATACTATGCCGCTTTCCGTGTATCCTTTTGTGTGGTCTTCGTCGTCGTAGGGTTCGGTGACTGTAACGCGCTTTCCGATTAAAGAGGTAGCGTATGTCCAGTCGCTGTTATTAATTCCGCCACCGCCGCCGAATGAGTTTCCTTCTTCAACTTTGATTACGCTTCCGAGCGGGAATGCCAAGTCCGTTCCGTTGAGGTTCAGGACTATGTTGATTTCATTGTTGACGATTTCAATACGCTGTACGATGCCGTTTTCAATAATGTTTTTGCCGTCATCGCCTTTACCCGTGATGGTCACGCTTTTGCCTATGAGTGAGGTTGCGTAGGCTCCGTCGCTTCCTGTGACGTGATACGGATTGCTTGAGGGCAGGACTTCCATTATGTTGGACAGGGGATAATCCTTACCGTTGACCTTAACCATGAATGTTCCGTCTGCCAGGCTCATCGAGGTAACTATCCCGCTTTCCACTGCGAACTTCGAGCCCTGCATTGCCGCGATGGTAACAGTTTTTCCGACAAGGGATTGCGCGTAGTTGGCGTTCTGGAAGTAGAGTGCGTCCTGGTTTGCCTTGAGTGCCGTAAAGTTCGCCAGCTGGGAAACGAATTCCGTGTTGGACTTCGGTTCCATGGGGTCTTGGTTAGACATCTCCGCCATCAAAAGCTGAAAGAAATTATCCAGCGAGAAGGCTTCCTTATCCTTTTTGTCGAAATATTTTGCGTACCGCTCATAGTTTTCGGCGATGTTTTTGGTGCTGTTAACGCTCATTAACTTTCCTCCTTTCACTAAAATTTTCAAAGAACGGAGCTTTCGTTTCCGAAAGCTACTGCATGGACTGCATTAATTCCGCGAAGCTGATTTCGATTTCTTCATCGGCTTCGGGTTTTGCGTTTTGGTCTTGCTGTTGTTTGCCGTTTTGTTCCTGTTGTTCACTGTAGTCGGGCTCATGTTTGACTACCAACTGCTCAAGCTTAACGGCTTCCTTGTCCAGCGACGCCTGGATTTTGTCGGTGACGTTTTGGAGCAGTTTTGCCGTGTGTTCTTCCTGTGCGGTGATGTCAGCTGTTAATTTCTCGCCGCTGAGTACGATTTTGATGGTGATTTTACCTAATTCCACAGGGTTCAAAGTCATCTCAAAAGTAATCACGCCGCCTTCTTTAGCGGCAATGCGGGCGATGATTTCATCAGCTATACGGACAGCCTCGGTCGTGGGGAGAACGGTGATTTCCTTTCCTGCGACAACGGGTTTGGGGTCGTGTTGTGCCTGAACGGGGACTGCGTCCTTTGCCGCTTCGCTCAGCTTAAACCTTTCCAGCAGTTCCTTCATTTCATCGGGTTTGCTTTTAATGTTCAGCGGAGTTTTCAATTCGGCTTCCTTGAGCGGTTCCGACTGTTCCGTTTTGACCTGCGCCTGCTCCTTGACGGACTCCTCGGCAACCACCTTAACGACTGCGGGTTTTGCATCGTCTTGCAGTTTTTCCGAGTTTTGGGCTTGGGTCAGCACAGCCTCACCCTTTTCGACCGCTTTTTCGGCAACCTTCGGTACGTTATGTTCTGCGGGTTGCGCCTCGGTTTTTGCTTCAGGCTGAGCTGTGTCGGAAGTTTTGACAGATTTTGCGTCGGTATCGGAAAGAACCTTTTGCTCTTCGGGTTTTGCGAAATCGGTGGTATCGCGCACCTCGGAGCTTGCGGCTTCCTGTACCGTTTGGGGTGTTTGCTCTTTAGGGGTTACTTTCGCCTCGACAGATTCAAGCGCTTCGTAGAAGCTTTGCAGTTGGGGAGAAGTTACTTGGTTTCCTTCGTCTCCGGGTGCTTGTGCTTGAAATCCGCCGTCCATCAAAAGTTGCGGGACTTCAGTTGCGTTGTTCTGCGGGGGTGGCGATGTTTCGGGGGTTTCGGGGGTCTCGGCTTCGGGCGCGCCTGTTGGAATTTCGGGCAGAAGCTCTGTTTTGTGAATGAGCTCGGCTTGCTCTGGGTTGATTAAAGCCTGCGCTGCCAATGCTGCGACCTGTTCCATCGCTGAGAGGTAGTTTGCCTCGGCGTCTTCCTCTGCCTGACGTGACATTTTCGGTACACTGAGCAGATAAGCGACTAAAAGTTGAGTTTCCTCAGGGTCGGTCGGGCTCAGTTTGGGGCTTTTGGCAAGGAATGCGGGGTCGGGGTTTGTTTCCGCGGTGTTGCCGGAGGCTTCGGGTTCTGTGCTTTTCTTATCGCGGACAGCCATTGCGGACTTGATGTATTCGCAGAAGCCTTCCTCGATATAATCACCTGCAATTTCTGTGAAGCGGGGCATTTCCGTTTCTGCGGTGATATGGATTGCCGTGCCTGTGTTAATTGTCAAAACTAACACCTCCTTTTAATATTCATAATTCAAAGAACTATGTGTATATAAAGCCTTTAAACGGCTTAATACCACTAAGGGGACGGAAAAAACCATATAGGGTTCCCCATCTTTATTAAAATTATACACAAATTTAGGGCAAATGTCAACAGTTTCTTGGCAAATTTACAAAAAATTATATAATTTCCTTAAAAATTCACAAAAATTTAACATTTTAGCCGTTTTGTTTCCTAAAATCCGCGTTGGTCATGAACTCGTCGATGAACTGTTCGGTCTCCTTTAACTCGGCGGCGCGGTACTCCTCAAGCTGGTTTTCCTCTAATTTCTCCAAAGAGGCGACTTCTTTTTGCAACTCAAGGACGACCTCCAGCTGTCTTTGTACCTCGGCTTCCTTGTGGAAGATTTCGATTTGCTTCTCCACGGCGTCCTGCTTGCGGGCGGAGATGTATCGCTTGCGTACGGAAATATCGACAGGCGTGGTGCCTTTTATGTATATTTCGGAAAGCTCGGCGTTCTTCAGCTCGATGACGGCGAAAATCTCTTCTAACTGCTGCTGTAAGACCACCAACTCACGTCGCAAGATACCGAGGTTGTTTTTCTCGGCTTCCTCCATGCGTTCTTTATAGTGTTTGAGCTTTGCGAGGGAGAATTGGAATTTTTTCATGGTTATTGCACTACCGCTTCAAGCATTTTCACAGTCTCTTCCAAATCAAACGATTCCTTGACACGTTGTTGGAGGAAGCCGTTTATTGCGTCGATTTTATTTATCGCCTCGTCAAGGGCGGCGTTGGTACCTTTTTTATACGCGCCTATGTTAATCAGGTCGGCGTTGGTTTCATACAGGGACAGCAGGTTTCGCAGTCTGTTGGCTAAATCCTGATGTTCCTGCGGCGTCACCAAAACCATCAGACGCGATACACTATTAAGAATATCTATGGCGGGGTAGTGGTTGCGGGCGGCGATTTTGCGGGAGAGGACTATATGCCCGTCAATAATACCGCGAACGGTGTCGGCTATGGGCTCGTTGGTGTCGTCGCCCTCGACAAGCACGGCGTAAATGCCCGTTATACTGCCCTTTTCAAAGCAGCCCGCGCGTTCAAGCAGCTTGGGCAGTGCGGAGTAAATAGACGGCGTGTAGCCTCTGGCTATGGGCGGCTCGCCGATTGACAGCCCGACCTCGCGCTGTGCCATAGCGAAGCGCGTCAAATTATCCATCATCAGAAGCACGTCCTTGCCCTGCCGCATGAAATATTCTGCAATCGCCGTAGCGGTCAGCGGGCATTTATTTCGCATCATGGCGGGCTGGTCGCCCGTCGCGACTACCACCACCGAGCGCGCCATGCCCTCGTCTCCGAGGTCGTTTTCTATGAATTCGCGGACTTCACGTCCGCGCTCGCCCACAAGCGCAATTACGTTGAGGTCGGCTTTGACCTTTTTCGCCACCATGCCCATCAGCGTGGATTTTCCCACGCCCGACCCCGCGAAAATGCCTATTCTCTGCCCTTTCCCGAGGGTCATTATGCCGTCGATAGCCTTTACGCCCAGCTCTATAGGCACGGCGATTTTGGGGCGGGTGAGAGGATTGACGGGTATGCCCGAAATAGGCATGACGCCCGTGTATTCCACCTCGCCGCCGCCGTCCAGCGGCTGACCTATGGCGTCTATTATGCGCCCGATGAGCTTTTCCCCTGTTTTGACCATCAGCTTTTCGCCCGTATTGTCAACAATACTGCCCGGGCCTATTCCCTCAATGTCGGTATAAGGCATGAGCAGTACGTTTTCGGAGTTGAAGCCCACTACCTCGGCGAAGATATGGCTTTTCATATCCTTGGCGAAAATACGGCAGACGTCCCCGATGTTACAGACGGGGCCGCTGGCTTCTATGGTCATTCCTATGATTTTTTCGATTTTACCCATGTTGCGGTAGGAGTCATAGGTCTTGAGGTCTTTTAAAAATCCGTTTAAATCCATTATTCGTCTTCTTCCGACTTATCTCTGAACTTTCCCTTGCCGAGCTTTTCTATCATCATGAGCTGTGTCGCTACGCCCGCGTCGGTAATCTCGCTGTCATTGTCTAAAATCAGCGTGCCGTGGGGCGCGTCCTTGACTATTTCGTATTCGACGTGCTGGTTCTCGCGGAAAATCTCCCGCAGTGAGTCCATGCCCGCCGTGCCCATTTCTTCCACGTCTAACTTGGACAGCGTGATTTTTATATATTCCGAGTTGCGGTAGTTTTTCGCCGCCTCCCGCAACATTTTTGAGATGACTGCTTTTTCCTTTTGCTTGAGGCTGTCGATGGTGATTTTATTGGCGATAGTGAAAATGGTCTCGAAAAGTTTGTTTTCGTATTCCTTGAAGCAGTTTTCCCGCTCGTCGTCCAAGGTTTTGAGCATGGAAACAAGCTCGTCCAGCGTGTCCTTGCACTTCAACACGCCTTTTTCATAGCCGTCCTCCAAGCCTTTTTCCGTGCCTTCTGTATAACCCTTTTCGTAGCCGTCCTTGAAGCCCTCTTCGCCCGCTTGGTTTCGCTTTTTTTCGCACTCGCTCTCGGTACCTGCGAGAAGCTTCGCGACGTCCTCTTCGGTGGTTTTAACCAAGTCCTCCGCCCAAGCCTTTGCGTCGGCGCAGGCTTTTTCGCCCTCGTCGGTGTATTTCTGCCGAAGCGCGTCTAATTCCGCCATGATTTCACTGCGCAGATACTGAGCCTCTTCCGCTGTTATGGGTTCTTCGGCGGGGGCGAACTCCTCAAACTCGAAAGCT
>Ga0123356_10006260_pt1 | contig 12019 bp, 5 predicted proteins | sample TergutEmb28metaG_2_FD_92546 | JGI IMG/M metagenome (GOLD analysis project Ga0123356, IMG submission 92546) | Embiratermes neotenicus P3 segment gut microbial communities from Petit-Saut dam, French Guiana - Emb289 P3 | ecosystem: Host-associated > Arthropoda: Insects > Digestive system > Gut ... | reverse complement strand
GGTATTATATGGTAACCAGATATGAGTATCTTGTTGAACTGGAAAGGCACAGAGGGAAATCCGAGCTTATCAAAGTGGTGACTGGGGTCAGGCGCTGCGGAAAAACAACGCTTTTACTGCAATTCCGGGAAAAACTTTTAAAACAACGTATCCCGGCAAGCAGAATAATAGATATAAGCCTTGAAGGAATGGAGAACGAGGAATTACGTGATGGAAAAGCTCTATACAAGTTTGTAAAAAACAAACTGAAATCAAACGAACTTCATTATGTTTTTATCGATGAAATTCAAATTGCAAGTGATTATGAAGAAGCAGCAAACAGCCTGCGTCTTTTAAAAAATGTCGATTTATATGTTACAGGTTCTAATTCAAATCTATTAACAGGAAAATTCGCAACTCGCTGGGCGGGACGTTATGTAGAAATCAAAATGCTTCCCCTGTCTTTTAAAGAATATGCCGGAGTTTTCCCTGATTTAAACATCGATATTATGTTTAGAAACTATATTGAACATGGTTCTTTCCCGGAAATAATAAAATACCATGATATACCAAAATATGATGGGACGAAAAAGCATAACGGCAGCATATCTCGCAGCGGCGTTTACTGGGATGAACCCGGCGTACGTACATATCTTGACGCTATATATGATAGCATATTAATCAAAGATGTTATGTTACAACAGGGAATTAAAGACGTATCGCTTTTAGGACGCGTTGTAAAATGTCTGTTTTCAAACATCGGAAGCGAGACATCCATAAACAACATGGTTAATATGTTGAATAACGACCTGAAACTGCGTTCTTCTGAAAAAAAAGTGTATGCTGCAACTTTGGAAGATTACATAGAAGGTTTACTAAAAAGCTTTGTATTTTACAAGGCTGAACGCAAATTTATCAAAGGACGGGAATACCTTCGAACAAATGCCAAGTATTATGCCGTTGATACAGGGCTTCGCTATTTTTTATTGGGAAACAAAGGCGCTGACAGCGGACATATTCTGGAAAATATCGTATATCTGGAACTGTTACGACGCGGGAACAAAGTTTTCATAGGCAAAGTCGCAGAGAAAGAAATAGACTTTATTGCAGATGGAGCAAATGGCATTGAATATTACCAGGTTGCAGAAACAGTCAGGGGAAAACAGACGCTTGCTCGTGAGCTTGATTCGTTGAATGCAATTAATGATAATTTTCCAAAGTTTTTGTTAACTCGCGATTATGAACCTAAAACATCATATAATGGCATCAGGCAATTAAATGTTCTGGAATGGTTGTTAGGCGAAACTTGATATTTGTTCACTATTCATTCTTCTTAAACTTCGCTTTTAGTTGTTTCAGCAGTTCATCCGCAAGGGCTTCGTCCTCGGCGGGGGTGAGGGGCTGGTATTGCTGGATCAGATGGCCGGGGATTTCGGCGAGGAAGGGAGAGGGCTTGCACTCTTCGGTGTTTTGGAGCCGGCGGCGCTTAAGGCAGCTGGTGATGTAGAGCTTTTGCCGTGCGCGGGTGATGGCGACATAAAACAGGCGCCGTTCTTCTTCAAGGTTGCCTGCTTTTTCGTCCTCTTCCTCAAGGCTTCGTTCGTGGGGGATAAGTCCTTCCTCGGCGCCGGCGATAAAGACTACTGGGAATTCCAGGCCTTTGGCGGAATGGATGGTCATCAGACTCACCTTGCCCAAGGTGTCCGTTTCGCCGTCGTCTTTGGTGATAAGGCTTATCCGGTTGAGCCAGGGATACAGGCCGCCGTCCATGGTGTCGGGATCACGTTCCCAGTGTTCAATCATTTTGATAAAGTATTCGATATTGCCGAATTTCCATTGGGCTTTTTTTTCCTCTTTACCATGCTCGGTTATCAGGTAGCTCCAGTAGTCAATGCTGTCGACCAGTACTCTGGTTTTTTGAGATAATGACCATGGCTGTCCCGGGGCGCCCTTACGTTCCAGAATTGCAGCGCGATGGGTTTCGATTAATTGCACGAATTCTTCCAGTTCGGTTAGTGTTTTTTTGTCCTGGAATAAATGCTGCTGCCCTTCCTGGCGGGCATGGTTTACGCGGGAAATGGCGTCCCAGATGCAGGTTTTGTTTTTGCGGGCAATGTCGCTTAACAATGCCACCGTTGCCTTGCCGATGCCGCGGCTGGGCGTATTGATTATGCGCAATAGGCTTACATCGTCATACGGATTCGCGATAACGCGCAAATAGGAAATAATGTCTTTGATCTCTTTGCGTTGAAAAAAACTGGTGCCGCCGGAAACCTTATAGGGAATATTTTCGGCAAGAAAGGCTTCTTCGATATTTCTGGCAAGGGAATTGGTTCTGGTAAGCACCCCAAAATCGTGATACCTGAGCGTATCGGTCACTAAAATGGTTTTAATCTGCGAGGCAATAAAGTCCGCTTCGGCGCTTTCATTTTCCGGGTGAGTCAATATTATCGGCTTGCCGCCATCGGTGCCCGACCAGAGGGTTTTTTCCTTGCGGTTTGTGTTATGTGCAATAACACCGTTTGCCGCTTCCAGAATGGTGGTGGTAGAACGGTAATTCTGCTCCAGCTTTATTTCGGTTACATTGGGAAAATCTTTTTCAAACTGGAGTATATTTTGATAATTTGCTCCCCGCCAGGAATAAATTGACTGATCATCATCGCCGACCACGCACACATTGTACTGCCCATTTTCCCTGTCAGCCAGCAGGCGCATCAGCCGGTACTGTATCAAGCTGGTGTCCTGAAATTCATCGACCATGATATATTGATACCGCTGCCGGTATTTTTCAAGAACTGCGGGGTGCTGCTCGAACAGTTCAAGGGGCAGAAGCAGTAAATCGTCAAAATCAACGGCATTGTACACTTTCAGGCCGTTCTGGTATTCTGCAAACACCGGCTGCATATCCGGCCCTTCAGCATCGCCCCATGCGGCAAGGCCGGTTTTTACATTTGAAAAAAGCTGGCCTAAAGCATACAGGTCGACTTTTTTCGATGCCATGCGGCATTCCCGCAGGCTTTCCTTGATCAAAGTCATGCGATCGGTTTCATCGTAAATCGAAAAGTTTTTTCTGTATCCCAGCAATTCCGCCTCGTCCCGGATAATCGAAAGGCCAAATGCATGGAAGGTGCTAACCGTAAGGTTTTGCAGTTTTTTTCCGGTTAGCTCTTTAACCCTGGTTTCCATTTCCTTTGCCGCTTTGTTGGTAAAGGTAAGCGCAAGAATGGCATTTTGAGGAATTCCTTTTTCCAGCATATAGGCAATACGGTAGGTGATGACGCGAGTCTTGCCCGAACCGGCCCCCGCAATTATCAACACCGGCCCTTTGATGGTCGTCACCGCCCGCAATTGAGGTTCGTTCAGTTCCGCTTTGATGTTCAGTTTATTAGGGACTGGGGATCGGGGACTAGGGACTAGGGATTGTTGTCCGTTGTCTATGCATATTGGTAATCCGTTTTGATTTATTACACTCATTACTGTTTGTTATCTGATCGTGTTGACAATGAGTTATTATATGTAACAGTACTCCCCAGTCCCCAGTCCCCAGTCCCTAGTCCCTTTATAATAATCTTCCCCGCTTTGCCCCGGTGGCTGATGGCATTTTTTTCTGCTTCAGAAAGTTCGGCCATAGTTCTGCCCAGTTCCGGAATATAAAAAATCGGATCGTAGCCAAACCCCTTTACTCCCCGCGCACACTCAATACTTTTGACGATCTCTCCCTCGCACGTTTCCTGCGCCGCAAAAAACCGATCAGGACTGTACAATACCGCCATCGCACACACAAACCGCGCCGCCCGCAAAGGATTGTCCCCCATTTCCTCCAGCAACAACACATTCCGCTCACCCGCTTCTAATTTCTTTCCTCCGTGTCCTTCGTGTTCTTCGTGCCCTTCGTGTGAAAAATCGGGAGATGTATCTTTCTTTCTTCCTGCGTATCTCGCTGAATAAATCCCCGGCCTGCCATCAAGGGCATCTACGCAAATGCCTGAATCGTCGGCAATAATGGGCTGGCCTGGTTTGAACAGGGGAGGGTGATGTTGCATCAGCAGTGTATACAATGCTTTTGCTTTGAGCAGGGCATTGCCATGAAACGTCAATTCAGTTTCATCGGGATCAAACTCCAGACCCACATCCGCAGGAATTTTGACTTCCCATTCCGATCCTAAAATGGCGGATAACTCTTCTTTTTTATGCGCATTTCCGCTGGCAAACCAGATTATCATGTGTTCCTTCCTATGCAGTGTATTTTTTGAGGGTTTCGGTTACTGCGCCGGGGCCGGCAAGCAGTTCTTCGAAATATGCTTCTACTTTTTCGCCCAGGCCGGCATCGTACAGGTTTATGCCAAAAATTTTACTGTTGGCAAGAATGGGCGCAAGTCTTTCGTGGAACGGCCCCTTTTGACCAAGGCTTATATTCGCCAGCAGCGGCGCCAGACTGGAGTAGAGCGGGTCGGGACTCACGGTAAATGGCTTGCCGGTATCATCAATACCCAAAAGGTAACGCAGCCACGCCGCTAACACTAAGGGTATTAACGTTAAGCTCTGTACGTTTAATGCCTCATCGCCCTTGCCGGTTAGATATTCCTTAATCGTTACGCCAAATCGCACGGCAATTTTTTGCGAAGTGTCGGTGGCGATTCGCTGGGGGGCATCGGGCATGAAGGGGTTGGGTAGACGTACTTGTATCACTGTATCGATAAATGCTTTTGGTTCAATGATGCCCGGATCGGTTACCACCGGCAGTCCTTCCCGGTATCCAATGCCTTCGATCAGTTTGACCAGATGAGGGTTTTGCATTTGATCGCTGATTCGGGTATAACCCAGCAGGCAGCCAAAAACTGCCAGCGCGGTATGCAAAGGGTTCAGACAGGTGCAGACCTTCATTCGCTCAACCTTGTCCACGGTTTCTTTATCGGTAAACAGGACGCCTGTTTTTTCCAGCGCCGGCCTGCCGTTGGGAAAGGCATCTTCGATCACCAGATACTGGGTTTCTTCGGCATTGACAAAGGGAGCAACGTAGGTGTTTTTTGCGGTTACCAGTCCCTGCATATCTTCCAGACCGGCAGCGCTCAGTTTATCCCGTACGGTGTCATCGGGCCGGGGGGTGATTTTATCGATCATGGTCCAGGGGAATGACAGTTTTTGGGGATTTCGCACATACTCCAGAAAACCTTTGTCGGCAAGGCCTTTTTCCACCCAGCCTTTCGCAAAGGCTTCGATAGCGGCAAACAGCCGGTCTCCGTTATGCGAACAATTGTCCATGCTGACCAGGGCCAGCGGTTGCGCTCCATGGATATACCGCTCATGGCATAAGGCGGCAATGCGGCCCAGGTAGCTGCAAAGAACCGTAGGGCCAGCCTCCAAATCCGCCGCTATATCGGGCAACAGCGCCGAGTCCCGGTTTGTCAGGTCATAGCCTTTTTCGGTAATGGTAAAACTGGCTATTTGCAGAGATGGCGCTGTAAAAATGTTTTGTAATTCGGCAAATTTTGTATCCATTCGATACGCAGAGGCAATTGACGCGATAACTTGTTTTTCCGTGGTGCCATCGGACTTGAGTGTTACCAAAAGGTTCAAGTTGTCAAAAGGGGTAAAACACTTATCGATGATTTCTCCGTCATAGCCTTCGGCAACGATGATACCGGTTTGCAAAAGCCCCTGTTCCAGCAGGGATTGGGCCAGCGCTGCGGGAAAAGCGCGAAAAATATTCCCTGCGCCAAAATGCACCCATTGCGGCGTTATGTTTGTTGCCTGTATCATTGCCTTACGGTCAAAGCGGGGCAGCCGTACACCAGCTTTTTCCCATTGTTCAGTTTTTTGGAGTTCCTGATCATTCAAACGCATACAGCAGTGTAGCAATAAAAGGCATCACAGGCAAGGCCGTTTATTTTGGGCAAAAAAAATGCCAGACACACTGCCTGGCGGGGGCAAGCATCAATAGTGCTTGCGGGTAATACATATAATATACAGCATTTTGTATAAAAAAGTCAAGCGGAATTTTAGAAGAAACTCCCGCCTTTCCTCAAAATAGGAAATTTAATCGACCGTTTAATGTACACAGTTTGCTTACATATGAAAGTACCATATTTCCATATACACAACAAGCCCTATACACCGGATTCGGGCGGCTGGAGATGGGTTTTTATAAACGAAATAACGGTTTTTCGGCACACTCCGTACCGGCGGGCGATGGCGCTTTTGGAGACTTGTGCGTCCAGCAGCGCCTGTATTTCCGCCTCCTTTCCTGACAGTTTGAGCCGGGTAGACTTGCTTCCTCGAGGTCTGCCCAGCACCACACCTTCCGCCCGCCTGCGGGCAAGCGCCTCTTTTGTCCTTTGGGAAATTAAGTTACGCTCTATTTCAGCGGATAATCCAAAGGCAAACGCGAGAATTTTCGCCTCAATATTGTCTCCCAGCCGGTAATTGTCCTTAATTGTCCAGATTTGCACCCCCATTTGCATCAAAAGGTTCAATATTGACATAATCATAAACATACTCCTGCCCAGCCGGGATAGCTCAGAACAAATGATTAAATCGCCGGTTTTTACCCCGGCAAGCAGTGAACCCAACAGGCGTTTTTCCGGTAGCCGGATGCCGCTGATAGTTTCCTCAATCCAATGATTAACCGCCATATCGTTTTTTGCACAAAACCGCTCAATTTCAAACCGCTGGTTATCAACCGTTTGCCTGTCCGTACTGACCCTTATGTAACCGTATACCATACATTCCTCCGACTGTGAATTTCGTTAGTACAACTGTGTACATTAAACGGTCGTTTACTGTACACACCCTGCTCGTAGGGGCGGGACAGTTCGCAATCTATGATTGCACCGTGATTATCCGTCTGGTAGGGAGGGGTGACACAAAAAAAGGAGTTTTTTGATATGAAGCACATTTCTCAATTGTTCGCAATCGCCGCTTTAATTGCGGTAATCGGCTTGAGCCTGGCAGCCTGTCAGGACCCGGTCTCAAGCAGCAGCCCAACCCCGGTTACCTTCGAGAGCGTCACTGCCGACGGCGGTGCAAGCGTAGCCACCACCGAGCTAACCCTCACCTTTAGCCAGGCGATAACCGGTCTGAACGCCAACGACATCACCATTACCGGTGTTGACGGCATAACCAAAGGAACCCTCGGCAGCATAGGGCCGGTGTATACCCTGCCCATCAGTGGCTTTACCGCAGGCGGCGAATTGACCGTAGCGGTTGCCAAATCAGGCTTTGCCATAAGCGGTTCGCCCCAAACAGTGGACATCTTCTATACTGCACCCACCGTCCCCGGTGTGCCGCAGCATTTCACCGCCACCGCAGGTGACACAGAAGTCATCCTAACGTGGACAGCCCCCACCAGCAACGGCGGCAGTACGATTATCAGATATGAAGTATCCAGCGATAACGGCGCAACATGGGTCGATGCCTCCAGCACTATCGGCCACACCTTTACCGGTTTGGACAACGGTACCGAATATACCTTCAAAGTCCGTGCGGTCAACGCCATTGGCAACAGCGCAGAGGCCACCGACACCGCAACGCCAAGTGCAGACGCAACCGTTCCCACCGCACCGCAAAATTTCACCGCCACGGCAGGTGACACGGAAGTAGTATTGGAATGGACAGCCCCCGCCAGCAACGGCGGCAGTGCGATTACCAAATATGAAGTATCCAGCGATAACGGCGCAACGTGGGTCGATGCCTCCAGCACTATCGGCCACACCTTTACCGGCCTGGACAATGACACCGCATATACCTTCAGGGTTCGCGCGGTGAACGCCATCGGCAACGGCGCAGAGGCCGCCGACACCGCAATTCCCGCCTCCGGCGCAACCGTTCCGACTGCACCGCAAAATTTCACCGCCACGGCAGGTGACACGGAAGTAGTATTGGAATGGACCGCCCCCGCCAGCAACGGCGGCAGTGCGATTACCGGCTATCAGGTATCCAGCAATAACGGTAGTAGTTGGGTAAGCGCATCCAGCGCAACCGGCCACACCTTTACCGGCCTGGACAATGACACCGCATATACCTTCAGGGTTCGTGCGGTGAACGCCATCGGCAACGGCGCAGAGGCGACTGACACCGCCACTCCAACGGCGGCTCTCAGTGCCACCGTCCCCGGTGCGCCGCAGAACTTCACCGCCACAGCAGGCGACACACTCGTCACCCTTGCGTGGGATCCTCCTGCCAGCGATGGCGGCAGTACGATTATCAGATATGAAGTATCCAGCACTAACGGCGCCGATTGGATCACCGCATCCAGCACTACCGGCCATCAGTTTGTCGGTTTGAACAACGGCATCGAATTCACCTTTAAAGTCCGCGCAGTGAACGCCATCGGCAACGGCGCAGAAGCTACAGACACTGCGACACCGACCGCCGCGACCTGCTCACACAATTGGAGTGCATGGACATTAACAAGCCCGATTACCTCGATAGATACTGTTCAGGAAACCAGAACCTGCACATTATGTTCGGAGCCTGACCAAAGAAATATAACAATGGCAGCGTATCTGGCAAGTCTACCCGAAAATACTGCGGCAACACCGTATACTTTTGTGGTAAATATAGGCGAATTTCATTGGCAGTCATGGACGTTTGGGCAAGCTCTCTTTGAAAACAAGGACAAATTTGTCTGCTTTGATATGTCCGGCAGTACATTTTCCGAATTTTATGCTTATGCTTTTAGTAATGGTACCAATCTTACCGGTATAACAATGCCGGCTACTATTACTACTATTGGTACTGATGCTTTTAGAAATTGCCCCCTTCTTACCAGCATCACCTTACCGGCAAATATTACTACTATTGGCACTGGAGTTTTTAGAAATTGCACTGGTCTTACCAGTATTACTTTACCGGCAAGCATTAACAGCATTGGGGACACGGCTTTTGATGGTTGTACAAACCTTAGCAGCGTAACTTTTGATGGTACTATTCCTTCAGCTAACTTTAATGTCACCTCCCCGTTCCCCGGTGACTTGCGTGAAAAATTTTATGCAACGAATACAGCTAACGGAACACCTGGATTATACACAAGAATACTCCCCAGCACAGTATGGACAGCTCCCATCCCTATAGACTTTACACTTACACCAGATGTTGTTACAGTCAATGACGACAATCTAATACGAACTGTTGAGGTTAGCGGAACTGCAACAGGCGATATCACATTGGATACGTCTGATCTACCAAATGAAGTTACGGCGATAGTCAGCGGAACGACTATCACCATTACAGGTGTTCGCCCGGCAACAGAGGTGCCGCCTGTTACCGGAACTTTCGATCTTGGAGTAACACGCGAGGGTGTTATACATAATATTGCCGTAACAGTCAACCTTACAACAACATGGGTACCTCCAGCAATGGAATACATCATCACCGGCAGCGGCACGGCATTTACGGCAACCAGAGGCGGCACAACGGTGACTAATGCGAATGGCGTAACAATCGCTAACGTAATAACCGCCATTAGAGCCGATGCCGCTGGTAATGATTGTTCTATACAGTTTGGTAATGGTACTGATGTATTAAATATTGGCGCAGTAAACGTATCTTTTAATACAACTGGCGCTACATGGGGAAAAATTACACTGCTGGGTAGTATAACCTCGAATTCAGCTATGGCGAATCCCACTATAGCGATTTTAAATGATGTAAATGTAGACAGCAAGGCAAATATTACAAACACCAATATGTCCGGTGCCGCATTTGGAAATGGTGTTAACAATTCTGCTGCCATGATAACCATAAGCGGAGGAACAATTACATCAGCAAGCAGCGCGGCAACAATTCGCGCTTCTTTTAATACATTAACCATATCCGGCGGAACAGTGAGCAATACTCATGCCGCAGGTCATGCGATAGTGAATAATTCTTCCGGCGCAGTCGGCACAGTTACTATCAGCGGCGGTACAGTATCGTCAAATGGCTTTGCTCTGGAATCTTACGCTGCAGCTGCTCAGCATGTGTTAAGCGGTAACCCTGCGATAACAGGCAGAATAAGAACCGCACCGGGCATGTTGAGCGTAAATGCCGGTTTTGCACCACAAGCAGGCAGAACCTACACGCTTGATTTTGAGACTTATACGGCAAACATGATAGCGGTTACTGGCGGCGGAAGTCCAAGCCGTCTGGCTAACTTTGCGTTGCATAATGTAGCGGCACTCTGGGGATTACAGGTAAGCGGTGCTAATCTAACGATACAGTCACTCTTTACACCGGTAACAAATATAACCGGCGTACCAACAACAGCAACAGGAGCAATGCCTTTGACCCTGACCGGTACAGTTGTTCCGGCAACCGCCACTAACAGCACAATTAGCTGGAGCGTGGTAACAGCAGGAACCACTGGTGCAAGCATTGCTACAGGTACCAACATCCTGAATACCACAGCAGCAGGAACAGCGACAGTAAGAGCAACCATAACCAACGGCAGGTCTACTACAGAGAACTATACCCAGGACTTCACCATAACCGTCAGCGCGCCTCTGCCGTTTAACTATGTCATCACAGGCGGTCCTACAACATTTACGGCAACCAGAGGCACCTTCACCATAGGAACAGCCAACACAACATTAGCGAATGTAATTACCGCGATAAGAACCAATGCCAACGGCGCAAACTGCGAGATACAGTTCGGCTCAGGCGGCACTAACGTATTGAATATCGGTACAGGGACAGCTGATTTTAACACCACCGGCGGTACCTGGGGAGCAATCACCCTTCGCGGCAGGTTAACTTCGGCAATTACAGGAAATAGCAGCTCATTAAATCTTAATAGTCAACATTTAACCGTAACAAGCACAGCTGACATAGCGAATACCGGCGGTGGCATAGCTATTCGATCCGCCTCTAATTCGTTAACCATCAGCGGCGGTAGAGTTGAAGCAACAACCAACTGCGCGATTCTTACTTTTGGAAATAACCCCCCCGAAGGCGGTGGCGGTGGCAGACTTGTTATATCAGGAACAGCAATGGTTACTTCGGCGGTACCTCGTCAAGGTGCTAACCAAGGAACAATTGGACAAGGAACCGGCGTATATTGGAACGGTGTAGTTAATGTAGAAATAAACGGCGGTACAGTACAAAACACCGGAGCTGGTCATGGAATTTATGTCTACTCTCCCGTGACCGTTAGCGGCGGAACTATTACCTCAGTAAACAGTACTGCGCTTTTAGTCGACGCCAATATCACCATCAGCGGCGGAACAATTACAATTACAGATCCAGATTCCTCGCATTATGCGGTGTCTAATATAAGTAATAGTTTTGTAGGGAGAATTTTCTTAAGCGGTAATCCTACCATTAATGGTGAAATATTTGTCCGTAATAACCAAAACCTACAAGTTAACGCTGCTGCTTTTAACCCCAGTGCCGGCAAAGTCTATACGCTCTTCATACCGGATTCAATTCCATCTATCTCTCCAGGTTATACAACTGCTTCAATAGTAGTAAACAACGGCGGCAATCCAAATCGTTTAGCTTTCTTTACCGCGAATAGACCGCTGGTTAGAGAGCCTTTGTACGCTCAGTTGTCGGATCACCTCTGTGTCAGGGATTAGTGTTTAACTAACAGCGAGCAATGAGGAGACGTTTGTTTCCTCATTGCTTCCGTATACCAAAAAAAAGGGAAGAACAGCAAGCTCCTGCTTTTCTTCCCTTTTCTCATTTTTAATCCCCAACCCATTCCTTAAACTTCCAAAAAGCATAAAGCGGTATTATTCTGGGTGTCATTTCGTCAAGCGATGTTACCACCGATTTTTCGGGATTGAATTTTCTGCAGTATTCTGTTATCGAGCGGGCATGCTTTGCCGATCCTGATTTAACTTCAATGGGAATGATATACTTTTCGTCATCTTGTACAATAAAATCTACTTCTGCTTTGGCGGAACCTTCTGCCGTCCAATAATACAAATCTTTATCTCTTATTTTGCCGTACATCATTTTAAGTTCACTGGCAACGAAATTTTCCGCCATTGCACCCTTGAATTCCTTGTATGCAGGCGTATCGTCAAAGAGAATGGAAGCCGGTAAATCCGCGTGCCTC
>Ga0123356_10006259_pt1 | contig 12020 bp, 9 predicted proteins | sample TergutEmb28metaG_2_FD_92546 | JGI IMG/M metagenome (GOLD analysis project Ga0123356, IMG submission 92546) | Embiratermes neotenicus P3 segment gut microbial communities from Petit-Saut dam, French Guiana - Emb289 P3 | ecosystem: Host-associated > Arthropoda: Insects > Digestive system > Gut ... | reverse complement strand
GCAAACTTTTCCTCGTCAGCGACTTTGCCGCCTTTGCCCTCTTTATACTTCCAGTGTGCAGCAATGCCATATTCCGCCGTTTGATGCATTTCCCATGTACGTATCTGAACCTCAAAAGGCACACCCTCGCTTCCTATGACATTGGTGTGCAGGCTCTGATACATATTTGGTTTTGGAGTACCGATATAATCCTTGAAACAACCGGGGATAGGGCGGTAAAGCTCGTGGATATGTCCGAGAACATTGTAACAATCTGCTATATCGTTAACAATAACACGAAATGCATGTAAATCCAGGACTTCTGATAGAAGCTTGTTTTCGCTAAACATTTTTCTGTAGATACTGTAAATATGCTTGACGCGACCGGTCACCTGACATTCAATTCCGTTTTCACTAAGGCGCTCTGCAAGTCTTGCTTGAACTATTTTAAGGAAAGTCTCATCCTCTATATGACGCTCTTTTAATCCTTCGATGATCTCATTACATGCATCAGGGTCAAGATAACGGATCGATAGATCCTCAAGCTCCCATTTGAGCCGTTGCATACCGAGCCGGTGAGCGATCGGGGCGTACATTTCCATTGTCTCAAGAGCTTTTTCTCTCTGTTTTTCTACCGCGACATACTCCATAGTTCGCATATTATGAAGCCTGTCAGCGAGTTTTATGAGTATAACACGTATGTCCTGAGCCATCGCAAAGAGCATCTTGCGCAGGTTTTCCATCTGCTCTTCTTCAACGCTTGTATACGTGACCCGTGACAGCTTAGTGACGCCTTCGACTATTGTTGCAACATCCTTGCCGAACTTCTTTTCGATATCTTCATGTGTTACATCGGTATCCTCGATACAGTCATGCAATAAAGCCGCGCACAGAGAATCCTCATCCATACCGATTTCTGCAGCGATTTCGGCTGCGGCGAGCGGATGTGTTATAAACTCGTTTCCATCTTTGCGTAATTGTGTGCCGTGAGCATTTCTGGCAAACTCAAAAGCAGCCCGAATTCGCCCGATATCGGCGCCGGGCATATACTCTAATATTGTTGCTTCAAGCTGACTATACTTTTCGTTGACATCTATCATAACCCGAAGTCCTCACTACTGTCGCTGCTTTTCCTTATATCAAAAAGCTGCAGTTGCACACTGCATCGACCTCGAAATTCGTTGACTTGAGGCTCAAAAGCTATATCAACGATATCTCCCTCTCTTACACTCAATTCTTCAGCGGATACAGAAAAGAAAATACAATCTATACTCTTGCCTGCTTTTTCTATTTTTAAACGGGTGTGCTTTCCGCCGCCGATAGACTGCGCCATGGATAATACTGCTCCAAGTATACAAAGACAAGGCGACGGATTGCCGTTACCAAAAGGTTCAAGATGCTCTAAAGCTTCGATATTTTGAATGGTCAGCAAATCCGGCTTCTCAACTTCAAAATCCAGTCTTAGCCCGTATTCAGGAATGTCCTTGATATTGTCACGATAGAAGTTAGTTATCCGTTGCTCAAGCTCCTTGATATTTTTCTCGGCAACAGTGACGCCGGCAGCCATTTCATGGCCTCCGTAATTATCAAGGATATCTTCACAAGTGCATAGAGCGTCATATATGGCAAATGAACCGAAACTACGGCAAGAACCGCGGCCAATACCTTCATCATCAATACTGATGATTATTGCAGGCAGTTGGTATCGTTCTGCTATTTTTGCGGCTATAATACCGGTAACACCTTGATACCATCCATGACGTGCCAGAACGACAGGCCCGTCCGGTTTGGGCGTTGGCAACATTGCCAACGCTTCCTCAAGCATTTTTTGTTCCAGATCACGCCGCTCGCAATTAAGACGGCATAATTCAACAGCCAGAGCTTCAGATTCCGCGACACTCTCAGACAACAATAAATCGACAGAAAGTGATGCTTGTCCCATCCTGCCTGCGGCATTCAGCCTCGGTGCAATGGAAAAGCCTATAGTTGATGCAGTTACTTTGCCCGGCTCTGCACTTGATTCTTTTAGCAAACGTCGAAGACCAGGGCATGGATTGGAGTTGAGAATGCCAAGTCCCCGCTTTATTAAATCACGGTTTTCTCCTAAAACACGCATAACGTCAGCAACAGTTCCGACTGCGACAAACTCACCATACAAGTTAAAAATATCATCAGAAAGATAGTCATTCTCTAATGCACAAACTAACTTAAAAGCAACACCTACACCGGCAAGAAACTTATACGGATAACCGCAATCAGGACGTTTTGGGTCGACAACGGCACATGCTTCAGGTAAAACATCCCTGCATTCGTGATGGTCGGTGATCACAAGGTCAAGCCCTATTGCTTTTGCATGTTTAGCTTCTTCAATAGCGGTGATTCCGCAATCGACTGTAACAACAAGTTCAACGCCACGTGATTTTAATGCATCAAGTGCAGCAACGTTAAGACCATATCCCTCATCAAATCGCCCGGGGATATAAAGTTCAAAGTCAGCTCCTTTGGAGCGGAGCCACAATGCGAGGATCGCAGTGGAGGTCATTCCGTCTACGTCATAATCGCCGTATACAGCAATGCGCTCGCCCGTCTCGACAGCCTTTTTGATCCGTGACACAGCTTTGTCCATATCAGCCATTAAAAAGGGGTCGTGGAACGGAGTGGGATCAACACCTATAGCAGCTTTTGCATCCTTAATATCGGTGATACCTCTTGAAGCAAGAAAAACAGAAACGAGCGGATTGACACCGTTACGACAAAACTCCACTGCCGTATCCCTGTCAAACCCACCGATCTCCCATTTTTTAAACTTCATTTCGGGTATAAACCTTTCTTCACAGTTGATTCTAAAAAAAGTTTCTGTTTTTTGCCTGAATTGGGATATTATATCAAATAAAAGCCCTATTCTCAACTATATATATTTGTTGACTATCTGCATCAAGTGATATAAAATTTGTGTGTCAGCAAAATCAATAAATATAGCGTTTATGGAAGGGGTTTTAGTGATGTTTTGTCAAAAATGCGGCAACGATGCTGCAGATGCAAGATTCTGTAACCAGTGTGGATCAGAAGTTGTAAGTCCGGCTTCACAACCGGAAGCGCCGCCACCGCCACCGCCGATCGAAGCACCCCCACCTCCGCCGTCACCACCGGTCGAAGTACCTCCGCCTCCGCCGCCACCACCGGTTGAAGCACCTCCACCTCCGCCACCACCGGAGCAACCGCCTGTACAGTACGCTCCACCTCCCCCACCACCTCCACAGGCAGAAGCACAACCAGCGGTATATCAGCAACCACCGCCACCCCCACCACCTCAATATGCATATCCGCCGCCACCACCGGCTCCGCCGGGATTTTTGGGAGATGTTTATTCAAAGACATTTGGATTTCTTTTCAAAAAACCTATTCTTCTATGGGGACTGTCGGTTCTCTGCACCTTAATGGCGTTGCTTGCGGTCGCATTTGGTGTATTCCCGCTTATTTGGTTGCCAATAGTCTTAGTACTTGAACTAGGCATGGCAAATATATTCTTACAAGGATATCGCGGAAACCCCATCAGCTCAACACAGTTGTTTGAGGGCTTCGCTAATAAAAAGTTTATGCGTAATGCAGGAGGAATGGGATGGAGAACTCTCTGGCTGCTAATATGGGGTATGATACCTGTTGCCGGAGTCTTTATCGCAATATCCAAGTTTTACGCATATCGATTTGTTCCATATATCATGCTGACGCAGCCTGATATACAAGCAACGGAAGCACTAAAAAAATCCATGGTCCAAACTAACGGATACAAAGGAAAGATGTTTGTTGCAGACCTGCTGATCGCGTTAGCTGTTGGTATTACAACTATAATCTTCGTCCTTATCATGCAAATCCCCTTCATTGGAATTATACTTTTTGTAATATACTACGTACTTTTGATAGCACTGTTGCCTCTTCTCATCGGTACAATGGAAGCAGTCTACTACGATAAGATTTCAAAAGAAAATCCGATAGACTAAAAAGCTGCAAAAAAAGTACCCACACACCAAAATCAGTGCGTGGGTATTTTTTCGTGCGCTCTCGATCATGTACTAGCTTTTAACCAGTTCCTCACCGACTTTGAAGATATCGCCGGCACCGACAGTTAAAATGATATCGCCTTCGCGTGCAATTTTGCTGATTTCATCGATCAGCTTTGGAAACTCAGGTATATACCGGGCTCCGGGCACGGCATCAGCGAGTTCTGAGGATGAGATGCCTATATCATTGCTTTCCCGGGCAGCGTAAATATCAGCTAAGATCACAATATCTGGTCTTTTCAGCTCAGTTGCAAAGTCTGAAAAAAGAGCCTTTGTTCTGGTAAATGTATGCGGCTGAAACGCAAGTATAACGCGCTTATACGCATCAATGGTACTAACTGCGTCAAGCAGTGCGTGGAGCTCTTGCGGATGATGCGCATAATCGTCATAAACATCGGCACCGTTGAAATTACCTTTAAATTCAAAACGCCTGCCAACTCCTGTGTATCCGTAAAGCCCTTCTTCGATGGCTGAAGGAGAGATACCGATGGAGAGACAAGCTGCAGTCGCTGCAAGTGCATTTATTAGGTTATGCTTACCGGGGATTTGAAGCTTTATTTTACAAAAAAGGTTACCATCATATAAAACATCCATTGATGGTGTTCGTCCCGAAACGGAGACATTGACACCACGGACTCTTATAGGAGTGTCGAAACCACTGGTTTTTTCGCCAAATCCGAAGGTAAACAACGGATGACCTACCGGAGTGAGAGCATCCATAGTATTGATAGCATCACCATTACATACGATATGACCGCGGGATGGTATAAGTGATGCGAATTTACGAAATGAATTTTTGAGATCATCCAAATCCTTAAAAAAGTCGAGATGATCAGTGTCGATGTTTAAAACAACAGCAACAGTAGGGTGAAAATTATGAAAGGAGTTATAATACTCGCAAGACTCTAAGACAATAACATCCCCCTTGCCGACACGACAACCGGAAGCTAATACAGGAAGAGTTCCGCCAATCATGATCGTAGGGTCTGTGTTTGCGGCAAGCAAAATATGTGAAACCATTGATGTAGTCGTGGTTTTACCATGGACACCGGAAATACAGATCGCATTTCTGTACTTGCGCATTATGTATCCCCAGGCTTGTGCACGTTCAAAAATCGGAATACCCTGCTCACGAGCAGCAATTATCTCTACATTATTTTCCCTGGCTGCTGCGGTACGGATAATATACCCTGCTCCGGTGACATTCTCGGGAGAGTGTCCGATCGTCACGTGAATACCGAGCTTACGCAACTCGATAATAGCAGAATTTTCAGTAACATCTGAACCGGAAACTTCGATTCCCATGCCATGCAGGATTTCGGCAAGCGGGGACATAGAAACACCGCCAACACCTACGAGATGGCACTTTTTATTACCGGTAATAAATCGACCTAATTCTTCAGAACCCATATTGCTCCTTTGAATATGTCAAATTTTGCATAATAATCTTTTAAAATGCAACAATTGCATTAACATGGGTTTTTGATTATACTACTGTAAAAGATAATTTACAATAGTTAAATTTTAACGAAGATTGTATCTATTGTAGTCCGACACTCAGCAGGAGTAACTACATTAATAATTAATTGAAGAATCAATAAAATTATGATATGCTTCATTGGTTGTAATAATGAAAAAGGATACTTGTTTAATGACAGCTAAAGCCCCATGGCTAAGTTCATATGATAATGTCCCGCATAACTTAGACTATCCGGATTGTTCTATGGCGGAATTGGTTCTTAGAACTGCTCAAAAATATCCCGATATCACCGCATACGACTTTTTTGGTTGTAAGCAGACCTATCGCGGATTTGCAGATGAAATAAGACAGTGTTCACGTGGTCTTCTGGCAGCCGGCATAAAAAAGGATGACAGATTCACGATTTGTATGCCTAACACACCACAAGCTGTTATTGTGTTTTATGCATTAAATCTCATAGGAGCAGTGGCTAACATGGTTCACCCTCTGTCTGCTGAGGAAGAGTTGGTTGGCTACATAAATAACAGCCGGAGCGTTGCTGTTCTTACGCTTGACCAGTTCGCACCTAAACTGGAAGGAATACTGCCGAGAACGAGCGCCGGCATGCTTGTTTTAGCAGGTGCGGACGACGGTCTCAAAGGTATAAAAAAATCTCTTTACAGACTCACAAAAGGCAGAAAAATACCTCGACGCCCATCAGACGGTAAAATACTCAGATATTCAGACCTTATCAGGTGTGGTTTAGGATATACCGGAGAATATGATGCAAAGACGCGTGGCGACGATGTCGCAGCAATCCTCTACAGTGGTGGAACATCAGGAACTACAAAGGGTATACTTTTAACAAATCTGAACTTCAACGCACTCGCCATGCAAACGGAAGCTGCCGGAGATTGTGTCGTTCCGAGCCATAAGATGCTTGCAATAATGCCGGTATTCCATGGGTTTGGTCTTGGTGTATGCTTACACACAGCTTTTGTTGCAGGAGGAACTGCACTGCTTATACCGCAATTTTCACTTGAAGCTTATGTAAAGATCCTTAAAAATCAAAGACCTCATTATATTGCCGGAGTCCCGACACTGTACGAAGCGATGCTGCGACATCCGGAAATTCGCAATATTGACATGTCACAAATGGAGGGCATATTCTCCGGAGGCGATACACTATCTATTGAATTAAAAAGAAAAGTAGATACTCTGTTAAAAGAATGTGGCTCAACGGAACAAGTTCGGGAAGGTTATGGACTTACAGAATGTGTAACAGCAAGCTGCCTCACACCTAAAAAGTTCCATAAAGAAGGCAGTATCGGAATACCATACCCGGACACATACTATAAAATCGTTCGCCGGGAAACACAAGAAGAACTCCCCTATGGTGAGGAAGGCGAAATAACTATTTCAGGCCCGACAGTCATGAAAGGCTACGATAATAACGAAGAAGAAACAACAAAAACGCTTCAAAGCCACGCAGACGGAAGAATGTGGCTACACACCGGAGACCTCGGAACGATGGACGAAGAAGGATTCATTTACTTCCGCCAGCGTATAAAAAGAATGATAGTATCATCGGGCTACAGTATATACCCGACGCAACTCGAAAACGCAATAGAATCACACGAAAAAGTCCTGATAAGCTGCGTCATCGGCGTGCCGGACGACTACAAAATGCAAAGAATAAAAGCATTTATCACCCTACGCGACAATCAGGAAGCAACAGAAGAAATTAAAACATCGATACACGAACACTGCAAAAAAAACATAGCAAAATATGCAATGCCCTCAGAATTCGAATACAGAAAAGACCTCCCCCGCACATTGGTCGGGAAGGTAGCATATTTGGAACTGGAAAAAGAGGAGCTTGAAAAGACTTAAAAAGTGGGGGTTGGAGGCAGTATATTACTTCTGAAAAGTGTAACCACGGATGGTGGAGCGCGCAAGTTCTGCGCATGGAGGCGCAGTCGAAGCGAAAAAGAAGTGATATACTGACTTCAAGCCACACGTACGATAAAGTATAATTGGAGTATTAAATGGACAGACAATGGTTTGATGATATGGAGGCAAAAATACCCGGTGGCAAGGTGCGGACGCGATTCGCTCCGAGTCCGACGGGATACATGCATGTTGGTGGGCTTCGTACCGCACTTTATGCATACCTTCTTGCTAAAAAAGACAACGGGACTTTCATACTTCGTATTGAAGACACCGATACAGCCCGATTTGTCGAGGGCGCAACAGAAGTAATAATTAAAACCTTAAGCGATGCAGGTCTGCACTACGATGAAGGACCGGATACAGGCGGTCCGGTCGGGCCGTACACACAAAGTGAGCGGCAGGGGATTTACAGACCATATGCTGATTTACTGTGTGAAAAAGACGCGGCATATTACTGCTTCTGTGAACCAAAGGAACATGAAGCTCAAACACCCTCCGCAGAGATTGCGGATGCATATCCGGGCGTCCTGACCACTGACCCCTGCAGAGAGCTTCCGTATGAATCATCAAAAAACCGGGTCGATACAGGTGAACCATTCGTGGTTCGTATGAAAGCGCCGCGTGATGGTGAAACAACAGTTGTTGACGCTGTGTTTGGAGAAGTGACAACCCCGAATAAAACACTCGACGACATGGTTCTGTTAAAACGTGATGGTTTACCGACGTATAATTTTGCAAATGTAATTGATGACCACTTGATGGGTATTACCCATGTTATGCGCGGCAGTGAGTATATTAGCTCAGCGCCTAAGTATAATATTTTGTATAATGCATTTGGATGGGAAATACCGATATACATCACAGTATCACCTGTTATGCGGGATGCTAAACAAAAACTGTCAAAGCGTCATGGAGACCCGACATATGATGACTTGTTAAATCAGGGATATCTGCCCGATGCCGTATTAAACTACGTAGCTCTTCTCGGATGGAGTCCCGGCGGAGAACGTGAGTTATTTACGCTTAAAGATTTGCTCGAGGTGTTTGATGTAAAGGGAATATCAAAATCTCCCGCAATATTTGACATAGATAAACTTAATCACTTCAACAGCGAGTACATTCGAGCGCTTTCACCCGAAGAGTTTGCGGAAAAAGCAAGACCTTATATTTGTAGCGTAATAAAAAATGAAAACCTGTCAGTCGAAGCGATCGCGGGCATATTGCAAGCCCGGTGTGAGAAGCTCGACGAAATTCCCGAAAAAATCGATTTTTTTGAGACTTTGCCGGATTATGATACAGAACTGTTTGAACATAAAAAGTCAAAAACAGATAGAGAAATATCACGAGATATGCTGATTGAAGCCTTAAGGACTTTTGATGCTCTTGGCGACTGGACAAGTGAGTCTATCCATGATGCACTGATAAACCTTGCGCTGGAATTGGAAGTAAAGAATGCCACACTGATGTGGCCGGTTAGGATCGCAACAGCAGGAAAAGCCGTAACTCCCGGCGGTGCAATAGAGATATGCTTCATACTGGGTCGCGATGAAACGCTCCGCCGCATTAAACTGGGAATCGAAAAACTGAGCTAACCTTGGAGGAAAGCCCATGAATAACATCACAAAAAATCTACTCTTAGCGCTAACTCTTGTATGTGTTATAGTGTTAGTCGTCTTTTGTATTCAACTGATCGTTATTAACAGAGGTGTCGAACCGATCGAGCCGGGTTCAGTTATATCGGGGAGTCCTCCGCCGCAACAGGGGAGTGGGACTGGTGGTGAAGACGAAAATGACCCACTGGATGGTGAAGACGGTGACGACGGCAATGATGAACTAAACATACCACCACCTGTGACAACGCGCCCGCCACCGCAAGGTACACGGACGAGAATTGGTGTAAATGCAAACACTCATCTGATCATATATTACAGAGAAGAGTTGTTCGATTATGTAGTCGGTGAACTTGATTGGTGGTTTGAGTATACACAAGGAGAAGCAACGCTGGAAATAGCTTTCACAATGATATCTCCCGCAGGTATAATTGCTCACACAGAGGCTTTTCTAAATGATTACACCGGTACCAGCTCAGCGGAGTTTACAGGTGAAGAAGCAATACAAGGCTCATCGGTAATGGGTTATCATGCCTCTGCCAGGACAGGTACAGGAACATATGAAGTCTGGATCCATAATCTCGAAGGCAGCGATCTTGCACTTGCATTCATAATTTATTACGAAAACGATCAGCAAAAAGAAGCACTATATCAATTGCTCAGTTCAATGGACTTGGAATAAGACAAAAAAAGAGGCTGTATGCCTCTTTTTTTTGTTAGAATCCTAAGTTCAAACCACCTGTTAGCTTCGACATTGAATCGTTCATGCTTGTCTCGGCTTTTCGCATTGCTTCGTTTACTGCGGCAACGATCAGGTCTTGAAGCATTTCGACATCTTCGGGGTCGACAGCTTCAGGTTCAATGGTGAGTTCTGTAAGCTCGCGCTTACCTGTGACTACAGCCGTTACCACACCGCCACCGGATTGAGCAGAATACGACATCTCTTCCATTTCACTCTGCATTTTGAGCAGATCCTCTTGCATTTTTTGGGCTTGCTTGATCATATTCATGTTCATACCGCCGCCCATGCCGCCACCTCTAAAACCACCTTTTTTAGCCACTGTTGTACCTCTCCTTTAATATGGATGATAAGATAAGAGACACCGATCTCTATTGGAAGTTATCTGAAACAAACGCACTTAAGCTATCAAGCTTGCTGCGTTTGTTTTCGTCTGCTTTGATTTCACCAACTTCGACACGTACGACAATGTCGCGGTCAAGGGCTTTGGTCGCAGCTTCTTTTACCAACTCTGTCTCCAGGGAGTTTGCAGTAAACGAGTCTGCCACGGTGATGATCAGAATGTTATCATTCAGCTCAGCTTGTACCTTGGAACTGTCACTAAGCAGTGCATATACGGAGGGCTCAAATCTTAGGAGTTCTAAAGTATCGACCCAAAAAACACCGGACTCCGATACAGCAGAACCGGGAGTAGGCTCGGAAGTATGATTTTCGGATGCTGATGTAGAATTGTCATTTTGAAGAAGCTCTGAGACTGATGAAATTTCTGCGCTTGAAGAATCCTCTGCGACTGGTGAATCATCTGCGACCGGAGTATCTTCTTCTTTCGGTATCTCGTTGACGACAAGATCCTTCGCAGGTTCAGGATGATGCGGAGCGGAAGAAGTAGTATTTGAAACGTTATTGACCGGAACGGTCGACGCGGTGCTGCCTGTTTCCAGTCGCGAAATTCGTGAAACTAATGCTTCCGGGTTATCTGATAAACGTTCATCGCACATTCTGAATAGGCACATTTCAACGGCGAGCTTTGAACTGCCTCCGCGGGAGAGTCCCGAGACCGCAGTTTTTAGTAACTCCAGACAGTAAAATAGTTGCTCGGGTGAGAGCTTATTCGATAACGCAGAAAGAACTGCCGGATCATAGCCGGCATTAAGTAAGCCGGAATCGGGAGAAAGCTTATAAACAAGTAAATCTCGAAAAAGTGCAGCCATTTCTCCAAGTAGAGAAGACATATCTCTGCCATCGTTATACAACTCGTCAAGGATAACAAGTGCAGCAACGGTATCCCGGGATGCAACCTTATCAAGAAGGCGCAGCATCTCCTGCGATCCTGCAAGTCCGAGAGTGTTTTGCACGTGTTTTAAATCGATAATATCAACAGATGCACACTGATCAAGTAATGATATTCCATCTCGCATGGAGCCATCTGCCAGAGCTGCAAGCTTGCTGACAGCTTCGCCGGTGAGCGTTAGCCCTTCATCGGCGGCGATCGAGTTCAATCGAGCTGCAAGTACAGAGGGTGGCAAGCGTCTGAAAGAAAACTTTTGGCAGCGCGATAGTATAGTTGCAGGAACCTTATGCAGTTCGGTTGTAGCAAGTATAAAAAGAATGTGTTCGGGCGGCTCTTCGAGTATTTTTAGCAGTGCGTTGAATGCAGATACTGACAGCATGTGGACTTCGTCTATTATATATACGCGTTTCTTAACTGTCGCAGGTGTATAGATCGCCTCATCACGCAGAGCTCTTACGTTATCGACACTGTTATTTGACGCAGCGTCGAGTTCAAGCACATCGAGTATGCTGCCGTCCTCGATACCAATACAAGCAAGGCACTTATTACAGGGTTCGCCGTTATCGGGGCTTAAACAGTTTACTGCGCGGGAAAGTATCTTTGCACATGTAGTCTTTCCTGTGCCGCGTGTACCGACAAATAGGTATGCATGGGAAAGCCTGCCGCTAACGATCTGGCGGCGCAAAGTCTCAGTGATGTGCTCTTGTCCAGCTACATCACTAAAACAACGCGGTCTGTATTTTCTATACAGAGCTTGATACATCAATATCCCTCGTCAAATTTTAATCCTTGCGCCAATGAAAGATCGCACACCGGTCTTTGAAAATGTAATATGCCCGCTGACCTGACAGCCGGCTCGAAGCCGGTTGCCTCGCGGCACACGTGAGATTTCGCTTAATGCTGCTCGGTTCCCCGCCTGACATGGTTCACG
>Ga0123356_10006258_pt1 | contig 12022 bp, 9 predicted proteins | sample TergutEmb28metaG_2_FD_92546 | JGI IMG/M metagenome (GOLD analysis project Ga0123356, IMG submission 92546) | Embiratermes neotenicus P3 segment gut microbial communities from Petit-Saut dam, French Guiana - Emb289 P3 | ecosystem: Host-associated > Arthropoda: Insects > Digestive system > Gut ... | reverse complement strand
CTACTCACATGCCTAAAAACCATCATAAACAGCATCGACGGGTTTGAATCAGTAGGATACGAATACTTTAAGTTTATTTGTATGCAGGACCGTCCTGATTATTCATCATATATTCATATCAGGTCAATTTTCAAAAACAAACTATTATCTCTCTACTATCAAATCCGGATTGCGTTTTGTTAAGAGCCATTATTGGAACTCTTCTTTCGAATGGGGCGACGTAATGAAAAAAATCTTAGTAACCGGTGGAGCTGGGTTTATTGGATCTCATTTATGCAAAAAGCTTAAGGGCGACGGCTGCTTTGTATACTGTGTTGACAATCTTTATACCGGCAGAAGGGATAATTTATATCATTCATTAAACAGTAGTGATTTTGAATTCATTGAGCACGACATAACAATTCCAATTGACATTGAGGTCGATCAAATCTACAACCTCGCCTGTCCAGCCAGCCCGGTCCATTATCAGGCAGACCCGGTCAGAACAATGAAAACAAGCATTCTGGGGATTATCAATATGCTTGATCTCTCTCGGAAGTACGGAGCGCGCCTCCTTCATACCAGCACAAGCGAAGTTTATGGTGATCCGGAAGTGCATCCGCAGCCTGAAAGCTATTGGGGGCATGTGAATCCAATCGGGATCAGAGCATGTTACGATGAAGGCAAAAGGGCTGCCGAAACTCTTGTTTTCGATTACTGCCGCCAGTATAATATCGACATAAAAGTAGTACGCATTTTCAATACATATGGTTCACATATGGCTAAAAACGACGGCAGGGTTGTTTCAAATTTCATAGTTCAGGCGCTCAAAGGCGATGATATTACGATTTATGGAAACGGCACGCAGACCCGTAGCTTCTGCTATATTGACGACATGGTAGAAGGAATCGTTAGAATGATGAATAGCCGCAATGGGTTTACCGGTCCTGTCAATTTGGGAAATCCAGCGGAATTCACTATCATGGAATTGGCAGAACTGGTAGTCAGGATGACTGGCAGCAAATCAAAAATCGTTCAAATGCCGCTCCCGGCAGATGATCCGACGCAGCGAAAGCCACTTATCGACCTTGCTATTAAAGAACTGGGCTGGATACCGGAGATTAATCTGGACGAAGGGCTTGGAAAAACCATTGCTTATTTCAAAGCACTGATAAAAGAGGAACGCGCATGATCTTAATCACTGGCGGCGCCGGATATATCGGAAGCCACGTAAACAAGCTTCTTTCAGAAAAAGGTTTCGAAACAGTGGTGCTGGATAACCTTATTCATGGCCGCGAAGAAGCTGTCAAATGGGGAATATTTGAAAGAGCCGATTTAGCAGATATAGACACTATCATCAGCCATGCCTGGAATTGGCAACTCAATCAAGAAAAGTGTTGATCGGAGTGGCGGTCAAAAGCATATTATTACAATTAGGGGGATAAACCATCATGTTAGAAGACTTGAAAGACTCGGTTGTGGTTCTGTTTGGCGCTGGGCGCAACGGAGAGTTTATGCTTAATACACTAATCAAATGCGGAATCAGGCCGATGTATTTTGTTGACAACAATCGCGAAATAAAAGCAGTAGCACATACTGACGAATGTGACAAAGAAACAGTATTTGCCGTCAATTCGCCGGATGCCTTACTCGATGAAGGAATAGCGAAGCTTAAGATAATCATCACACCGTCAGGTCATCTTAACGCTGAAATCGAGTCGCAGCTTTATAAGATGGGTCTTGGGGATTGTGTCTACAAAAATCTTACGAAGGTGGAGAGCAAGTCTGACGCTTTTTGGTTCAGTTTACCTCGTCAAAATAAAGAAGCACTTCCAGTCCCGCCGCGCAGCCTCATGGTACACAGCGAACTGGAAGAGGTTCATTTAGAAACAGGAAAAAGAGACTTTCGGGAAATCTGCGCTATGCTCGCTCGAAACGATATCAGCATTTCTGATGTGGGACGGTTACTTGATTTCGGGTGTGCCAATTGCAGGATACTGCGGCATTTCATAAACATGGCAGAAGATATTTCCCTCTGGGGCACAGATATAAAAGCAGACAAAATATTCTGGGCTATTGAGAACCTTCCGGGCCTAAACCTTATCGTAAATAACGAATCGCCCCCCCTGCCATTTACAGATGCTTTTTTTGGGTTTATTTATGCCGGATCTGTATTTACTCATCTCATGGAATATCATACAGCATGGATAGCAGAGCTCGCACGTATAACAAAACCTGGCGGCCATATTTACATTACACTGCATGATGAGGACTGCATGAGAGAAGTATTCAGAGATCAAAAGCGTTTTGGCTCTTTCACGGATGGTCTTATCAAGGATGATTTCCTGCGCGACCTGATGATGCGTTTTGATTTCGATTTCTTAAGCGTAGGAAAAGATAATACAAGCAGATCGCAAGTATTTATGAGCAGTACCTATATCGAAAAAATCACATCAGAGTTCTTTTCGCTCGTAGATATCGCCCCGCGCGCATACGCGAGATTCCAGACTGCTTATCTGTACAAGCGTAAATAGAGTATATCTAGCCGCCATTTGACGACTGGCGTTTTATTTACATATATCCTGGCAGTAATTCATTTAGAAAGAGCGTGGTTGCAATGCAATATGATATCCCAGTGTTTTTTGCAGCAAATAATGATTATGTCCCTTATCTTGGGGTGGCGTTGTCATCTATGATATACTGTGCAAATGCACAAAATGCGTATTCCGTCTTTATTCTTCATATTGATATCACGGCAGAAAACCAAAAACGTCTGGAGAATCTTTCGACACCCAGTGTTACTGTACGGTGCAGGAATGTTTCTCCGGAAATGAAAGATATCAATATTATTTCCACCAATCATTTAACTCCTGAAGCGACTTTTCGCCTTTTGATCCCTGAATTATTCCCTGAATACAAAAAAGTTTTGTATCTTGATTGCGACCTCGTAGTATTGCGAGATGTAGCGCATCTATATGATTTTGATGTTGATGAAAAGGTTTTAGGGGCTGCACAAGAGTTCTTGAGCGAAAGCACATTGAATTATTTAGAAGGGTCGGAAATGGATTTCCCGCCCGATGACTATATTAACTCCGGGGTATTGGTAATCAACACAGAGCGCTTCAAGGATAGGAAAATAAAAGAAAAAAGCTTTCAATTATTAAACGGCACAAAAACATATGCCTATCTCGACCAGGATGCCCTAAACATTACTTGCCACGGGGATATTGCATATCTCGACAGGCGGTGGAATTGCTGCTGGTATAAGTTCTGTTTTTCAAAACCAAATGAACTCTATGCAGAGTCCGTCAGACATTTTGCAACGGATCCGTGGATCGTGCATTTCGCTCACAGCAACAAGCCATGGAAAGCGCCGGGAGCCAAATATGCCGGATATTTTTGGAAATACGCTAAGAATACTCCTTTTTACGAAGAGATTCTTGATAAAAACTCAGGAAGCAGCTCTAACTCAAAGAACTATCTTATCCCATACGAAATTGCCCCGATTGGCAGCTCTGTGGCTGTCTATGGGGCGGGGCAGCTGGGAAAGGCGCTTTGCCACCAGATAGAGTTCAATGGTTTCTACAGTTTGAAAATATGGGTTGACCGAAACTATACGGAACTACAGGAAACAGGAAATGACGTGAATTCCCCTGAATCCTTAATCGGCGCGGATTTTGATTATGTCATAATTGCCATCGAGAAACAGGATATCGCAGAGGATGTCACCAGTTTTCTAAAAAGTATTGGCGTTGAGCATCAGAAGATTCTATGGATTGGCCAAAGAACTGAAATCAAATAGCACAAAAGATACAGCAAACAAAACAAAGATAATAAGCTGGAAGCTTTTTGTGATTTAGCCATTTTTGGTAGCATCAAGAAGCAATTGAAACAACAGGTCATTCTGAACGAAGCGAAGAATCTTACGGAAAGACCCTTCGCTACGCTTTGGGTGACAAATGGGAGAGTTATTTGTGAAGAAAGAATCCGTAGCTAGTATTCAAATAGTCCCTGAAGATTTCGGCACTGATTTCTTTGACACATCGAACCTCACTATCGGACAGGACCCCATGCTGATGGTGAGCGAGATGAGTAGTGTTGAGCGAAGGTTTATAAACGGGCTTATCAGATATTATGAGCCAGAATGCGTTCTGGAAGTCGGAGTTTCCGGAGGCGGCGGTTCCGCCGTTTTGCTTGATGCTATTTCCGGACTTAATACCACAGAGCTTGTCAGCATTGACTCAGATTGCTTCTGGTATCGAGACAAAAACCGCCAGGTGGGATTTGTGGCAATGGAGATGTTTCCTGACACTGCTAAATCTAAGTGGAACTTGATTCTTGGTAAGGACCCGGCAATGGTTCTTCCTTCGCTTAAAAAGAGGTTCGATTTTGTTGTAATCGATACTTCACACTACCATCCGGTCGAAACCTTAAATTTCTTGACAGTCTTGCCTTTCTTAAATGAAGGCGCTATAGTTGTGCTGCATGATATTTCTCTTAGCATTGTTGATGACTCAAATCGCACTTTAGCGCCAAGAATACTATGGTCATCCGTAGTCGGCGATAAGCTGGTTCCGCGCCAAAAGTACGAGCCTGTTCGCTTTAACGGAAGCCTTGGTGCATCCGTATGTAACATTGGTGCATTCCAGATTAATAAAGATACAACAAAATATATCAGAAACGTGTTTGAGTCTCTGATGATCCCCTGGGAGGCGTGTCCCTCATCTGTAGATGCTATGTATCCGGTCTTAACAAGTTTTTATGATTCTGAGCTTGTTGAGGTTTTCAGAACTGCTGCAGGATTTAACAAAGTTTGGCATGAGACGGGGTTTATTACATACTCCAAAGACCGGCTAATGCATGCCTATCGAAAATGGCAGGGAAAACCGGTGGTTTTTTACGGCGCTGGTTTGAATATGCGCGATTTGATTGGAACATACAAGCGCTACAATATACCATTTGATTATCCAATATGGGACATCAACGCGGAAAACTTAATGGATATAATGGGTCATAAAGTATCATTTCCTGATTTCGGGACAATTGTTCCTTATGGACATGTTGCAGTGATAACTATTCAAAACAAAAGTATTTTTTCCATGGTTCGGAAGAAACTTGAGAACATTGGTTTCATTGTTCTTTCGATTGAAGGGTTTTCAGGTTTGTCATAAGAGTGCTTGGACTAAACGTCCCTTAAGGCTTGCCAGATCGAAGCAATTCTTGCTTTTTCGTATGAGCGCATCTCACTTCTTATTTCGTCGATGTCCCACACCGGGGTAACAAGTATTGTTGCGCTATCGTCGCCCTGTTCGATAATCGACCGCAGTTCTTCGCTATTCGGGTGATATACAGGAAATCCCTCGTTTTGTTCGTTTTCGAAAGACATATTGGCCTTATCAATAAAGGCTACCATAGCACTGCCAAGCAATTTGCATGCGGCTTTTCCCACCAGCCCTGCGCCATATATGAACACGTTTCTGTCTGCGCCAATCAAGTCAGTCAGCGTAAGACCAAGAGCCTCGGTACGAGCAAGCTTTTCAAGCATAACGTCACGTGCAAAGCCTTGCAATATCGGTATTTTCTCGGACTTAACGCGAAGTTTGTAGCATTCGTGTTCTTGTCTTAGCTCTCTAACAGTCCTATCATTCATTATTGATACAAGATACGAGCGATTTGGCGGGATGTTTGCTGACGTGTTTATCGATTTGTTCTTTCTAATTGCTTTTTCAAAATCCACTTTTTTGCTTTTTGTTGAGTTAGCAGCACTTTGGAACATCCGCCTCCCCTTTTCGCTATGGACAAGAACCATTGAAACGCCGTTTCTGTCAAACATTTCCGGGCACACATCCTCCACCCCCCAAAAATCCGCAACAGTCAGGTCGCTCACCCTGTTAATCTTTTTTGCCGTGCATCGATAGCAGGAATCCCGCAGGAATACGTCTTGCAGATACAGATACAAATATGAATCGTCGGATAGAGGAATGACTTCCTGAGAAGAGTCGGCATAGTCTATTCTCATAGAGAAGCGATAACCACCCGTTGAAGGGTCAAACCAACCGAATGTCTTATCTCTGAAAGAGGCTGACTTAACCTCTTTTTTCTTTTCTGCAATATACTTTGCCCAAAGCTCCGGGCTGCAAACGCCATGGCAGATGAAATCAACTGTAATCAGGTTATCGTACTCTCTTCCCAGAGATCGTTTCAACCCCTCGATCTGGCACGGAGTTCCTGTGAAAAGGACTGTTTTGCCATCGTCCAGGAACTGTTTTGCCTGTTTATATGAATCTCCTATTTCGCTCTGGACATATTTGCTCCCCCTAAATCTTTCGATGCCCTCAAGCGTAGTCGCAAAACCGTGTCTGACTACTAGGTTATCTTCGAGAATAGCTCCAAAAACTATGCCGCTGCCTTCAATGATCCTTTCCGCCAATACCGAGAAAACACCGCCGGACGAGCTAGCCAAACGCAATTCTCGATCGATTGCGTACGCTGCAAATGCGTCCGGTTTTTTCGCCGGATCGTCCTTTGTCGCATGCCGCACAGGGCATACTTCCCGGCATTTTCTGCATTTCGAGCATATTCCCGCATTGATTTCAGGATACTGGAATCCTAAAGGCATTTCTGGGCGCATTTTAATACAATTAGAAGGACATATCGCTTTGCATGCACTGCAACCGTTGCAAAGTTGCTTTGAGCCCGCAGGAGGCTCTTCTTTTTCTATTGACAGCGCCTCGCTCAAGAACTTAAGCGAAAACTCGCGCCTTTCCAGCAGTATCTTGTCTACACTTTCATAATCTATTGGCGGAAGGTCAGCAACTACTCCAATATCATCACCTGCTTTCACCAAACGCCTCTGCAATCCAAATGTCTCGAGAATGTCAGTAAGCCTTACATTTATCGAGGTCGGTGAATTGTCTGTTACACGTTCGACCGCTATGAATTGCTTATGAAATAACAGAGAAAAGGCAATCCCATGGAAAGAGTTCGTCAGCACAAAGTCGGCACCATTGAAGAACCCAATTAATTCCTCTGCTCCGATGCCTTTCTCTGGGCCATTTATCGGAATAACCTGCAGTCCCATGGTTTCTGCAAGACGACCTGCCATCTGCAGCGTTTCAGGGTCTGCAAAATAGCAAAGCAAGTATTTCTCCTGCTTTTTTGGGAATACTGCTATCTCTTTCCAGTATGACGCAGGTAGCAGCATTGTTGGATCTAGTACAGCGGTTACATGCTTGTCGGTGCAATCGGATATGGCGGGAATTGCGCTTTTTTCTCTCATGGAAATAGCATCAAAACGCGATAAACATGATTCGAAGACCGGGTCATATTTGGGAAGGAAGCCCTTTCCGCCTATACTTGCCGCATATGCGACCTTGACTCTATCATCCGGGACAAAACCCAATAAAAACGTCGCAAGTTCTTCTGCAGGCTGCCCATAATTAGAGCACCATATAACATCGCTGCCGCAAACAAAAGCGTCGTACTTGTTTGCGCACGCATGTATATCGTCCGGGGTATACTTTTTGTCGCTATGGGGGATTGCTTCAGAAAACCTCATCAAGGCGTGATATTGTTCCGTCAGGTGCTTATTCTCCTCTGCCCAAGCAGGATCAAACTCAAAGAAACCGGGTCTTCTGAGATAATAGGCGATTTGCTCACATTCATAACCCATATTTGAAATCACTTTTTGCAGAGCAAACGCTTGTAGCTGCCCGCCATAGTTGCGATTCATGTAATATAGAGTAAGGATACCTACCCTCTTCGACATACCGGCCCCCCTTAGCTATCAAGCCTCAGTAATGTATTCACATCGCAGGGGGCGGGGCATAAAGCCCCGCCCCAAGTTGGTTAATAGATTGATTCACGCGGATTCTTGTTACGCAATAACAACTCTGAAGGTGAATTCAAGTCCGCCTGTTGTTACGATCGTAACATCTCTTCCCGCAGTCGCCACGGCAAACCTGATAGCAAAAGCCCTGTTAGCTTCGTTGTATGCCCAGTTTGAGGTCAAGGCAAGTGATGCAGGATTTCCGTCCACATACACTTTGTCGACAGTTTGCCCTTCACCTGCCCAGAACGGGACAGACGGAGACACCCATGCATTTGGTGCAGCAGTTACAGTCCCTCTGGTCGATGAAAAGCTCAATGATGAAATGGGCACTCCGTTGAAGTTAACTGCCCCGGTTGGGAAAGCATTGGTGATAAATCCAGCGTTAGCACTGACTGGCGTTACTGCCGACGGAGTCTGTACCATCGCTACCGTCAAACCATGGCCAAAGGTACCTGCATTTCCTGCAGCTTCGACCAATGCTTCGCTGCTAGCACCCTGAACCCATCTGACGCCAATGTTCATCTTCGGGTTGGTTGCCCAGTCTTTTTCTGCATCGGGACCCATATAAAGATGTCCCTCGAACGTAAACGCCGCGCCGTCGCCGTTATTGGGAGTATCCCCACAATAATTGTACGTGAAATGCGATGCAGTCCGCTGTTCCGGAGGTACTAGCAACCCTTGCGGAGATATTCCCAACACATACACTGACTTGTCAAAATCGTACCTCAAGCTTGTTACTGTTCCAGACGCTGCCGAAGCGTGTCTCAGGTCATTTAAAGCGGTGTAATCAACTGACGTGGTAGTTGCAGCCGGATTCGCATGGATTGCATCATCAGATGTCAATACCATAATAGCAGCGCTTGTCGGCGATGCCGGTGGAGTTCCGAACCCGGTGCCAGTGGCTACAAGATTTACATCGCCGGTGACATGGAATTCGACACCAACTGACACTTCTCTAGCGCTATTGTTGACAATTCCCGCCATGTGGTCGTGCCAAACGATTTTGCCCCTATATGGCTCAAGTTCTAAAGAGGTCGCAGACGAACGCGTTGGATGGTCTATCGACCAGCCGATCAATCCCTGAGGATCCAATTTGAAATTCCAATTCACGCTTGTTGGCCATTGCATAAGATATTTCTCAGTATTGATCCAAACGGTTTCTCCGTCACCACCAACTGTGTGGTTGAATGCGGATGCCGGGGCTGCCATGAGTGCAAAAATTGTAACTAGTGCGACGATAAATGTTAATTTCTTCTTCATTCTGTTCATTTACTCCTTTTTTTTTGATGTTTTTTTATTCTTTCTCGATGCTATCAGTGTCTCCTTTCTACCATACAAAACCTCCTTGTTTTTTTGGCAACCAAAGCACGTGATTCTGCTCTGCCCAAGATGCCATTTTTGGGTTATTCCTCCAGGTTTGTCTGCCCGTCCTTGAGCTTCTCACATGGAGGGTTTAATATCACTTGCAGTTCCCAGGCTCGTTTACGATAATGTATCGTTATCTTTGCGACAGAGCACTCGCCAGAAATCTGCAAATTATATCCATTAAGCTATTGCTGAAACATTTCGCGTCTTAGCTTAGAATCCTGACTGTCACGGCAACCGAAAGGTTTGCCACCTCGTTATAGTCATCATCAACTAAAAAATATGTGACAGTCGAAGGGTAAACCCCGGCTGGCAATTGTTTGATCAGCCTCATTTCGTCAAGTTCCGCGCCTACAGGTATATAGGGCGATGTGAACAGAAGCTCCTCAGTTGCGTCGAGCCACAAGTCAAAGTATACGGTACGGTTGTTGGTATGATAGTTTTCGACAAATGCGTTCAAAGACGGGGTGTTCCATCTCTCAAAGACCCATTCAATATTCATGCTTGTTGTATAAGTTGCATCTTCCAGCGGTCTGCTCAGCCAATCAAGTGCCTCTTGCAGATTATCCTCGGTGACGACGACTCCGGTCCCAACCGTACCCCTGGGCACAGGCGTATCGTCAAGCAAATGCTCATCGTCGTTCGAATTGTTCAACAAAACGCTTACTAATGTGACAACTGCTGCTGCGCAAATAACAACCATCACGCCAAGGATAATTTTATATCCCTTTGCGGAAATCCCGGAATTTCCGGCCTTTTCTTTTTTTGCCGCTTTTCCGGCATTCTTATTCTGGCTCATTACGTTTGGCTCCTTTTGTCAGGGCATTGTTTATATGTTAGTTGTCTTCTGACGCTGGTTCATATCCGGCGCTATAATCCGACGCAAATCCTGACTCCTGCTCAGACTCAGGCCCGGGGTCAGACCAAGACCCAGATTCCTGTTCCATCTCATGCCCTGATTCTTGCGCTTGTTCAAATTCCTGCCCTGAATCAGACTCAGTTTCCATGTCGGTCTCAAAGCCGTCTTCGTTGTTTTCTTCGGTGTCAATTTCGAAGTCATATTCCGTGTCGCCTTCGAAGTCAGCTTCGGAATCATCATCGAGGTCTTCTTCGAGTTCCTCGTCTGATTCCTCATCATCATCAAGCTCTTCGTCATCCTCCGGATCGTACGGGGCTTCGGGACGTCTGTCAGGATCGTCGTCGTTTAAGTCTCCGCCATCGCTTCCGCCGTCTTCGTCATCGTCGTCATCTTCATCTTCTTCGTCTTCATCCTCAGGTTTTAGTCCAACATCGTCCTCAGGCTTCCTGTCCTCATTGTAGCCTGATCCGTATCCGTCACCATGCGCCTGGTCTTCGACCTCTAATTGCTCTTCGTCTTCAGTTTCTTCTTCTTTAGGTTCAATCGTGCTTTCGATTGAAAAACGGACTGAAACTGACACGGCATTATCTCCCCAGGAAGACTCGCCACGCTGATTTACAGAACCGGATATCTTAAATGACACCGTCTCGTCACTCTCTATTAAGAACGTATGGGTCGTTTGAAGTCTTTCTGTAAAAATGTATTCAGTTGAATCGCCGTTTTGCATACAGATCAAAATCAGATAAAGATTATTTCCATCTTCTGGGAGCGGCTCAGATGAAACTAGCTTAAATCCCTCGGAATCGTCAAAACTTGCAAATACATCGTCCAATGTCACATATACAGGATCGGAACCAAGATTTGTTATCAGGAAATCCTCCGACACGACGAAACCCGGTATGCCGGTAGTTGGAATGAAAAGGCTGAATCCAAGTTCGTGTGGAAGCGCGACCCTGAACACTTCGTCGTTAGTAACAGGAGTCTGTAGCAACGGGTCTTCTATTGGCTGCTGCAATCCAGGCTGCTGCCCTTCAATCTCCTGTTCTTCTTGCTCCTCTGTTTCTTGTTCCTCGGGTTCTTGTTCCTCGGGTTCAGCTTCTTCTGCGTCTTGTTCTTCAGTTCCAGGCTCTAATGGCACAGGTTCGTCGTCAATATATTGTTCTTGCGAATCCGCTTCATCACTCTCCGCGACCGACGTTTCGGTCTGGGTTTCTGTTTCATTTGATGCCGTCGGTCCCTGTTCTTCGGTTTCAGGGGAGCCGGATGATCCCGCAGGCTCCGATTCAGATTGGCCTGTGTCAGCAGGCCCAGTATCTGACGTGCCGGCTTCTTCCACCGCCGTCTCAAACGTTTCGTCGCCGTCTGCGAACGCTACGAGCGCAGGCGTGTTTAGCAGCATCGCGGCGGCGACAAGAATGGCGATGATAGCCGCAACGCTGTTGTGTAGTCCATATATTTTTATTTTGCTGGTTGTCATACCTGGAATCCTCCCTGGCAATTCACCGCAACCCCACCAAAATATAAAGCAAGTAAGCCTTAACGATCTGATGAAATCGTCCATCAGACATTATACTATATCGGCAAGTCAAAATCAACAATTTCTTACAAATTTTACATATATCATTGAGTATTAATCAATGTCTGGCGCAAAAACTTGCAAACACAAGCCATAGCGGTGCAAACCGTGTTATGTGGCTCTTATGTATTGTTATCGGTGATTACTGCGTGGCACTTTAGCGTTTTTTTAGCTTTATTATCATTATATACATAGTGTATATTTTTGGTCAAGAATAAGAAAACCCCGGCTCTTCTTGCGAGCAGAGGCTTCGTCCAATATTTGCATTAATTTCAATCACTAAACGGTAGTTTTTCTGTGCTTCCGGGGGTGAGGGTCCCTACTCCTCGTTGAAAACGTCGGCGAGGTTTATCTCGCAGCCTTCCAGCACCGTCACCGGGGCAATGTCATCAGGTTCGTACATTGTGGTTAT
>Ga0123356_10006257_pt1 | contig 12023 bp, 8 predicted proteins | sample TergutEmb28metaG_2_FD_92546 | JGI IMG/M metagenome (GOLD analysis project Ga0123356, IMG submission 92546) | Embiratermes neotenicus P3 segment gut microbial communities from Petit-Saut dam, French Guiana - Emb289 P3 | ecosystem: Host-associated > Arthropoda: Insects > Digestive system > Gut ... | reverse complement strand
AGGGGGTCGCGAGTGCTGCAGGAGCCCCCGGCGGGGCCCCAGAGGGTGTTTTTTTGGTTACTTTTTTGTCACACAAAAAAGTGACTCGCCGGTAGGCGAAACCTACGGCAGCCGCGGAGCGGAGACGGCCGGGCCGCAGGCCCAGCAATACCCCCCCTCCCCGGGGGGGCGAAAAAATATTTTACCCCCCTGGGAGGGGGAAAAACGCCTTTTACCCCCCCGCCCGGGAGGGCAGAAGAATTGTTTTTTATAAGCCCGCCGCAGGCGAAAAATAACCCCCCCCTGCATGCCTAAAAATGGTTTATTCTCCCCCTCCATGCGCCGCGCTTTTCCCCTGCTGCTTGGCTGCCTTGTTTTTTGCGTCCTCTCGGCGAGAGCCGAAGAAACCGTACGCATTGCGGTACAGGAGAAGGTGTGGGCCTTGGCCCTGCACGGAGAAAAATTGTGGTATTCCACAACCGAGGGGGAGGAGCCCACCTGGCAGGAGTTAGGGGGGGGGGTGGCGCACCTCAGCTGGAAACAGGGCAAACTCTGGCTTAACTCAAAACCTACGGGGGTTTCTACCCTGCTTTTAGGGGCGGGCAAGCAGGGAGGGGTAGGGGCTCAGCCCATAGGCCTAGGGGGTTTAGCCCTAAGGGGGCAGCTGGAGGTATATGCCTCTAACCAGGGGTTAGCTGCCATTAACATACTCCCCCTAGAGGACTACCTTATGGGGGTATTGGGCAAGGAAATGCCCAAAAGCTTCCCCATGGAAGCCCTCAAAGCCCAGGCCGTCGCCGCCCGTACCTATGCCCTGCAAAAAAAGCTGCAACGCCTGGACGAGAAGCAGCACTTGGGCGCCTCCGTGTTGCACCAGGTATACGGCGGACTGGCGGCCGAGGACGCGCGTACCCATGAGGCCGTGGCCCAAACGCGCGGGCAGGTGCTGCTTTATGGCATGGAGCCCATAGAGGCCTATTTCCACGCCTCCTGCGGCGGGCTGACGGAAACCGGCAAGGAGGCCCTTACGCGGGACTTGCCCTATTTGCGGGCGCAAAAGTGCCCCTGCCGCGACACCAAGGCCGCGCGCTGGCAGGCCCGCGTCAGCGAGACGGAGTTGAAGAAGCTGTTTGGCGTAGCGAAGGGGCAGTTGGAGCAGGGGGTTTTAACCTCTACGGGGCGCTATAAAACCCTGCGGGTAGGCGGCCAAAGTTTTGCGGCCGCGGAGTTTAGGCGGCGTTTGGGCACCACCCGCATACGCAGCCTCAAATTCCATATACGCCAGGAGAAGGGGGGTTATGCCTTAGAGGGGGAGGGCTATGGCCATGGGGCAGGTTTATGCCAGTGGGGGGCCAAACGCCTCGCGGAGGGGGGTAAAACCTATATAGAAATTTTAAAGCACTATTATGGGGGCAGCCGGCTGATGACTTTATATTAGCCAAAAGGAGGGGGGTGGAATAGGCCTGGCCCCTCCCACGGTAGGGCTAACCCCCCACTGTTAACCCTCTGTTGCCCCATTGCTGCCCTCTTGCTGCCCCCCTGTTGCCCATGGACACCCAAGACTTTTATTTCGAGTTACCCCCCGGGCAAATTGCCCAACACCCCCCTGCCCGCCGCGAGGAGGCCCGGCTGTTTTGCCTGTGCCGCGGGCAGAGGCCCCTGCACCGCCGCATAGGCGCGCTGGCCGAATATGCCCGCCCCGGGGACGTATGGGTATTCAACGACACGAAGGTGGTGAAGGCGCGCCTTTGGGGGCGCAAGGCCTCCACCGGGGGCCGGGTAGAGTTGTTGGTAACAGAGCCTCTAGAGGGGGGGCTGTCCATGGGGGAGGGGTTGGGGCGACCCCTAGCGGGGCAGGCCTGGCGGTGTATGGGCCGCAGCAGCAAGGGGTTTAGGGTGGGGGAGCGCCTGTTATTGGGGGAGGGGGAGGGCAAAGGGGAAGGGCTAAGGGCAGAAATACACAGCCTGGAGGAGGGGGGTTTTATAGGGGTAGTTTTTGAGGGGGAGGGCAGCATGGGGGGGGTATTGGAGCGTTGGGGGCATACCCCCTTGCCGCCCTATATACGCCGTAGGGCTACCCCTGAGGACAGCCGACGCTACCAAACCACCTATGCGCAGGCGGAGGGCTCCATAGCGGCGCCTACGGCGGGGTTGCATTTTACGCCGGCGCTGATGGAGGCTTTGCGGGGGGCGGGCGCGCGCCTGGCCTTTGTACGCCTGGACGTAGGCCTGGGCACCTTCATGCCCCTGCGCGGCCCCCGTATAGAGGCGCACCCCATGCATGAGGAGGCGTGTTTTGTTTCGGAGGAAGCGGCGGGGGTTGTTAACGAGGCCCTGGAGGGGGGCAAGCGTGTCATAGCGGTGGGGACTACCGTGGTACGTTGTTTAGAGGGGTGCAGCGAGGGGGGCAGGCTGGAGGCGGGCCACCGCCGTACGGGCATATTCATTTACCCGGGCTACCGTTTCCGCGTGGTAGGGGGGTTGTTGACGAATTTCCACCTCCCCTGCTCCACCCTCCTCATGCTGGTAGCGGCCTTTTGGGGGAGGGAGGAAATTTTAGAGGCCTACCGTGAGGCGGTAGCGGAGGGCTACCGTTTCTATTCCTATGGGGACGCTATGTGGTTGGAAGGAGGGGGCGCCCTGGCGGGCAGCTTTTAACCCCCCCCTCCCTCCCCCTCTCCCCCTCTCCCCCCTCCCGGAGGGGAAAAATAAAACCCCCCTCTAAAACCTGCTATACCCCTGGGGCCGCCCCTATGCTGAAATGCCGCGCCCTCTCCTTCTACCGCTACCCCCATTGCCTCCTGGAGGAGGTTTGCTTGGAGGCCCAGCCCGGACAACTCTGGGTTTTCCTCGGGCCCAATGGCGCCGGCAAAACCACCCTCCTCAAAATACTCATGGGCCTGCTGCAACCCTCCAGCGGACAGGTATTCCTCTATGGTAAACCCCTCGCCCACTATGGCTATAGGGAGCGTGCGCAGCACATGGCTTGGGTGCCCCAACACCTCCCTGAGGACTCGGCTTTTTGGGGGGTGGACTTGGTGGCCATGGGACGCCTCCCCTTTTGCAAAAGCCTCCAGGGCCCCGGGGAGAAGGAGCGCCAACGGGCCCTCGCCATGCTGCAAACCCTCGGGCTGTCCGCACTGGCCTTCCGCCCCGTGGCCCAACTCTCCGGCGGAGAGCGGCGCATGCTGTGGCTGGCCCGCGCCTTTGTGCAAACCCCCCAAGTGCTCTGCCTTGACGAGCCTACGGCTTTTCTGGACATGCCCAGGCAAAGCCTGACGCTGCAACTCCTCCAGCAGCGCTGCCGACAGGAGGGGCTTTTGGCCTTCGTCGTCCTCCATGAGTTAAACCTCGCCGCCGCCTATGCTACCCATGCGCTGCTGTTGAAGCAGGGCCGCGTGCTGGCGCAGGGCCCCGCCGCACAGTGCCTCAATGCCCCTACCCTACAAACCCTCCTGGATATGCCCCTTATAGAGGCCCAAGGCCCCTATGGACAAACCCTCTTAGCCCCTGCCCCCCCCCTGCCCCGGCCATAGCCGCTTCCTCCCTGCTGTACGGGGGGGGTTTAGGTTTGGAGGCCTGCGAGCCAACGAAACGAGGCCTCCGCTCAGTCATGTACCCAATAGGTGACAGGCTTGCTGCCGAAGCTGTCGGCGACATGGCCGTTGTTGAAGTTGTTGCTGCCGGCTTGGGCGAGCGCAGGCCCACTCGAAGTCATTTCGCCTGGCCGTACCATGCCGACGTGGCCGATGCCGCTTGGGTTGTTCCAAGTTGCCACAGCGGGTTTCCCCTGGTTGGCCATGGCCTGCGCCTCTTCTGCACCCACCTGGCGCCAACCGTTTTGCGGGCCATGGTTTGCCAGCCAGTTACAGACGCCATTGGCGCTCAACTCGCTGCCCTGACCTACGCCGACGGCCCTGCCGTTGGAGTCCACCCAATGAGGAATTTCCGCCCCCATGGCTTTGGTGACGTCCCAGACAAAAATGTTGCAATAGGTTTCGCCCTTCCCTTGCTGATTCTTTTGGTAGCGAGGATTGCCGGCGACGGAGAATTGATCGATAACGGCGCTATAATTTGCAGCAGAGCGTGTGCCAGTGTTGCTTTGCACCGGTGCATCGACGGGCTGCCAAGGGCTGATTCCGGAGCCCACATTGGAAGCTGTGCCGATGGTAGATTCACCTGGGGGTGGGGCAGAGGCGCCGTTAATAAAGTTAGAAGCAGGGGCCTGTCGGTTATTGACCAGTTGGTTGATGTCTACGCCAAATTGCCTTAGGAAGTTAGCTGCCCCCTCATAGCTATTCCCCCCGTTGGAATAGCCCCAGTTGATAAGCGCTTGGGCATTTGCGCCGGGGTTTTGTGCCAGCCAATGTTGTGCCGCGTTTTGTTTCGGCGGCGTAGTGGGCGGTGTAGTGGGCGGCGTAGTCGGTGGCGTAGGGTTAGACGGCTGATAGTTAGCGAGGATTTGGTTAGCGAGGTTACCGCGTTTAGGGCCCTCTACATTCGGGTATTGTGGTCTTTCGAATTTTCTACAGAAGGCCTCGCCGGCTTCATAGGCTGAGCTTGTATTTTTAAGTGCGTTAAAGGCATTGGACTCCACCGTATTCAGCTCATGCCAGAGGAATTCAAGCTGACCCAGAAAGGAATTGGGCGCATAGCCGTTCGCTGTTGTCCAGGCTTTCATATTGCTGCCGCGCTCGTTGTGCCACTGGCAGATGCCGAAAGAGGTTCCGCCGTCGCCCACGGCATTCGGGTTAAAATTCGACTCGTTTTGGATATTTGCGGCGACACCGGCAGCCTGCTCGCGGGTGAGTCCCTTGCTCACCAAGAAATCCATCACCTGGTTTGCCGTCCCTGGGACTCCCGGGCGGTTTTCGATGCTGCCGACCGAGTCAATGGGCGTGGATGGGGGTGGGGTAGAGGCTCCGTTAATAAAGTTAGAAGCAGGGGCCTGTCGGTTCTTCACCAACTGGTCGATGTCAACGCCGAATTGTCTCAGGAAGTTGCCCGCGCCCTCATAGCTATTTCCGCCATTGGCATAACCCCAGTTGATGAGTGCCTGGGCTGTTGCGCCGGGGTTTTGGGCCAGCCACTGTTGTGCTGCGTTGGGTGGTTGTGACGTGGGGGGGGATATGCTTACCGGCGGGGGAAGCGGGGGTATGGACTGCTGATTTAAGAGGGCCTGCCAGCTCAGCGGACCGCAAATTCCGTCAGGGACAAGGCCATGGGCGCTCTGGAAGGCTTTGAGTGCCGCCAAAGTATTGGGGCCGAACTGGCCGTCGACGCCTTGTGGATCAAACCCGGCGTCCTTGAGAAGCTGCTGCATTTGGGACACCGCAGCTCCGCTGGAGCCTTGTCTAAGGGTAGGGTTATGAACGGCGGGTGGGGTTATTCTCCCGTCGACGGGTGTTGAGGAGACGGCGTCGGGCGGCGCCCAAATGGAGAGCCCGCTGCGTCCATTGTTGGTGGTTTTGTTTTCAACGTGGTCGGAAATGGAGCTGGAGCCGTCGCCCGTGGTGATAGCGGTATGGCCATATTTTTGTCCGGCGGCAGTGGAAGTCTGCTCCCAGACGAGCACGAGGCCGGGGACTTGGAGTGCCTCTTCCAAGCTCATGTCCATTTGCACCCACCCCTTTTCTGCAAGCCCGTTGTCGACCTCGTTGCCGTTGACCCAAAGACGCCAGCCATAAGTCCGCTCCAGCGCCATAGTCACGCCCTTGGCGCAATAGCCGACGCTGTTCAGCTCCTTGGCGACCTGGCGCGCATTTTGAACGAGCTGTTCCATTTGCGGCGTTGTTTGGATGTTGTTGACGCCGGAAGCGGCGCTGGCAGACACCGCGCCGCTCGAAAACTGACTCCAAGCGTTGGAGGATGCCGACTCATATGTGTCGGGGATTTTAAGTGCTTGTCCTGCATGAATGAGGTTGGGGTTTTGAATGCCGTTAAGCTTGGCCAATTCGGCCACAGTGGTGCCATATTTTCTGGCAAGGGCACTCAAGGTATCGCCGGGATTAATGGTAATCGAACTCATGATATTGCCTCAGACAAACTGTCTCCGGCAAACAGTCTTCATTCGTTTATTGGATTATCTGAAGGTGGATTAGAAAAGTTGCTTGGGGTTTTTTTAGCGCAGGTATTTTTTTATAAACCCATCTATTTTTAAAGGTTTATACCGGCATACTTCCCTAAGTTTTGGCCAAGCTAAGGGCTATAGCCTATTCATACCTCAACGCGTCAATGGGGTTAAGGGAGGCGGCGCGGCGTGCGGGGAAATAGCCGAAGACAACGCCAATAAACGCGGAGAAGAAGAAGGACAACAAGTTAATGTTGGTGTCAAACATATAGGGGACACTCATGAGGCTGGACAAGCCGATGGAGGCTCCCGTCGCCAAAACAATGCCCAACAGTCCGCCGAAAGCAGAAAGCACCACAGCCTCGATGAGGAATTGGAGCAGCACTTCATTCTCCAAGGCGCCGATGGCCAGGCGTATGCCGATTTCGCGTGTCCTTTCCGTCACCGACACCAACATAATATTCATAATGCCGATGCCGCCCACCAGCAGGCTGACGGCGGCGACAGCGCCCAGCAGCGCCGTGAGGATTTTGGTGGTTGCGGTGAGTGTCTCTGCAAGCTGGCGTGTATCCATCACTCGAAAGTCGGCATCCTCGTTTTCTGAAATTTTGCGCCGTTCGCGCATCAAGGAAATGAGTTGCTCCTTCACCGAGTCTATGGAAGCGCCCTGCTGCACAGAAAGCATAAACCGCCCAACGTCCTGGCTGCCGGTGAGGCGGCGCTGCACGGTGCGAAAAGGCATCACCACAATGTCGTCCTGGTCCTGCCCCATGGCCGCCTGTCCTTTGGATTTGAGCAGGCCAATCACCTCGCAGGAAAAGTTTTTGACACGGATTTCGCTGCCCACGGGGTTTTCCCGGCCGAACAAACGGTTGCGAATGGTTTCCCCAATGACGCACACCGCTTTGCCCGCCCTCTCCTCCGCGTCGCTGAAAATGCGGCCCGAGTCCAAAGTCCAATTGCCCACTTTGAAATAGTCGTTGTTGGTGCCGACGGTGGCTGTCAGCCAATTTTTTGTCTGGTGGACAACCGTCACGCCCTTGTTCACCATCGGCGCAACCCCCACAATGGACGTAATTTGAGAGCGGACGGCCTCCACATCCGCCACTTTGAAACTCGGCGCCCCGTCCGAACCGCCGGGGCCAAAGCGTTGCCCGGGCATGACAATGAGTTGGCTGCTGCCCATGGAAGCAATTTGCTCCGTCACGGACTTTGTCGCCCCATTCCCCAGCGTCACCAGCGTAATGACGGCGGCAATGCCGATGACAATGCCCAGCGTGGTGAGGATGGAGCGCATCAAATTTCTTCGAATGGCGCGCAAGGCGAGCAGAAAGGTATTCCACAACATTAGGGCGTCTCCTCGTTGAGACGGTCGCTCTCCACAAGGCCGTCCACAAAGCGAATAATGCGTCGGGCATGGGCTGCAATGTCCGGCTCGTGCGTCACCATAAGGACGGTAATGCCGTGCTGGCGGTTGAAACGCTGAATCAGCTCCATCACCTCTTGGCTTGTTTTGGTGTCCAGGTTGCCTGTGGGCTCATCGGCCAGCAACACCGAAGGTTGCGTCACAATGGCCCGGGCAATGGCCACGCGCTGCTGTTGGCCGCCGGACAACTCTGCTGGCGTGTGGTGCTCCCAACCTTTGAGGCCCACTTGTTCCAAAGCAACGCGCGCTGCGGCATGGCGTTTGGCCGTGGACTCGCGGCGATAGAGCAGAGGCAACTCCACATTCTCCAGCGCGGTTGTCCTCGACAGGAGGTTGAAGCCTTGAAATACAAAACCCAATTGGTGTCGCCGCAGCAAAGCGCGTTGGGTGCGCGTCAATTTTTCAACCTGCACCCCTTGAAAGGCATAGCTGCCTTCGGTGGGCGTGTCCAAGCAGCCCAGAATATTCATGGCGGTGGATTTGCCTGAGCCGCTGGGCCCCATAATGGCGACAAACTCTCCCGCGTTGATGGAAAAGTCGATGCCTTTCAAAGCCTGGAAAGTCACCTTTCCCTGCCCATAAACCTTGGTGAGGCCGGAAAAACGAATGAGGGGCGCCTCGCTCATGACGCAGCACTCAGCATTTCCGTAATCACTTGCATGCCCGGCTCTAGGTCGCCGCTGACAATCTCTGTAACTTGGCCATTCGTGGGGCCTGGTTGCACCTCTACCGGCACCGCTTGGCCATCGCGCAACACCCAAACCCGTGGCGCGCCTTCCTGAGGCGGCATGCGTGTTTTTGTTTGGGTAGAAGGGGGCCTGGGCATCAACCTGCTCATAACAGTGCCGGAGGGTTTTTGAGGGCGTGTCGCGGCGGCTGCCGGAGAAAAACGCAAAGCCGCATTGGGCACCAAAAGCGCGCTTTCATGTGTCACCGTCACAATTTCGGCTGTTGCCGTCATGCCTGGACGCAGACTCAAATCCTCATTTTTGACTTCAAGCAAGGTGGGGTAGGACACCACGCCGTCTTTGGTTTGAGAGCCAAAGTCCACGCGCGTCAGCACCCCTGAATATTTCCTGCCGGGCCAGGCATCCACGGAGAATGTGGCTTGTTGGCCCACTTTCACCTGGGCCACGTCGGCCTCATCCACATCCACCTGCAACTTCATTTTTGAGAGGTCATCCGCCAGGCTGAACAACACGGGCGCTTGGAATGTGGCGGCAACCGTCTGCCCCGGCTCTATGTTCCGTGTCAAAACAACACCGTTAATGGGTGAGCGTATGCTCGCTTTGGAGAGGTCCGTCTCACCCAACTGGAGGTTGGCCTTTGCTTGGACAACGCTTGCTCGGGCAACGGCTTCGTTGGCCTCGGCGCGTTTCAAATTGGCTTCGGCCGCATCCATTTCACTCTTGGAGGGGACTTTGCCCTCGGACAATGCCGAAACCTGCCTATAGCGCTCCAACATGGCGCGCGCTTCCATGGCCGTGGCTTTTGTCTGGGCCACCTGCGCCTCTGCTGAAAGCAAGTCCGCCTTTGAGCGCGCCACCGCATCCTTAAGTTTGGACAAGTCCAACTGGGCCAACACTTGGCCTGCTTTCACCATGTCATTGTTGTCCACAAATACTTGCGTAATCATACCGGACAATTCGCTGCCGACATCCACCCTATTCATCGGCTGCAAATTGCCTGTGGCTGACACCTTCACCACAAGCTTCCCCTGCACCACCGCCTCCGTCTTATATTGTGGGCCCTCCGCTTTGCCGCCGGAGCGAAAAAACCAAAAAAAGCCAACGGCTGCCCCTAGCCCAATAAATACCCAAAACTTTTTGCGGGTAAAAAAACGGCGCTTCTCTTCGTTCAACAGTTTTTTCAGTGCGGCGTCTTGCTCGCCATCCGGCGTTTTGTTGCTTGTCATGGGTGAACGCTTTCTGCTTGGGCGGGCGCCGTCTCTGGAGACCAGCCCCCTCCCAATGCCTTATATAGACGAATGAGTGCAAATATTCCGTCGGCGCGTGTGCTGGCCAAGCTGTCTTCAAGCGCCAACACGCTACGCTCGGTGTCCACAACAGATTGGAAGTCAATAACACCCGCACCATAACGTTGACGCGCCAGCAATGCGGCATTTTTGGCGGCCTCGACAGCGCGCGCCAAAGCTTCAGCACGCTCCCGGTTGCGGACAATGGCCACCAACACATCCTCCACTTCCCTCAATGCCGAAAGCACCGTCTGCTCATAGCCAAAGAGTGTCTGCTCTCGAATGGCGTCCTGCGCTTCCAGTTGTGCACGGAGGCGGCCGCCATAGAAAATGGGAGCTGTTATTCCACCCAAAAGGGAATAGAAAAACCCCAAACCGTTGCCCGCCGCAGCTTGGGTGAGGGCTTCAATACCAATAGAGCCTGAAAGTTGGAGCGAGGGGTAGAGGGCGGCCGTCGCCACACCCACGCGCGCTGTTTCTGCCGCAAGCTTTCGCTCAGCAACGCGGACATCCGGACGCTGGCGCAGGGTGTCTGCCGGAATGCCCACCGCCATTTGCGAAGGCATGGGGGGAAGCTGGCCTTCAGAGGCCAAACGCGCATGCAAACTTCCAGGCAGCTTTCCCAAAAGAATGTCCAAGCTGTGCTCCGAGGAGGCCAGGCTGCTTTCCAAACTCGGCAGTTGGGCCAGTGTTTGCTCTCGGACGCTTCGGGACTGCTCCACGTCCTGCACGCTGACGAGGCCAGCCTGGGAGCGCAGTTGCGTCAACTGCAGCGTTTCTGTCTGGCTCTCCAAGTTGCTGCGCGCAATGCCCAAACGTATTTGGAAGGAGCGTATTTCAAAATAGTTTCGCGCCACCTCCGCTACCAAAGAAACCTGCGTGTCATTTAAAGCCGCCTCTGTCGACGCCAAGTCCGCATCCGCCGCTTCAACACTGCGACGTACACCCCCAAAAACATCCACCTCCCAACTGGCGTCAAAACCAATGCTGAAGGAGTTGCTGACGGCGCCGCCCGTCGTCATGCCCGCACTTTTGGTGGACTGTCTCCGGCTGGCGGAGCCTGAAGCCGACACGTTGGGGTAATAAGCGGAAGCGGCCACAGCCCGGCGTGCACGCACCTCGCGCAAACGGGCCTGGGCTTTGCGCAAGTCCAAATTGGCTTGGAGTGCCTCGTCTATCAACTCGGACAGCAAGGCGTCATCCAGCTTCAGCCACCACCGGCGCAAGTCTTCTGTCTGCTCCACATATGCCGCGGCGTTGTCCGCATCGTCGAGCCGACGCCAACGCTCCGGAGAGTTGAATTCCGTCTTCCGGTAGTCAGGGCCAACCGCACAGGCAACGCCAAGCAAGGCAGCCAAGCCTAAAACAGCCAGGCTGTCGGCCCTTAGCACAGCGTGTCGGCCCCTGCTGTATAACCATGCATTCTCTACAAAAGACATTCAGTCACCTTCACCGTCTGGGTTGTCTGTTTTTTGTCACACCCATGGAAAATTGCACAAAAACTTCTTTTCCCCTTTGTCCTTCGCCCAAGACGAGGACTGCACTTAGAGACGGGGTTTGGGGCGAAAAAATTCAATCGGCATTTAAATTATTTTTTTCTCGACAATCTCTATTTCATAACATTTGCCTTCAGGATGCCCGCTTTCGAATATGGCTTGTCCAGAAGCAAGAGCCGACATCACGCCAATCATCTTCATCATCCAATTTGTTGACGAACTGATATTTCTTCTTCAACGGGTTCCATTTTCCCAGAAAACTCGCTCCATATTGTCCATTGTCCTATCCATTGAGCCACAATTGCTTGTCCGGCGACGGGATATCATTCCAACATATTGAGATGGCTTTGTGCTGTCGTTCAAATCTATCAAATGCTCGAAGGGTTTTAGATTTATTTTTAAGTATTTTTTAAGCCACAGGAATGTCTTATATTTTTTTGTGAGGCTTATGTTTTTAGCGCGCAATACATAACTATATGATAATATATTTATTTTTTAAACCAGCCTAAGTTTAATGGAACAATGAGTGTCCAGTTGAATTTCTTTGATGCTCTTGTGCTTTATTTTTGGTTTCATTCTTTTCAGGAACAAATAACTTGAAAACCAACTCGTCCTTGCGCTCTTTTCGGTGGATATTTGAGTTATAGAAACCATTTTCACCATCCATAGGCAACGTGTTGTCATTCATGTATAATTTAATATTTTTCGAATCACAGCACAAACAGATGCGGCCATCGGTTTGTCTGTGCGTTGCAATGCGGCATGTGGTTTTCAAAACATTTCTTTCGCCCTCCGGGCGGGGTTCTCCTGGGCCTGCGGCCCGGCTGTTTTTTTAAACGGTTTTTCTGCCCTCCGGGCGGGGTTATTGCTGGGCCTGCGGCCCGGGCGTTGTTTGCCCTCCCGGGCCGGTTTGTTGCTGGGCCTGCGGCCCGGGCGTTGTTTGCCCTCCCGGGCCGGTTTGTTGCTGGGCCTGCGGCCCGGCCGTTTCCGCTGCGCGGCTGCCGTAGGTTTCGCCTACCGGCGAGTCACTTTTTTGTGTGACAAAAAAGTAACCAAAAAAACACCCTCCGGGGCTCT
>Ga0123356_10006256_pt1 | contig 12025 bp, 12 predicted proteins | sample TergutEmb28metaG_2_FD_92546 | JGI IMG/M metagenome (GOLD analysis project Ga0123356, IMG submission 92546) | Embiratermes neotenicus P3 segment gut microbial communities from Petit-Saut dam, French Guiana - Emb289 P3 | ecosystem: Host-associated > Arthropoda: Insects > Digestive system > Gut ... | reverse complement strand
GAAATCTAACGCGGTTGTGAACGCAATTGCTTTGGCGGAAAGCGCGGTAGAACTTTCCGAAGATCAATCTATTCCCCTTTATTTAAGAGATCAAAGCTACGCGGTTACTAAAAATAAGGATTATAAATATCCTCATGACTATGGCGGATATGTTTTGCAACAGTATCTTCCCACCGCCCTAAAAGGCAAAAAGTTCTATATCCCCTCAGCTAACGGGCAAGAGAAAAAAACCAAAAGTTAGCCCTCATTAAAACACACAAAATAACTAATTATGATTGAAATTTCAAACCTTACAAAAATCTATAAATCTAATAACTTTAAAGCGGTAGACGATATATCTTTAACCGTAAACAGCGGTGAAATTTTCGGCTTTTTAGGCCCTAACGGCGCAGGCAAATCCACCACTATAAAGTGCATTACAGGCATACTTTCTTATGACAAGGGCAGTATCAGATTGAACGGAAATGAGATTTCCGAAAACCCTATTGAAGCAAAAAAGAGAATAGGCTTTGTGCCGGACGAACATGTGATTTATGATGGGTTAACAGGGTATCAGTACATCAATTTCATATGTAATGTGTTCGGTGTGGATATTAAAATCCGCGAAGAACGCATTAAAGAATACGCCGTGCTTTTCAGCATGGAAGAAAAACTTAAGGATAAAATAGCAAGCTATTCCCACGGAATGAAGCAAAAAATTTCCTTAATTTCCGCGCTTGTTCACGAACCTGAAATTTTTATTCTTGACGAACCTATGACGGGGCTTGATCCGCAGTCCTCATTCAATTTAAAAACCCTTATGCAAAGCTATGCCAAGGCAGGCAAGACTGTATTTTTCAGTTCTCATATCCTTGAAGTTGTGGAAAAACTTTGCACAAAAGTTGCCATAATTAACAAGGGGAAAATCGCCAAAGTGTTTGATTTAAGTGCTGAGAGGGGCGGAAAATCACTTGAAGAAATGTTTCTTGAAATCACAAGCGCATGTGGCGAAAGCGCACAAAGTAACGAATCAATATAAAGAAGAAAATAATATGTTTCAGCAATATATAGGCTTAGTAAAAATCTTAACAAGAAACCTAATCGGCACAGGGTTCAAAAATAAAAAGGGCAGAAAAGCTATGTTCTCAGCAATGATAGCAGGGCTTTTGCTTTTATGTGCGTACATTGCGTTTAACGCATTCGTGCTTGCGGATTCCCTTGGCAAGCAAGGTTTTTTTGAGGAATTTATTTACGCGCTTTTGCTTGGGGCGCAAATTATCGTGATCTTCTTCGGTAGCTTTGCGGTTATGAGTTATCTTTTTTATTCTAAGGATAACGCGCTTCTTTCGTCCTTACCCGTGTCCCCCCGCGTGGTGTTTCTTGCCAAATTCACCATGGCATATTTGGCGGAATTAGTATTCGCTTCCTTTATTTTAATTCCTGCTTTAATCGCCACAGGGGTGGTGGGAATGGTGAATAATTTCGGAATAGCTTGGCATTTTTTTATTACGCAATTTGTGGTAATTTTGCTTATTCCTGTGCTTCCGCTTGTTGCCGTGTCCTTAATTTTCCTGCCCGTTATGTACGCATTCTCATTTTTCAAAAAGCGTGCCGTGGGCGGTGCGGTAATCACGGCGGTTATGTATCTTGGGCTGATTGTGGTTTCTTTCGCGCTGTCTGCTTCCATGGGTTCGGCAATTTCGGTAATGGCAGACGGCGGTTTCACGATTAGCGATTCGCTTGCAAGCGCACTTCAATCCTTAAAAACCGCCACCGCGTTTAACTATCCTGCCGTCAGCATTCTAACTAATAATAATGTTCTTTTAAACCTTTTAATTTTCGTGGCAGGCACGGCAATAATCTTGGCGGGGGTTACCTTGCTTTCCTCTTTCTTTTATAAAAACACACTAAAACTCTTTTCCGAAGGGCAGGGCAGTTCAGGAAAAAAAGGCAAAAATGCACGCGTTGTTGAAGCGGATTCTTTAAATAAATCCTTATTCTTAAAAGAGTTCCGCACGCTTGTGTCTTCACCAATGTTATTTATCAGTTCGCTTATGGGCATAATTTTCCCCTCAGCAATCGTATTCGTAATGAGAGTTTTGCCGTCCTCTAACGGCGAGGAAGTGGGAAGCGGTATGCTTTCAATCGCAATGGTTAATTACATAGCTTTTATTATGCTTGCAGGCACAAATTTCCCTGCCTCAATAGGCTTTTCACGCGAGGGCAAAAGTTTTTACACCTTAAAAAGCCTGCCGATTTCAGGCAAGACGCTTGTAAATTCCAAGCTATTCTTCGCCACAACTATCACGCTGATTTCGGCTTTTTTAACTGCGGTAATTTTCCCCTTTGTAAGCGGAATATATAATCCTGTGGCAATTTTCGGCTTATTTTTAACGCTTCTTTTCGGCGGATTTGGAATGAACGCAATAACACTTCATTATGATTTAAAGAATCCAAATTTAAGTTGGAATAACATAAATGAGTTAACAAAAAACAATAAAAGGCAACTTAAGCCTATGTTGCTTGCGGTGGGGATAGGTATGTTTTTCCTTGTGTTCGGAATCATTTTGGGGTTTGCGCCCATTTCAAGCACGGCGGTTTATCTAATATATTTCGGCATTTCCGCAGGGGCGGGCTTCTTGCTTGCTTCGCTTGGTTATAAAAAACTTTCGGATAATCCCGAGGGGCTTTTTAACGCGATAGAGGGGTAGAAAAGGGCATGAAAAGAATTTTGGCAATTGATTTAGGGGACGCAAGAATAGGGATATCCGCAAGCGACTTACTGCAAATGATTGCAGGTGAATCCCATGTTTAACAGGAAAAACAATGAAGAGGATTTTGCGTATATAGCAAAATTATGCACAGAAAAGTGCGTGGAAAAAATCGTGATCGGAATGCCGTATAATATGGACGGATCAGAAGGCTTCCGCGCCCAAAAAACATATGATTTCGCTGAAAAACTTAGAGGCTATATAGGTGATATTCCTATAGTTTTTGAGGACGAACGGCTAACAACGGTAGAAGCGGAAAAACTTTTAATCCAAAGCGGTGTAAGGCGGGAAAATAGGAAGAAAGTTATAGATAAAGTAGCCGCGGCAATAATATTACAAAACTATTTGGACAGGCAGAATTAACATAAATAATTAACAAAAAATCAACTTAAAAAAGGAGAAAACACTATGGCAAAAAATGACAAGGATCTTGAAAAGGATTTAAACAAAATGCTTGAAGAAGCAGACGCGGAGGATGATACCATAGTTTTCGTGGACGATGACGGAAACGAAATGGAATTCGTGGAAATTGCTTACTTTGATCACAAGGGTAAGAATTACAGTGCGCTAATCCCCGCAGACGAAGCAGACGAAGAGGACAGCGAAGAAGAATGCCCCCTTTCCTTTGCAGAGGTTGTTGAGGACGGCGAAGGCTACGAACATTTTGAAATGATTTATGAGGAAAGCCTTGTGGACGAATTGTTTAAAGTGTTCTTAGCTTTACCTGAGGCTGAATAGAGGCTGTTGATAAAGCCCGTGATAGGCAAAAAGACGCGATAAATTCGTTTATGGTACGCATTAAACAGTTTTGGAAAAAGTTTCAAAACTGCTTTAAGCGTATTGTTATTTTGATTTAAATACTGTATAATAAAGGCAGAGTGTTAAAGAGCCGTAAATTTCATGCAATATTTATTTGTTTTGCCGTGGTCGTTGCGGTTTTTTTTGCACTGCAAATTTCGCTTACATTTGGCTTAAATGCCTCTCAACCCGCCACCGCTTTTGCGAATGCGGAAGTTTCAAAATCGTTTTTAAGCGCGCCTTTAAATTCGGATAGTTCGGATACCCTTGTAAATATCACTCTCACGGGGCTTAAATCCGTGATTTATGATTCACGCGTTCACCACCGCGCGTTTATTGCGTCTGTGGGAAGCAGTGAACTTACCTCTCAACAGTGGGAAGAAAGCGGGCTTTCAATGCGTTACCGATTTTACGATAACGAAATCTCAAGCCAAGTTGAAGAGCCTAAGGACGCAAGGCTTTACACATTGTTGTTTTCATTTACCCCCGGTTCGGGCTATTCACTTGGCAATATAATTGAGGACGGCGAAGTTATCCTTAATGAAAATGCAACCTTTGAAATCATGGCAAGGCATCTTACCGTTCATGTTGCGCCACTTAAAATCAATTTCGGCGAAGCCCCTAATTTCTCAATTTCTTACAGCGGATTTCCTTTGGGTTTAGGCGGTGAACTTTTGGAAGACGAAAGCATTTTTCTTCCCAGCGAAGCCACCGTTATAACCGAAAATACCGCTTCGGGTTCGTACAAGGTTAAGGCAGGGGGCATAAGCCACTTAAACTATATAATAGATTTTCCCGAAGCAAATTTCTATATTAACCGCACAGCTTTTGAAATAATTAACGGTGCAAATAAACTTATTCTAAAAGGTGCTTTTGAGTACAACACCGCCGTAAGTTTTCAAGCAGTTAACATTGATTACGAAAGAGGCGAGAACTTAAGAAGGCTTCTTAAGTACGATAAAAAAATCATGTTTGATTCTGATTTAGCGGTTGCTTACGATATGTTTTTCACTACTGGCGGTAGGGCAGGCACTACTGAAAATCCCGCCCCTCAAGATTTCAGCGTTACAATTACGGGGGTTAAACTCTCACCGTTTTTTGTTCACAAGGTGGCAATAATAGACGACAACGGTAGCTTCATTGAAATCAAAAAATTTGCCATTAACGGCGGTGTGCTTTCATTCACTTCTAAGTCGGACGGCACTGTGGTAGTTTATAGGAACAGCATTTGGACTTATGTTGTGATAGGCATAATTTCCTTAGTTGTTTTCCTTGTAATCGTGATAAAAATTATGACTGTGCTTTTATACCGCTATCAAAAAGACGCACCCAAAAGGGACGCTTTAAAAAAGAAAAAGGAAGATAAAGAAAGATATATATTTGATTAAAACATATGAATTTTAGTAAAAAACATATGAAATACAAAAATTAAATTACCTAAAAAGAGGATAAAATGAAACTAACAGAAAAGCAAAAAATAGCAAAAATAGCTTCGCTTAAAGGTGGCGTTATTATGGATGTTACCACGCCTGAGCAAGCGCGCATTGCTGAAAAAGCAGGTGCGTGTGCGGTTATGGCACTTGAAAGAGTGCCTGCGGATATCCGTGCCGTGGGTGGTGTTTCAAGAATGAGCGATCCAAAAATCATTAAAGAAATCATGAAAAGCGTATCAATTCCCGTAATGGCAAAAGTGCGCATAGGGCATTTTGTGGAAGCGGAAATCTTGGAATCTTTGGGGGTTGATTGCATAGACGAAAGCGAAGTCTTAACCCCGGCAGACGATAAATTTCATATAGAAAAGCGCAATTTTTCCACGCCGTTCGTGTGCGGTGCAAGGGATTTGGGCGAAGCGTTAAGGCGCATTGAAGAAGGCGCGTCAATGATTCGCACAAAGGGCGAAGCAGGCACGGGGGACATTGTGCAAGCAGTGAAACATATGCGCACGATTATGGGCGAAATGCGCGCACTCAAAGCCTTGCGTTCAGACGAATTGTTTCAAAAAGCAAAAGAATTTCAAGTGTCTTTCCCGCTTATAGAATTCGTTTATAAGAACGGAAAATTGCCTGTGCTTAACTTTTCGGCAGGCGGAGTCGCCACCCCTGCAGACGCTGTGCTAATGCTTAGGCTTGGCGCAGAAGGTGTGTTCGTGGGTTCGGGAATCTTCAAATCAGGCGATCCGATTAAGCGCGCAAAAGCTATAGTGAATGCGGTTAAAAACTATAATAATCCCAAAATCCTTGCAGAGATTTCCGAAGATTTGGGCGAAGCAATGGTGGGGATAAATGAGAGTGAGATAAAGATACTTATGGCGCAAAGATAATCAGGTTGCCCATAAAGCCCGTGATAGGCATAAAAAGCGGAACTTTTCCCTCAGTCATGTACGCTTTAAGTACATTCCTTCGTTTAAAAACCGCGCTTTTTTGCCTCTGACGAGCTTTTTGAACAACCTGTATAATTCTAAATAAAAAATAACAACTATCATTATAGGAGGACAAAAAATGTTTAATGATTTCAAAGCGGGCGACAAGGTTTGGCACAACAATAAGTCAGCCATTGTCTTAGAAGCAAAGCCGTCTATCATGGGCAAAGAGTACATAATTGCTTATGAGGACGGATCAAGTGGCGGTAACCCAAGCACGGTTCAGCCATGGAGTGTCATTTCACTTGCAGACGCAGTGGAAAAGGGTTACACAAAACCCAAAGAGGAAAAACCAAAAAAAGATTTAGGGAATTTTAAGGAAGGGCTTTATAATGCAGACGAAGTGGCAATCTTAATCGGCGGTAAATTTTCAGTTATGAAATTTAACGGAATTAAGGACACGGAAGAATTTAAAGCACTTGATCCCATGATGCAATTCTCAATGGGAATCCTTGCAAACACGGCTTTCAAGTTTGAGGACGGCACATTTGCCCAAAAGGCACTTGCAGGCGGTTACGGCTTGTGGCGTGACTATGAGGTAAGCGGAAATCAGCTTACACTTAACGATCAAAAAGAAACTATAACATTGGCTTTGCTTGCAGACGGCAGGATTCAGCGCAAAACTGCTGACGGCACAGGGCAAGAAATTCACATTACTTACAAATTGGAGGAATAAAAATGAAAAAATTTACAAAAGCGTTACTTATTGCATTGCTTATTATCGTGCCTTGCGCGATAGGGCTATCCGCCTGTTTTGACGGCGAATCCACACCGCCAAGTTATGAAGCCGTGGCAAAAGGGCATTACTTTGGTTCAACAGGCAGTTTTTACACCAAAACCGCCAACGCGGGCGCAGGTTCAATCTATTCTTACACAAATAAATCCATAAACGGCATTATTGAAGAATATCTTGGCAGGCTTGAAGTTTGGTATGAAGATATTTTAACAGACACCGAAGCCGAAAACATGGAACTTGGCAATATCGCAGGCACAATTCCGCCCGTAGACGAACGGATTGAAGATTTTTTTAACAGCTTTGTTAAAAACCAAAGTTTTGTGCTTTCCGTTCCTGACGCCGAAAACAAATTCGCAGGCACAATGAAAATCATGTCCCATTACCTAACTTCGCAATCCGTGGTTGAGCTTGCAAGCGGAATTAACTTCACAATTAACGAAGAAAACGGTGCAATGCAGTTCACAGGAATAGACGGAAGCGAACATTGGGGCAAGTCTTCAGTGGCTTATTCTTATAGAAACGGTGCAATCACCGTGGAAATCAATGTAGCCGAAATCGTAAAGGAAGTTGCTTCTTTGCACGGAATCAGTCAATCAAAGAGAAATCAAGTTCCTGCACTTTGGGTAAGATTTGATTTACGGTAAGCAAAGCCATATTAAGAAAAATACAGCATAAAAAATAATTATTGATTTTTTTGCTATATAGTAATATAATAGATAGGCAACTGACGGTGGCGCAGTATTCTAGTCAGGCGCGGTTCAATTGAGAGCGGGGTTAAAATTCCGTTAAAGAGCAAATCGATGAAGTCTCTTGTGTTGGCTTGTTTTGCCCAAATTCGGGCTGATGCTGGGGGGTTAGGATTTTGGGAGGCATGTAACGGCATATGTGTGGACGCCCAATTTCCGCGGAGGCCCGGCTTGGTAGGCTTTTAGCTTACTGAACGGGGGTAAACCTGCATTGCGGTAATAAATGGCTGTGTGCAGTGTAGCTTGCCTTGAGTGAGGCGGTGGGGAAGGCTTTTGCCTGAAACCCGCGTTGCAAAAGAGGATAGGTTGAGCCAAGTCTGTTAAAGAAATTTTCTAGACTGATTAGAGTTAAGGATTATAGTGCGATCTAAACGGCGATTCGGTTATGCCCCGAGCAATCAGGCATTGTTTTATTTAAAGGGAAACCGCCCGTTCGGCGACGACAGGTATAAAGCAGGGAAATCCTACCGAACCTATGACGCAAGGTTTACTTAACTCTTTGCCACCGCGTCTTTGCTTTAATATTAAGCAAAAAGTACGAAGTACAAGGTACGAAGTACGAATTTAGGTTTAATTCAGAATTCAGAATGCAGAATTGTGGACTAATCTATAATGAGATTTAGAATCCAACCCTGCATCCTGCATCCTGCAACCTGCAACCTAACCATTAAGTTAATTTAATGAAACAAAAAAAACAAATTCTATCCGACAATCCCGATACTTTAGCCTCAGAGGTTCAAGAAGAAAAACCGCGCCCAAAGGGCGAGGATAAGCATAAGCACGCAAAGAAGAAATCAAACAGCGCAGTAATTTGGGCTGTTAAAATAATTATAATCACATTTGTGCTTGCGGGCATTTTTTCATATTTATCCGAAATCACCACTTCAAGCGCGCACCTCGCAATCTCGTTTTTATTGCTTGTTCTTCTAATTGTGATTGCAGTTATTTTTGACGCAGTTGCCGTGGCGGTAACGGCTTGCGATTTAGCGCCCCTTTTATCCATGGCAGCAAGAAAGGTAAGGGGCAGTAAAATAGCGGTTAAGTTAGTGAAGAATGCGGAAAAAGTTGCTAACATTTCGGGCGATGTTATCGGCGATATTTGCGGTATAATTTCGGGCGCGTGTACCATTGCGATAGCTTTTAGAATCCTTTCAACCGCAGACGCAGGTTCATATTCATTTTGGATAACAATCGGATTTTCAAGCATAGTCGCCGCAATCACAGTGGGTTGTAAGGCGATATTTAAAGAAGTCGCAATGAAAAATTCTAAAGAAATAATCATGTTCGTTTCAAGGCTTCTTTCGGTTTTTTCAAAGGAAGAAATGAGGGAAAAGAAGAAAAGAAAACTCTCAGAAAATAAGCAACAACAGGGGAACAAGGAATGAAATTTATAGTTATACCCGATAAGTTTAAAGGTACACTTACGGCAGAAGAGGCGTCCGAAATAATTGGTGGCGAAATCAAAAATTTTATGCCCAATGCCACAGTTGTTAAGCTACCTGTTTCAGACGGTGGCGAGGGCTTAACAGACACTTTTTTAAGAGCGTTAAAGGGCAAAAAAGTTCATGTAAAAGTTAATAATCCGTTCATGGAAGAGATTACCGCGTACTATGGAATTTTTGAAGATTACGCGGTTATAGAAGTTGCCTCTGCGTGCGGTTTGCTTCTTGTGAGTGGCAGGGCAAACACTAAAATTGCAACCACTTACGGCGTGGGTGAAATGATCCTTCACGCAATTAACAGCGGTGTAAAAAAGATATTTTTGGGGCTTGGTGGTACAAGCACCACAGACGGCGGTGCAGGCTTAATGGTTGCGCTTGGTGCAAAGTTTTATGATAAAAATCATATGAATTTTATCCCCACAGGGGTTTCGCTTAGCGATATTTCATATGTAGATATAAGCGGTGTTGATATTAAAGGGGTAGAAATCACCTGCCTTTCGGATTCGCTTAATGAGCTTTACGGGGCTAACGGCGCGTCCTTCGTTTACGCAAAGCAAAAAGGCGCAACAGAGGAAGATTTACCTATTCTTGATAACGCATTAAGGCACTTTGCTGAGGTTACAAAAACCGCCACAGGCAAGGATTTAAGCAGTGTAAAAGGCACAGGATCGGCAGGCGGAATCGGCTTTAGCGTGCTTAGCTTTTTAGGCGGTGAAATCAAGGGCGGAATCGGCGAAGTTTTAAAAATTGTGGGCTTTGAAAATCACTTAAAGGACGCCGATTTTGTGATAACAGGCGAGGGCAAATTTGACAATCAAAGCCTATTTGGCAAAACCGTTTTCGGCATTGCCACAGTTGCAAAAAAAGCAGGTGTTCCCGTTATTTTGCTTGCGGGAGCAATTAAAGATATTACGCATAAAAGCCTCGTGGACATTGGCATAACTTCTGCCTTTTCAATCAACCGCGGTAGCCGTTCCGATTTTAACGACATAATTAAAAATGCAAAAACCGATTTAAAAGAAACAGTGGGAAGCGTTTTGGGTTTGATAATGAAATAGGTACGAAGTACTAACCCAAGGTTTAATTCAGAATTCAGAATTCAGAATGCAGAATTATGGATTTAATATATAATGATATTTAGAATCCACCATGTTTCATGTTTATCGTTTCGTGTTTCACTTTTGCTTCCACCCCTATACCCCTAAACCCTATGCCCTATGCCCTCAAAATGCTTAGGCATTTTGCAAATTTTATTGCATAAAATCTTCTAATTGTGTATAATTATTGCATGAAGATAGGAATTTTTAGCAATCTTAAGCGGGATATCGGTGCAAAGTCGGCAATTCTCTTGCATAATCACCTTGAATCTAAGGGTTTATCCACATATATTTGGTGCGGAATGAAAGATATTCCGCATTTTAAGGGGCTTAATAGCAAATTTATTCTTGAAAAGCATGAGCTTGCCAGAGTGGCAGACATTATGTTTGTTTTTGGCGGTGACGGCACAATTTTAAAAATCGTTAAGGAATGCGCAGAAAATAACACGCTTATTTTCGGCGTGAATTTGGGTGGCATGGGGTATCTTACCGAGGCAGGCAGAGAGGGTTTTTCGGAAATTTTTAAGGAAATTGAAAGCAAAAATTATATCCTTGACGAACGCGCCATTCTTGAGGCAGAATTTAAGGGCGAAGTTTACTATGCGCTTAATGAGGCGGTTGTGGAACGCGGACACAAAACTAAAATTTTAAAAACCGAAGTTAAGGTTAACGGTGTTTCTGCGGGTAAATTCAATTCAGACGGCGTTATCGTGGCAACCCCCACAGGTTCAACCGCTTATTCGCTTTCGGCAGGCGGGCCGATAGTTGCGCCCGATTTGGAAGGGTTTATTATCGTGCCGATTTCGCCACATTCCTTAAATTCGCGCCCCGTGGTTGCGTCTGATTTAAATCCTATCACAATCACACTTCTCTCGCATGACGAGGAAGCCCACTTAAATCTTGACGGCGAGGTAAAGCACACCCTCTCAAAAGGGGACACAGTAGTCATTAAAAAAGCACCCTTCAAAGCAAAGTTCATTAGGCTTAAAGGATACAATTATTATGAAAGGCTTAAGGAAAAAATGAAAGAGTACCGTTAATCCGTGAAACGGATTAACGATACAGGGCATAGGTTATAGGGCATAGGGCATAGTGGAGGTTTTGTGAGAAAAACAAGGCAACAAGCAATAATAAAAATAATAACCAAATCAAAGATTGAAACGCAATCAGATTTAACTGACGCCTTAAGAAGCGAGGGCTATGATGTTACGCAAGCCACCGTTTCGCGCGATATTCAAGAGCTTGGGCTAACTAAATCTTCCCTAAAAGGTGAGCGCGCGTACTATGTTAAGCCCCTTGATTCAAAGCTAAACAAACTTAAAACGCTTTTTCACCAAGCGGTTGTGTCTATTGAGGGGGCAAACAATTTTATTGTGCTTAAAACCATTTCGGGCGGGGCAAATTCCGCCTGCGCGCTTATTGACAAATTAGAACACCCCGAAATCATGGGCGCAATCGCAGGGGACGATACGATTTTGGTTATCATAAGAAACGCAACTGAACTTAAAAATGTGGTAAATGACTTTGAGTTACTGTTAGAGGAAAACTAATGCTTACTTCTTTAAGAATCAAAAATATAGCCTTAATCCCCGAACTTGATTTAAAGTTTTCCAAGGGGCTAAATATTCTTTCGGGCGAAACGGGCGCAGGAAAATCAATTATTATTGATAGCCTTAATTTCGTGCTTGGCGATAGGGCGGATAAAAGTTTAATCCGCCACGGTGAAACCGAAGCAGGCGTTGAGGCGGTTTTTGATTTAGAAGAAACAGAAGAACTTAAAAATATTTTTGAAGAAAACGGGCTTGAATGGGACGAAACGGTGATAGTTCGGCGCACAATGCACGGCGGTGGCAAAAGCGAATGCAGGATTAACGGCACGGCGGTGAACCTAAGTTTGCTTAAAAAAATAGTGGTACTGCTTGCCGATATTCACAGCCAGCACGAACACCAAGCCTTGCTTAACGAAAATAACCATATATCTATATTGGATAAGTATTCTAAGGTGCAAACTCTCACATATGAGTTTAAAAATAGCCT
>Ga0123356_10006254_pt1 | contig 12030 bp, 9 predicted proteins | sample TergutEmb28metaG_2_FD_92546 | JGI IMG/M metagenome (GOLD analysis project Ga0123356, IMG submission 92546) | Embiratermes neotenicus P3 segment gut microbial communities from Petit-Saut dam, French Guiana - Emb289 P3 | ecosystem: Host-associated > Arthropoda: Insects > Digestive system > Gut ... | reverse complement strand
TTGTTACCTCCGTTAATTCGTTGTTTTCAAATGCTCTGTTACGAATAACTACAACCTTTTCAGGAATTGTTACTTCGGTTAATTGATTGTTCGCAAATGCCTCAATATCAATAAAATCAACATCTTCAGGAATTGTTACCTTAGTTAGTTTATTGTTTGCAAACGTGCCGCCATTAATTTTAATTACATTGACAGGAATTATTACTTCGGATAGTAGATTATTTCTAAAGGCTATATCATAGATTACTGTTGTAGAATCTGGTATTATTACTTGTGAAATTTGATTGTATTCAAACGCACTTACCCCAATAAGCCATAAAGATTCAGGAAGTTTTACGCTTGTTAATTGGTTTCTTGAGAACGCCCCATATTCAATTATTTGAACATTATCCGGTATTATAACAGCAATTAACTTATTTGAAAGAAATGAATTTGTCTTAATACGGGTAACACTATCAGGAATATTTATGCTTTCTAGATTATTATACGCAAAAGCTTCCTCGCCAATTGAAACAACTCCATTTGGAATAATTATATTGGTTAACTCATTATTGTAAAATGCGCCGTATCCAATATCTTCCAGGCAGTCAGGCAGAATTACGCTTTGGATCCCCTTTTTGTGAAAAACAGCATTTCCTATTGAAACAACCGGATAATTGTTTATTTGATTGGGAATAATTATTTCCTTGTCATTCCCGCGATATTCAAGGATCGTCACTTTTTCATTATGAATATCGTAAAGATAATCGCTGTTGTTATCTTCCTTAGGGTCGCAGCTTGTAATAATTAAAAGCAGAAAAAGTAGCAATATTGATAATAATTTTGTTGGTTTAATCATAGTGCGCAAACCTGCTTTTCTTTAAAAATCTGGTAAAAGTTTGAGCATTTGAATTCTGCCTTCCCTTTCAACCATCATCCAGAGATACGGTTTGTCGTAGATAATGCTTTGCGGCAGGCTTAATGTTCCAAGGTGTTCAACATTTATCCTGCCTATAAATTCGGTCAATGAATCCATGTTCCGTTTGTCTGTTACAAAAAACCTTTCTTCACCATATCTGGGGCTAATACATTCATACACACTCCAACTTTCATTTCCATATATGCTTGTAGTTATTATACTAGCTAACGAGTCTTCTGTGTCAGGTGGATTCAGACTATAACTTGCATAATTAATTTTTAAACCCCACTTGGCTTCGTCCACTTTTGTGAAAACTTTTGTGTTGGCATCATATTGAAAATAACATATGTATATTCCGCTCGTTTTTTCATTCCATTCTTCAATTCTAAACCATATCGCATTTTTTTGGTGATCATACCCCATCATATTCGGAATACCGTCTCTAAATTTTATTCCGAATGTTTCTTCATCAATGTACTCTGCGCTGCCGGTATCTAAATTTACATTGAAAAGATAGGACTTATATGGAGGGGTGCTCCCGTCTGTAAGAAGCACAAATGCCTGGCTGCCAATTACCGCTAATCCGCTTTTTCCAAGATATGAATTATTACCTGGCAGGGAATTATACTCTTGAGGAAAATTAATAAAGATTTCCTGTTCCTTCTTTTTCGTTTGTTTATTAAATACATACAATGTTTGTTTTATTCTTATATAGATGCAGTCATTATACTCAGCCAGATCATGGCTTGTTTTTAATGTAATATTTTCAAAACGCTTTGTTGTAAGCATTTCAATATCGTCAGTAATGTCAAAACAGTCTGCTATAACAGCCTTTGCTTTTTCTGGGTCATACGGCTTTACTTTATCTTTTTCCAAAAGATGGTCCGTTTCCTGTAATCTTTCACCGCTGCAACAGCACGAGGATAAACATAAAATTGCTGCAAGTAATGCGATAATAACTTTCATATGGTCGTGCCTGCCAATTATCACAGTGTTATTGTGAGCCCTTCTCTTGCCATCATGGTTTCTGCGGATATTTTGCCGGCGTAATCGTTTTCGAGCTTCTTTAGCTGCTCGTCGGTGCGGGCAGGGTCGTGGTGAAAAAAAACAAGTTTTTTTACATTTGCTTTAACAGCAGAATCGATGGCGTGTTCGTAAGAACCGTGACCCCATCCGCGATGAGTGAGATATTCTTCTTTTGTATACTGAGCATCGTGAATTAATAAATCTGCATCTTTAAAAAAGCGGCAAACCCTTTCATTTTCTTCGATAGCTGCAAGTTCGCCTTCCCTGGCTGCCTCTTTGTTGTAACCTGCCGCTGATGGATCTGTTGGAAAAAGATTTTGAAAAGGCTCATGATCAAAAATAGTAACGATGGATTTGCCTTTATAATCGAAACGGTAGCCAAGGCAGAAAATAGGGTGGTTTAAAAATTTGGAACTTACCTTTAAGCCGCCTCCAAGATCCAGAGGGGAACCGCAAACCCCGGATGCTGCGCAATGCGTAGATTCGAGTATTGTTTCCCTTAATTGGCTGTATTCAATTTTTGCGGCAAGTTCCCCTGCGCGTACTGGCCAATAACGGTACGAAAGCTGGTTTTCTATTATGGTTTTAAGACTGTCTTCTTCGAAAGATACAGGGCCCCTTATGCGCAGGGTTGTTTCCGGAATGAAAATCGGAATAAACAGGGGAAACCCCATTATATGATCCCAATGGGTGTGGGAAACAAAAATATCAGCTTCGATGCACCCCTTTTCTTTTAAATCGTTCGCTATTAACCAATCGCCCAGAGGCCTTATTCCGGTGCCAAGATCGACAATCAGCAGGCGTTCATCCGCCCTAATTTCCAGACAGGTAGTGTTGCCGCCATAATATACAGTGTCGGCGCCAGGGCTTGGAATTGAGCCGCGGACACCCCAAAAACGCACAGATAACATACTTATATTATAACTATTGAATTGTTATTTTACAATGATGTTTTTTGCGGAAAATCTTCGCAAATGTTTAAAAATATTTTAGCCTTTTCAATTTCGTCAAGAATCGTTTCTTTTAGTTCTTCAAATGTATTTTCGTTTATGCCCGATTCTTTCCATATTTTTGCATCAGGCTTTTCGGGGAACCTGTCTCCAGAAAAACCTGTCTCGTGAATCGAAGCAAAATAATTTGCAATTGCGACATTATACAGGATATTTTTATCGCTGCCCGAATATCCAGCCAAATTGTGATGATTTGCTATAACATTTGCAATGGGCCCGTCTATGTTCCATGCCTTTGCTATCATTGACCCTGCAATGCAGTGATTAATTCCAAGGCTGCTGTCTTCTTCGGCAAAAAGGGATTTCTGCCCGCGATCGGCAGCAGAAACTGTAAGCAGATAATCTGCGGATAGAACTGCATTTATGGGAATTTTTCCAATATCATGTAACAAACCGGAAGTAAAGTACTCTTCTATCATTGTTGAATCTACGCCTTGTTTTTTTGCAAGCTGCTTGGCTGTGACCCCGACGCAAAGGGAATGGAGCCAAAACCCATTCATGTTCAGCCCTTTAATATCCCTGTTTTTGGGCAATGTCTCCAAAATGGCAGCGCTTAGGGTAAGGTTTTTTACAGTATTTATTCCCAGCATTATAATCGCCCGGACAAGCGATGTAACATGATGCCCAAGCCCGTAATATGCAGAGTTAAGAAGGTGGAGAATCCTCCCGACAAGAACCGGATCCAGGGATATTACATAATTTAAGTCTGAAGGATTTATGTTAACCTTGTTGCAAATTTCCATTACCTTGCCGGATGATACAGGAAGGCTGGGTATATTTTTTATATATTCACAAATTTTTTCATTCATACTTTCAAGCATTATTTTATTCTCTCAACGAGCCTCCAAAGTTTGAAACGAAAGACCTGTCAATGGGCGGGCGGTTACTTCTCTGGAAAATTCCCCGGCATTGTAGGCGGATTCGGCTGTGCGATCATACGCGGCGACCCTGAAATAATAAAGAGTGCCGTTATTAAGCCCGTCAATTGTTATGCTGTTTTTTTTACCAGCGTCAATGGGAGACGGCCCCAGCGCAGCATCGTTGCCGAATAATTCGCCGCGAACGGAACTGTAATAGACAAGATAACCGTCTGTATTGGCATCGGGACTGTTTTTCCAGCGAAGCTGCACTCCGCTGTCTGCGGCTATTGCTGTCAGGTTTCCGGGCGGCAAAGGAGGTTCCCCTGGCAGATAGATTATGCGCAAATCGTTAAGATAAGGGCTTGCTTCGCCATCTGCGGACGGATAAAAATCTACTGCTATCTGCGCATAACGCCCGCGAACATGGCTTGTTATTGTTTCTCCAGGAATAAAGCTAACCCATTCCCTGTTATTCAAATGCCATGGATTGTCACAGGCGCGGATAAAGAATTGCATTTCCGAATCGTCCGCAAACTTAAACCTGCCTTTTTCAATAAACTCGCTGTTGATTTTGGTTCCCTTAATTCTGGCATTGCCGCCCGATGCTTCAACTTTTAAAACGCTGGAATTATTTCCGCCCAGATCAATCGCTCTGGTTTCTGTTCTGCCGCCCTTTGGAATAAACCTTTGTATAGAAGAACGATTAATAAAAGCATTGTGGATTTTAAATTCATCCATAAGCCCAATGTAACTTTCGCCAATCGAAAACAGGCCGCCTTCTCCGATAACAGGAGTATAGATATTTCCGCCTTCGCGGCCTGTTTGCGTTGCGTACATTATGGTTTCACTTTTTCCGTTTACAAGGTATTCAATTAATCCGGTTGCCATGTCAAAGCGGACAAGGTGGTGGCTCCACGCTTTGGGAATAATGGCAGAATTCCCTGAAAAATTAATGTTTATATGTGAAGCTCCGTTAGGCGAAGTAAAAAAATTCTCAAATGACCATTGCAGACGGTTTTTGGTGGCGCTGCATTTTATGTTTTGAAAAATATAGCTGTTTTTTGCCGGTATAGTCGAAGCCCATGAAAGTATCTGTTCGCCGTTTTCCATGTTTAACGGATGTATCCAGAATTCAATGGTAAAATCTCCAATGCGGTTTTTGGGAGCAAAGAGAGCGTCTGCGTTTCGCGGCTCAATCGTTAAAGGCCTGTTTTTTTGTTCTTTGGTAAGTTTTTTGTTCTCGTTTGCCTGCAGATTGTCAGACAAGTTATCTGACAGACCGCCGAATAACGCTGCCCCGGTTCCGGCTCTGGCAAAACTGCGATCTGTTCTTTTTAACTCCGGCGAAACAGTTACTTTATATTTGCCTGCGCTGTCTCTAAAAAGAGAAGCGTCTCTTTCGTCAAAGGTTAAATCCAAATCAATTGCGGAATGTTTTAATGCGGTAAAATTTCCCGATAAACCCGTTGCAGCCAAATAGCTGCCGGCAGTTGTATCGGCGGCTGAAGATAAAAGCAGCACCGGGAAAGGTCTTACAGATTTGAATTCGGTAACACGGTCTCTGAACTCAAAAACATTCCATGTTGCTTCGCCGCCCAAAGAGATGGTCTTTTCCCCAAGCCCATAAACACTACCGGAAATGAGCAGAAAAATGTATACTATATTTATGAAAAACGAGTTTGTTTTCATATATCGTTATGATTATCGGCAAAAATCGATATGAATAGTCAGATAAATTCAAAGAATTTTACCGAAAAACTAAAGGTTGCCGCCCTGGATGCCCCTGCTGAACCTGGGGTATATATTATGAAAGACGGGGAAGGGCAAATCATTTATATTGGCAAGGCAAAATCCCTTAAAAACCGGCTAAAATCCTATTTTTCCGGCGAAAAAGACATTAAAACTACTACTCTTTTAAAGCATGTCCGCAGCATAGAAACCATAATTGTTTCCGGTGAATACGATGCCCTGCTGCTGGAAAATACATTAATCAAGCAACATTCGCCAAAGTACAACATCAACCTGAAAGACGACAAATCCTATCCTGTTATTCGTATAACGCATGAAAATTTTCCCAGAGTTTTCCGCACACGCCGTATTATACAGGATCAAAGCCTGTACTATGGGCCTTTTGCGAATGTGCAGGCAGTCGATGCGATGATGGAACTGGTTGATAAACTTTTTCCGCTGCGAAAATGCAAAGTAATAAAGAAAAAAAAAGAACCTTGTATGTATTATCATATTGGGCGCTGTATGGCGCCATGCAGCGGAAAAATTGATGCAGCGGATTACCGTCTTCATGTGCAGCGTGTGCAAAAGCTGCTTGCAGGAGAAACCGAGTCGCTTGCAATCGATCTTACTGCCAAAATGCACGAAGCGGCCAGGGCGCTTCAATTTGAATATGCCGCCCGCTTGAGAAACTCAATTACTGCTATTGAAAATCTGGCAGGAGAGGACAGTTCTGTGGTTGATTTTAACCCGGACGACAGGGATTATATTGCTTGGGCTGCTGAAGGCGTGCTTGCTACATTTACCGTTTTTTCCATGCGCGGCGGCAAAATGACCGGCAGGCATTTATTCCGTACACGATCTGCCGCCAATGAAATGGAATCGCTGGAATTGTTTATTACTTCGTATTACGAAAGCGGCAGGTCTCCTCCCCCGAAGATTTATTTTCAGCCGTTTCTCCCGAAAGATTCTGCTCAAACAGGCGCGAATATGGAGCGTGAGGAGCCGGAAGCCGAAAGCCAGGAATCGAAAGTTATTTTTGGATGGTTCAGGGAAAAATTTGGCTTTGAGCCGGAATTCTTAACCCCAAAGGACAAGCATCATGCGGCAATTCATGCAATGGCGCATCAGAATGCGCAGGAAGATTTGCGCAAACGTGTTAAGGAGAGAGGTGCAGTGCCCGCTCTTGATGAAATTGCAAGGGCGCTAAATCTGCGCGCCAGACCGGAAAGAATCGAAGGTTTTGACATTTCTCATCTTGGCGGCAAGCATCCTGTAGCGTCTCTTATCTCTTTTGAAAACGGGGTTCCAGACCGCAAGAACTACCGTTATTTCAAACTCCGCAGCGTTATTGGCATAATCGATGACTTTGCCGCAATGCGCGAAGCTGTGTACAGACGTTACTCCCGCCTTATTCGCGAAGGGAAAGATTTGCCGGATTTGATACTTGTTGACGGCGGCATTGGGCAGGTAAACGCCGCAAAGGGAGTGCTGGACGGGCTGGGAGCAGATTGCGGTCTTGCCGGTCTGGCAAAGCGCGAGGAAGAGCTTTGGCTGCCAAATGCAAAAGAGCCGGTTATTCTTTCGCGCCAATCCGAAGCGCTTAAAGTTTTGCAGTTTGTCCGCGATGAATGCCACCGTTTTGCGAATAACTTTAACCGGCGGCTGAGGTCCAAAGATTTGTTCTTTCCGGTGCTTGAATCTGTAGAGGGCATTGGCCCTGGGCGGGCGGCTGCGATTATGAAAGCTTACGAATCAGTTGCAAATATTGCCGCTGCCGATCCTGCGGAAATTGCCAAACGCTGCAACACGCCCGAAGCAGCCGCCCTCGCCGTGCGGGCTTGCGCGAAAATATTTCTTGAGGATTCGCTGCATAAACGCGCTGAATTGCAAAAGAAAAATCAAGGGAACAAAAAAATCTAAGGCTGCCCCAATTTGACATATTGGGGCAGTGGCCATAGATCTAAAAGAAAATCAGGCGCCTTGCTCTGCTTTTTCCAAAGTGTTGGAAATATCGTAACAGTAGTCCCCGAGTTTTTCTATGCGGCGTACCAGATCGATAAAGAAAAGTTCTGTTTTTATATCCTTGCCCGCCTCGATGCGCTTGCGGCTTAGTTTTTCCAGTTTTTTCTGGGACTTGTTAATTTCTGTTTCCAGTTCTCTGGTGCGGTTTGCCAATTTTGCAGCCGGGCCATGGCCTAGCTGTTCCTCCAGCAGATCGAGGAATTCTTCAACATGGTTAAGATAAGGAATCAGATCGTCCATTTCTTTGTCGCTTATTACACGGTTTTTCTTTACGCTCTTTTCCAGCATAAGGCTGATAATATAACAGGCATCGCTCATTTCTTCAATGTCACCAATAACCCGCATTAACTGAGAAACACGTTGTTCCGAGCGGGCATTAAGATGCTCACGGGTACATTCAATCAGGAAGGCAGTGAGGGATTCTCTCATCTCATCTGCATATTCTTCTTTTTGTTTTAATTCCCTGGAAAGTTCTGCAGCGGCGTTTTCTTTGTCATCGATTGTTCGCAGTTTTTGCAGCAAGCTGCAGAACTGAGCATACATTGCCGAGACGATTCCTGCCATGTCGCGGATTTCTTTTTCTACGCGCAAAATATTAAGCTCAGGCGAATCGTGAATGGCTGTGGAAAGATAAGTAAACCTGTAGTGCCCGGTTTTTTCTTCCAGTTTTTTATCACGAATAATGAAAGAGACCAGCCTGGCAAATTGGTTTACAAAAGGCACAAACAGTAAAGTGTTTATTATATTAAACAAAGTATGCAGCCCTGCAAGGTGCGTAGTAGACGCAATATTGCCCATTTTTACACCTTCCGGAGAAAGGACTACAGCATAAGGATCTCCCGGCATTATTATGTCAACCAGCCTTAGTAGCGGTATCATAAAAATCAACGCCCAGGTAACTCCGATTATATTGAACAATACATGGACAAGCGCAGTTCGTTTTGATTCAATATTTCCGGCAAGCGAAGCAAGCGGCGCATCTGTAGTGGTGCCGAGGTTTGCCCCCATGACCATACCTGCTGCCATTTCGTAAGTTATTATTCCGTTAAATGTCATTGTCATTATGATGGCAATTGCAGCAGTTGATGAATTGATAAGGATTGTCATTACCAGCCCTACGCCAAAACCGATTAGTATGGCAACATAGCCCATATCTTTGAATGTGCCAACGGCATCAAAATCTATGACTTTGTGTATATTGCCCATTCCTTCGGCAAGGAAATAAAGCCCAAGAAACAGAAAACCGAAACCTACCAGGAAGTCGCCGATACTTTTATGTTTCCATTTTATTATGCTTAAGATAAAGCCGATGCCTATTGCCGGCAAGGCAAGATTGTCAATGCTTAACTTAAACCCGATTAGTGAAATAATCCATGCTGTTAGTGTAGTCCCTATATTGACACCGAAAAGGACCCCGATAGACTGAGTCAGGGTAAGAAGCCCGGCATTAACAAAGGAGACGACTATGACAGAAACTGCCGAGGAAGACTGGACAATTGCAGTAACGACAAAACCGGTAATTATTCCGGCAAAACGGTTGCCGGTCATAAAATTCAACGTTTTTCTCATACGGTCGCCGGCGCTTTTTTGCAAGCCGTCGCTCATTACCTTCATTCCAAAAAGGAACATACAAAGGCCGCCGAGCATATTTAGCAACAACGATAAAATAGCCATATGCGTATGTTATTATAGAAGAGGGAAAAATACAACCTGAAAAAACCAGTGTCTAAGCCCGGCAAACTCCTAATCAAGTATTATCAGGTCGCTGAAATAAAGCGCTTCTATACGCCCCAAACGCAGAATTTTATTGTATTGTTTAAGAATTTCCTGTTTTGCTGCGTTTTCGTCCAGATTTGTCAGTTTATCCGCCGGAAGAGAAGAGAAATAGTCGCCTGCAATTACCTTAAAATCGCCGATTTTTGCTGCAAGTTCTTCTGTAAAAACCATGTCATTTGAAGAGTAAGGAAAAGCAATGGAAATGATCAAAGTTGATGAATCTGACAATGGTATCCTGAGCCGCCCAATGCCGGAAAAAACATCGATGCCGTTATTCTGCGCATCGGGCTGTATTTCCGCTGCTGCATGGGGGTTCCCCAGCCGGAAGAGCGGTTTAGCATTGGGAGGCCGAACAACGCTGTAGATAGAGCCTGTTATTATAAGCACGGTCAGAATTATTGCCAGTAAAACCAATGTGTGGAAAAAATACAGTGATCCTTGCGATGCGCCGCCTGACGTTCCCTTTTTCATTTGCCCCTTTTAAATGATAGTAAGCTAATTTTACAAAAAAGTCGAGGCAGCGCAGAGGGCAATATTTGACAATAAGGGGTGGTGGAATAAAAAAGCTTGCGCCCTCGGCGGATTAAAGCTAAAATGTATAGAAGAATATGGCGCAAGGCTTTTTATGGAAGCAGGGGGAGCAGCGTAGATAACGGTTATGGGAAAAACAACGGGCGCATGGAGAAGATAACGTACCCCGACGGGGAAGAGGTAAGCTACGAATACGGCCACGGCGGGGAAGCGAAAAGGGTCGTTGGCGTTAAGAGGGGGGCAACGAGACGCTGTACTTCGGCAAGCTGTGGTCTAGGAGGTACCAGCTCCTCGGGGACAGGTCGGGGCATTACAGCAAGCACGTGTTCCTGGGGGAGGCGCGGCTCGCGTCGAAGGTGCAGTCCGGGGACGGGGCTTTCGTGCCCAACGCCGAGGCGGCGATGACGTATTACTACCACTCGAACCATTTAGGCAGCGCGCAGCTGATAACGGATTGCAAGGGGGAGGAGTACGAGCGGCTTGAGTACACGCCTTACGGGGAATTGTGGATCGACAAGACTTCTGCCTTAAGCATACTGGACGTGCCTTACCGTTTTACGGGGAAGGAACGCGACAGCGAGACGAATCTGTACTACTACGGCGCGAGGTACCTCGACGCGAAGACTTGCAGGTGGCTCTCCACTGACCCTGCTATGGGGGATTACGTGCCGGGCGCGCCGGTTAATGATGAGGCGAGGAAGAGAAATGAGAATTTGCCTGGCATGGGCGGGGTGTTTAACGCTGTCAATTTGCATGCGTACCATTATGCGGGGAATAACCCGGTAAAGTATACGGACCCAACTGGTCGAGATAGTGTTTGGGAAATTGACAGATATACTAACACCATCAATATTGAATTACCGGTAAATTTTAGTGCGGGTACAACGGCTGAGCAGAAACAAGCATTTCACGATGCTGCAAAACAATGGGAAGGAGAATATTCAATTAATGGAATAAATTTTTCTGTTTCAATGAACATAGTAGAAGTTTCTGATTTAGATACATATAGAGGTCGTAGAGTGAATACTGTTACTTTTAGTCCATTGGAAGGTGACGATAATAGTACACCACCGTTAATTTCACATGTCAAAGATAATAAGGATATGATGTTGTATAGGGATGATGCATCATGGCTCTCTTTAACAATAAAACATGAAATAGGACATTTGCTTGGTTTGCGTGACAGATATTTTGAATCAGTAGACAGTAATGGGGATAGATTTACGCCGCCTGTCCATGCTTGGAGATCAAATATTATGGCAAGTCTTTTCCCTGCTCATGTTGAGGGAAGAAATTTTGAAGAAGGTTTTTTAAGGAATACTGTAAATAGGATAATATACAAGAATCGCTAAAAATATGTATTGTCAATAGGAGAAGTATAAATATGAAAAATATCGAGTACAGAAAGATTTGTACCTGTATATTTTTATACGTAACTGCGGTATTATTTTTCATTGTGATAACATTTTCTTGTAGTGCAAAAGGTGATAATAATGAGCGCTCAATTGATAAAATAGATGATGACCATTATGATTACGCAGCTTTTTTAAGATTTAAAGAAATGCATGATAAATATAGCAATAATGAAGAGGAAGAACAAATTATTGATTATGAAATTAAAGATGATGACAATGCTTTTTTATGGCTTAACAGGTATAGAAGATCCTGGGAAGACTCGAGTTTCGATGGTAATGAAACTATTGGATTCTCAATAATTCCTGACAACTATAAAAATGAATATATATCATACTTAGAAAATACTTCGTATATTGTATTAGAAAAGGATGATTATTTTAAACTTACGCAAATAAATTTAACAAAAAGATATGGTATTGCTGTGAGGGCTGTACATGTACAATTGGGTGGACAATTTATACTGTGCAAGAATAGGAATAACGAATATCTTGTAAACTACATTGCCATGGGTTCAAGAGTATGGCAAAGGGGTAAAACAGTATTGTTGTTTGAAACTGATGAATTGCCGAATGATATATATGTTCAAAATACAGTTATAAGGTAAAACCAAAGCGTAGTGTCAGCTAATTAAAAACAGCGCTAAGGACATGTCCCAAAATAACATTTACAAATATTGCAATAAGTATTATCTTGGAAAGATTTTATAGTTCCATTTTCCAAGTATCTCATATTGAAAGATATTCAAGGTATCCATTTGTTC